>ERZ779861.3143-NODE-3143-length-14246-cov-5.139314_pt1 | contig 14246 bp, 6 predicted proteins | sample MGYA00511558_ERZ779861 | MGnify/ENA primary metagenome ERZ779861 (study PRJEB29588, sample SAMEA2163432) | human gut metagenome | biome: human gut; feature: human-associated habitat; material: faeces | place: Denmark | collected 2008/2010 ... | reverse complement strand
CTGACAAAAAATCTTCTCACAAAATCAGGCACAGAAAGATTCCGAGAGAACATCAGGGGTTTTGGGGGAAGAAACTTATGGAAGCGATACTGATGCGGGCCGGTTCTTTTATGGCTGTGATCATCCTGGGGTATGTTCTGAAAAAAGTAGGATTTTTTAAGGAAGATGATTTTTATGTTATGTCAAAGATCATGGTGAAGATCACACTTCCTGCATCCATCATAGTCAATTTTTCGCAGACGAAAATGGAGCCATCCATGTTTTTACTATGCCTGTTAGGTTTTGGCGGGGGTATTTTATATATGGCTCTTGGATGGATCATGGGTGGAAAAGATTCGGATGAAAAGGGATTTCAGATCCTGAACCTTTCCGGCTACAGCATCGGAAGCTTTACCATGCCATTTACCAGCAGCTTTTTTGGACCTGCGGGTGTAGTTGTTACCAGTCTGTTTGATACGGGAAATGCCGTGATCGCTTTAGGCGGTTCTTACAGTATTGGTGCTATGGTTAAAAACAGGGAAAAGCATTTTTCATTTATCCCACTGTGCAAAACACTTCTCTGTTCTGTTCCTTTTGATGCTTATCTTTTTATGTATGTTTTATACTGGCTTCATTTGTCACTGCCGGCACCTGTATTAAACATTGCACAGCTGGTGGCAAATGCAAATGCTTTTCTCGCCATGCTTATGTTAGGTGTTGGATTTAAGCTGTCAGGAGACCGGACACAGATGAGCAAGATCGTGAAAATGTTAGGTGTCCGCTATGGAGTGGCTGTTTTAACAGCAGCAGCATTTTACTTTCTGCTTCCTTTTTCACTGGAATACCGTCAGGCTCTGGCAGTGCTTGTGTTCAGCCCTATTGCTGCAGCAGCGCCTGCATTTACAGCAGATCTGAAAGGGGATATTAACCTGGCAAGCGCGGTAAATTCTCTTTCCATCATTATCAGTATGGTCTGCATTACCTGTGTGCTGATCGCTGTTTTGTAGAAATGACGGATATAAGTTGTAGTTACTGTTCATGCGTTGCATGACCAGCAACGGAATTTGCCGTGGCTTCGCATTTAAATACGGCAAATTCCCGCTACCACTACGTTATCGTACGGCACTTTCGGTTCCAAAAGTGCCTACCATGTACAGTAACTATGTTGTATACAAAATGAACACCTTGTATGCAAAATAACTTTGAAATAGCGCAGGTTTGTGTTATGATGATACTAGGGTAAAAAGGTCTAAAATCCGTTGCAAGCTTGCTTGCAGGAGGATTTTTGAACTTGGGACCCGCCAAAAACATGAGTAAGGAGCCATTTTTTGAAGAAAAATGAGCGGATTACGAATGTTTTTAGAATTGCGGGAGTGTAAAGCATGTAGCAATTCGGTATCAGAGGGGGCAAAAGATCATAAATACAGCCTGTTTAATACAGGTGGGTTATTACGGAGGACAGAAAAATGGAAGCGATCCTGATGAAAGCAGCTTCTTTTATTGCAGTTATTATTTTAGGATATGGATTGCGGAAAGCTGGCTTTTTTAAAGAAGAAGATTTTTATGTATTGTCAAAGATCGTGCTTAAGATCACACTTCCTGCATCTATTATTGCAAATTTTTCACAGGCTGAGATACAGCCTGCCATGCTTTTGCTGTGTCTTGTAGGATTTGCAGGCGGCGTGCTCTACATGAGCCTTGGATGGATCCTTGGAGGAAAAGACAGGGATGAAAAGGCATTTCATATCCTGAACATGTCCGGTTATAATATTGGAAATTTCACCATGCCATTTACCGCCGGTTTTTTTGGTCCTACAGGTGTAGTCATCACCAGTTTATTTGATACGGGAAACGCGTTTATCTGTCTGGGAGGTGCTTACAGTGTAGCTTCTATGGCAAAGGATAAAAACAGCAGGTTTTCTGTGGGTCCTATTTTGAAAACACTGATAAAATCCGCGCCATTTGATGCATATATCGGTATGCTCATCCTTTCCCTGATCCATGTTTCTCTTCCAGCACCTGCTGTCAGCATTGCACAGCTGATCGGAAATGCCAATGCGTTTATGGCGATGTTAATGCTTGGAGTTGGTTTTAAGCTTTCAGGTGATAAAAGACAGATCGGAAAGATCGGAAAGATCCTTTCCATACGTTATGGTGTGGCAGTGGTGGCATCATTGATGTTTTATTTTGTTCTTCCCCTTCCATTGGAATACCGTCAGACACTGGCAGTACTGGTGTTCAGCCCTATTGCAGCAGCAGCACCTGCGTTTACCGGTGATCTGAAAGGGGATATTGGTCTTGCAAGTGCAGTAAACTCTATTTCTATTATTATCAGTATGATCATGATAACTACTGTACTTATTTTTGTACTGTAAATAATGAATGATGGAACAATTCTGCGAAAGCAGACTGGATTTTTGAAGAAAAGAGAATAAACGGGGAAGGAATGGTTATAATAGGATTATCACCAAAGAGAAAATATTAATACTTATCCTCCCCTTTTTTATACCTTGTCTGTTGACGAAGCGCAGCAGATAAGGTATTGTATTTTCTGGCAAAAACACGGATAATAGACACGAACATAGTACATCATAGTAAATGAGAGGATAAAGGACATATGAAATTTTATCTGGCTCCCATGGAAGGGATCACAGGATACATATACAGACAGGCATATAACAGCTGTTTTAAGCCTATGGACAGGTATTTTACACCATTTCTGGCACCGAAGCATAAAAGCGGTTTCAGCAGCAAAGAATTAAATGACATCCTTCCGGAGCATAATCAGGGAATGGAGGTCATTCCCCAGATCCTTACATCAGATCCGGAGGATTTTTTAGATACAGCGGTAAAATTAAAGGAATATGGTTATACAGAGGTTAATCTGAACCTGGGATGCCCTTCAGGTACTGTGGCAGCCAAGGGAAAAGGCGCCGGGTTTTTAAAAGATACTGAAAAGCTTGCCAGGTTCTTAGGAGAGGTCAGTGAGGGAATGGAACGGGAAAATCTTCATTTTTCCATCAAGACCCGCGTGGGTGTGGAAAGTGAAGAAGAGTTTCAGACTCTTTTAGGTCTGTACAACCAGTGCCCATTAACAGAACTTATCATCCACCCAAGAGTATTAAAAGATTTTTATAAATACAATGTGCGGATGAATGTTTTTAAAGAGGGATTTGAAAAAAGCAGACATTCAGTGTGCTATAATGGGGATATTTTCCGAAGGAAAGACTATGACCGTCTTGTAAAAGAGTATCCGGATCTGGATAAGATAATGATGGGACGGGGGATCATGATGAACCCATTTTTAATGGAAGAGATCGCTGACGGAACATCCCAGAAAGTATCTGGAAAAATGTCTGCCGACAGGAAGGCAGACCGGCTGGAGAAATTCCACCGTCTGCTCTGTGACGGATATACCCATGTTATGAGCGGAGACAGACCGGTATTGTTTAAAATGAAAGAACTGTGGGGATTTCTGATCCATTCCTGTCCGGAAGAAGAAAAGCTTATGAAGAAGATACGCAAGGCACAGCACCTTGCAGAATATGAAGGGGTGGTATCAGAACTGTTCTGCCGCATGAGAGAGCATGAATAAGGGCATGAATAAGACCATGAGAAAAATTTATTGCCCTATAAAATGGAGGGAGCCGGCAGAAAAGGGGGGAATCTGCCGGCTTAGGTATGAAAAAGTGTCTTCCTGTATGGTAAAAGGTCTCATCAACCTTACAAGTAATAATATACAGGTAAATTGTGGACAAAGTTTGAGCAGACGATAAAGAAAAAATAAAATTCCTGAAGGGAAAATAAAGAAATTATGAAAGACTCCGACGGAAGCAGATAAGGAGAAAAGCTATGTATGATAATCTGACAAAAGACGATATTAAAAAAATGCAGGAAGAAATAGAATACCGTAAGCTGGTGGTGCGCAAAGAAGCATTGGAGGCAGTAAAGGAGGCAAGAGCCCAGGGGGATTTAAGTGAGAATTTTGAATATAAGGCAGCAAAGCAGGACAAGAACCGTAACGAGAGCCGTATCCGTTATCTGGAAAAAATGATAAAAACAGCCCGTATTGTTTCAGATGAGTCAAAATCAGATGAAGTAGGTCTGGGCGACCGGGTGGAATTATATATTCCGGAAGATGATGAAACAGAAAGCTATAAATTAGTGACCACAGTCCGGGGAAACTCCATGAAAGGACTTATAAGTATTGATTCTCCTTTAGGAAAGGCGATCAAGGGCCGCAAAACAGGAGATAAGGTGTATATTAAAGTAAATGACACCTACGGATATGAGGCGGAGATCCGTTCCATCGATAAGACAGCTAAAGAGGAAGAAGACCAGCTGCGCAGCTATTAATTACCAGTACATCGTTTCGTAAATAACTGTACTAGAAAGGGCGCCTTATCACAGAAAGGCAGGAAATGATATGGGCAATGATATGGACAAAAAGGGAATACTGACTGTGCGGATGATGGGAACCATATCAGTAGAATATGAAGGGGAGTTTTTTCCTATAGGGACTGCTCTTACAGGGAAGATCCTGCAGCTTTTCCTGATCCTTTTGTATGCAGGAAAGAAGGGAGTGGGCAGGGAAGAGCTGTTAGATGCATTTTACGGAAATGGAGAGTATGCTAATCCATCCGGCAGTTTAAGGGCAGCAGTTTTCAGGCTGCGCAGATTATTAAAAGAAATGCTGCCAGAGCATGAGTATATCTGTACAGATGGCGGTATTTACCGGTGGGATGAGGGAAATGTGACGGTTTCCATTGATGCCAGAAATTTTGAAAAAGCAGCTCAAAGTGCTCTTGCAACAGGAAAAAAAGAGGAGCTGTGCCACGCCTGCAGTTTGTATTACGGGGAATTCCTTTCTCAGATGACAGGAGAAAAATGGGTCAATGTGATCGGTGTAAAATACCAGGAGCTGTATTTTAAATGCCTGCGCCTGGCAAGCCGGCTTTTAAAGGCAGACCGGGAATATGACAGGCTTTTAAACTTAAGTACAGCAGCCAGCAGGCTGTATCCTTATGAGGAATGCCAGATGATGAAGCTGGACTGCCTGATCGCTTTAAAACGGTATCAGGAAGCCATGGAAGTTTATAAACAGGTGGTCGTCCAGTATTTTGAAGAACAGGGGCTTCCGCCTTCTGAAACCATGCTGCAGCGTTTCCGCCTGATGAGCGGTCAGATCCGTTACACTTCCGATATGCTAAAGGACATTGAAAATACCTTAAAAGAGAGGGAAGAAACCCAGGGACCTTATTACAGTACATACCCTTCCTTTATTGACAGTTACCGTCTGGTGAGCCGCATGGCAGAACGTTTTTCCTTTGAATATACATTATTCTGCATTACTCTTGTAGATGGAAAAGGAGCATTGCTGGAAGGCGAAATGGTGCAGACGACATCTGAGATGTTAAAAAATGCCATAGGAGAGAGTCTGCGAAAGGGAGATCTGTTTACCTGCTACAGCCCGGTCCAGTATCTGGTCCTGTTAAATGGAGCAGGCCAGGAACATGTCCTGGCCGTGTGTGAACGTGTGGAACGTAGTTTAAAGCAATGGGAAAATGGAAAAAAGATCAATTTTAGTCATCAGATCCTGGGGTTGGCACCATAGCGTCCTTCCAGATATTGTTTACCATAGGCTTCATCATTTCTTGGGATGAGGCCATTTTCTTTTTTATAAGAAGAAAGTGGATAGAGAACAGCATCCGTTCCTTCCGGGCGGCAGCACAGACAGATCTCGTCTCTTCGCATAACAGCCGGATTAAGGATCGCTGTGTTATGGCTGGTAAATACTAACTGCGCATGATGAGGATTTTTCTCATGATCCTGGTACAGAGACAGGATAAAGCGTAGCAGATGAGGATGGAGCACGTTATCTAAGTCATCGGCTAATAGAAGACTTCCCAGACGCAGGCTTTTTACGACTAACGGGATCAGGGTAAGCAGCTTTCTGATGCCTGTGGATTCTTCATTGAAAGAAACAAAAAAGGTATTTCCATCTGCTTTCCCATGGGTCAGGATCAGGGATGGATCATCGAAGCCCTGTTCTTTTGTAATGGAGTAATCTAAAATATCAATATCCATAGCCTGGAGCAGACGGCAGATGACCTGACGTTCTTCTACTTCAGAGGGCAGATCCGGGGCTTTTTTATAGTCATGTTCCCGGAAAAACAGAACCTGGCTGAACCAGGATGCAGCAGCTTTTGCACATTCAGAGGAAGATTTTGGGTCAAGATAGCGTAAAAGAGAGACCCCGGCCGGGAGAGTGGAAAAATCCATTTTCCCGGCTTCATTTCCAATATGGAGTTCATTTGCTTTGCGGGCAAAAAGAACGCCGGCATCATCAGAACCGGGTTTGCCGTAAAACATATTTTCTTCCAGGACAGCGCCTTGTTTTACATCAAGCTGATAACGGAAGAGAAAACCATTTCTGCGAAAAAGCAGGTCAAAACTTAAAGGAAGCTCTCTGCATGTATGATCCAGACGGCAGTAGGAACGGACGGAAGAGGTGATAAGAGAAAAATCACCTGCAGCCAGACGACATACATTCCAGAGCGCCTCTAATATAGAAGATTTTCCGCAGCCGTTTGGACCGTAAAGGGAGATAACAGGAAGAAATGATTCGCCGTCTCCCTGCGCTGTCAGCAGAGAAGCTTTGTGTTCATTAATAGGAGCCGGAAAAAAGTCCAGCAATGTTTCATTTTTAAATAATCTGTAATTTCTTAAAACAAACTGATTCAGCATACAAACCTCCAAAATGCGAAGATGTGAGAAAAAAACTCATTGAAGCGAATTATAGCATATGTTATAAAAAAACACAAGAACGACTGAGAAAAAAACTCATAGAGTCTGTAAATTATTTGAAAAATTGAAAATTTTTTGAAAATATAAGTCCATATAACGCCTGGTATAACGCTATCTCTGCTATGATAAAGATAAATGAAAGTATAAACTGAATGACTGTGAAACGGGATTCAGGAAGTACTGGAGTTTGGCAGGAAATGGGGCCTGCACAAAATTCAGAGAGAGGAGAAACAGGGTATGAGAGGACGAAGCAGACGCAAGAAACGAACGGGAAAAATGGTTAGTTTACAGAAGCGTTTCCTGGCATTTATGCTGGCATTTGCCATGATCTTCACCAATGTGGGAACAGATCTGCATGTCAGCTTTGCAGCATCAGGAAATAAAGTGGACTTTACCATTGGCGGTGCTGACCTGGTGGATGCCATCCGTCAGGCCATCGAAGACGAAAATGTGGTATCACAGGACAGCCTGGATTTTACCGACGGTGCCACAGAAAAGTTTGAAGCACTGTTCTTTGGAGACGGAAAGGTATATGAAGTCTATCCGGACATCCAGGGAGACAGCATGGAGGCAGAGTTAAGGGTATTTGTAAAGCTTCCGGCTGATGCAGATGATACGTACATGGTAACAGGAGAGGAAGAGGTTTATTTCCTTTACGTAAATAACGGGGAAGATACCATCAGCTGTTCTACAACTGTAACAAGAACAGAAAACGGAAAAGAAAAGGAAAAGACCACCAAACGTATTACCATAAAAAGTTATGAAGATAAGTTTGGGGATGAAGAAAGAAACATTATTTCCAAACCTGCAGAAACTGCTCCGGCAGAAAAGCCTTCAGAAGCAGTGAACGAAGAAACAACAGAAAATGTTGTAAATCCAACGGATGCAGAAAAAGAGACCACAGCTGCTGAAGAAACCGCAGAAGTTCCGGAAACTAAGGAAGATGTGGAAGAAAGCAAAGAGCAGCCGGAAGAGACTAAGGAAGAAGAGACTGAGGCAGCAACAGAAGCTCCAGAGGAGATAACAGAGCCTGAGACTGAGGAAGCAGCTGAAACGGAAGCAGCAGAATCTGAGACAGAAGCTTCTGAACCAGAGGCAGAGGCTCCGGCAGAAGAACCGGCGCAGGAAGGTGAAGTAACAGCTTCTATTTCCAGACATGGTGTACCGTTAGTTGCCATGAAGGAAGATGTAGCAGATGCAGCAGATGGGGCAGAGCCAACAGAACCGGAAAAGGAAGAAGCAGCAGAGGCTACAGAACCGGTGAAGGAAGAAAAAGCCGAAGAACTGAAAAAGGAAGAAGCTTCTGAACCAGAGACTGCACCTGAAACTGAGGCAGAAACAACTGTAGAAGAGACTACAGCAGAAGAAACCACAGCAGAGGAAACCACAGCAGAGGCAGAAAAAGAAAGCAGACCGGAAGGTCCTGCAGGAGAAGAAACCACAGAAACACCGGCAGAAACTGAACCGGAAGTTCCGGTAGACCCGGGAGAGACAACTGTACCAGAAGAGACCCCGGAAAGTACAGAACCGGAAACAGAGCCTGCACAGCCAGCAGAAACAACAGCGGCTATCCCGGAAACATTACCAGCACCACAGCCAGAAGTACCGGCAAAAACAGCAGATGACGGAGATCTGGTAGGTATTGGTTACTGCAGTACAGCGAAGGTTTATAAGAGTACACTGAATGCATTGCGTGTATTTGATTCTGAAATTGTACTTTCTGCAGAAGTTGCAGGAGCAGAAGGCGTGACAGTGAAGCTGACAGCTTTAAGCGATGTGCTTCCTGAAAATGGCTATATTGAGGCTAATGCAGTAGAGGATGAAGATCAGCTGGAGCTTATGAAAGCAGCTGCAGATGATATATTAAAAGCTGAAAACCGCAGAGTAACGGATCTTTTTGCAGCAGACATCACTCTCTACAATGAAGATGGAGAAGCAGTTCAGCCAGACGGAAGTGTAAAAGTTACTTTTGAAGGAACCGCCATTGGAAATTCCGGCACCAGAGTCCTTTACATGGGTGAAAATGCTTCTGATGCAGAAACATATGATGCACAAATGATAAAAGCTGTAGCAGCAGAAGGTGATGCAACAGCATTTATGACAGATCATTTCTCACTGTATATAGCAGCTGATACAGAAGAGATCACCTGTCATGCAGTAAATTTCTATTATAAAGATGCAGAAGAAAAAGATGTGCTTATTTCCGGTCCGCAGTACGTGGAAGATGGAAAAGCAGCACAGGCGCCAGCAGTGCCGGATCGTGATGGATACATGTTTACGGGCTGGGATACAGATTTCAGTAAAGTAACTGGTGATATGGATATTTATGCTGGTTATGCACCAATAGCCGGTCAGGTACGCCTTACTGTAAATTATGTGTACAGCAATGGCAGTCTGGCAGCACAGCCGTGGGTTTCTCATGTAGAATCCGGTGTTTCCTGTAACCTGACAGCAGAATCTCCTGCAATCCAGGGATTCACACCAGATCAGACAAGTGTATCCTTTAATGATGCATATACAACAGACCAGACTGTGAACGTTACCTACAAAGGTGCAATAGTTAATTACACAGTAAATCATTATCTGTTAAATGTAGATGATAGAAAGCCAGCTACACCTGCAGATACAGAAATAGTGCCAGGTGAAACCGGACTGACAACTGAAGCCAAAGCAAAAGAGTATGCAGGATTTACACCACAGGCTATCAGTCAGGCAACTGTAAATGCAGATGGAAGTACGGTAGTAGAGATTTTATATGAAAGAAATTATTATACTCTGACCTGGAATACAGGAGAAAATGCTTCTTATATTGCACCTGAGCAGGTACGCTATGGTGCAGCCGTAACAAAACCAGACAAGGATCCGACAAAGGTAGGCTATGAATTTAAAGGCTGGGAAAATCTTCCGGAGACCATGACCATGCCGGCAGAAGATCTGGTAGTTACTGCGAAATGGGAAGCAGCAAAGAGAGCTGATTACAAGATCATTTACTGGACCGAAACTGTAAATGAAGGTGTTTACACTGTAAATCATGTGATAAATGGAACTGGTACAGTGGGAAGTTCTATCCCGAATGGAAGTTATACAGTACCGAAGGGATATCAGACAACACCAGTAGCAGGAAAAACGGATGGTGATGTGAAGATAACGGCCGATGGAACGGCGGTTAAGAATGTTTATTATGCAAGAGATACGTATACCATTAAGTTTATGAGACAGTATAGGGACGGATGGAGTTGGACTTGGGCGGAAGATGAAGATTTAAGGATCACCGCCCGTTATGGTGAAGACGTATCTGCTAAATGGGAAACCGCCTGTGCAGATGACGGCTGGGGACCAAATCCTTCTGGAAATATACAGTATACGCTTTTAGCGAATATGCCAGCTGAAAACCTGACCATGTATGAAAAAGATGCAGGAAATGGCAAATATATTATCTACTATGTGGAAGATCTGAATGGCAATTGGAAAGAGTACAGAAAATTCGCTGTAAACGTTGGAGTATATTTGACAGATGAAGATAAGATGCCGATTACTGGATTTACCTTTAAAGAATGGAAAAAGGAAGGATCTAAGAAAGAGAATTTATGGCTTCGTTACAGTAGAAATTCCTATAATCTTTTCTTTGAGAATTGTCAGCCAATGACTCCGGTAAGCATCAAATTTGAGGCAAAACTGTCCACAGGCAGACCACCCCGAGATCCAGGAAGACCTTCATATGTAGATTCTGATTATACATTTGCAGGCTGGTATCTGGATCCTGGTTTTAAGGAACCGGTAAATTGGAATGAGACCATGACGGAAGATGGACTTACCATCTACGCAAAATGGGAAAAACCGAAATATACAGTTGAATTTGTAACTAATTGTGAAAAAGACAAAGCTAGTATTACCAGGGAAAAAGGTTTTGTTTTAACAGAAGATGAACTGGCAGCACCGGACAAAGCGGATGATGAGTTCCTTGGCTGGTATACAGATAGAGAACTTACAAAGAAGTTTATTCCAGAGTCACAAATCGTAAAGAATACAACTTTATATGCAAGATGGAAAAACTCTGATACAGTTACATATACAGTGAAATATATGTATGGTGATGTAGCGATTGCCGATGCGAAGCAGCAGACTGTAACAAGAAATTCCACAGTAAGTGAACCTGCTAAAACAGTAGATGGATATTATCCTGAAACTTTATCCATCAGTGCAATGATCACAAGGAATGGACAGGAGATCATATTTAACTACAGAGCAGTACAGAGCTGGACTTATACAGTAAAATATTTACAGGAAGGCACTGAAACAGAGGTACCTGGAAGTACAGTTGAAACAGGTACTACCAGTGACCAGAATGTAATGATAACCTTTAAGACATTTGAAGGATATACATTAAAATCTGATCCAGTGCAGAAAGTAACCCAGGTGAATCCGGTAGTTATTTTCTACTATGCACCTAAGACTGCAATTTATCATATACAGCACTGGTATGAAAGACCGAATGGTGAATTTGGACTTCGCTATATTGATACATTCAATACAGCAGCAGGACAGTCCGTTACAACAAGAGGACAAGAAATACCAGTTGATGGATTTACGCTGGATACAAGTATTGCTGGAACAGTAACAGATGGTACTACAAATATTCAAAATGTATTATCCCTGAAGCTGTATTACACCAGAAATACCCATCAGGTAAGTTATCAATATGAAGGTGATGTTCCAACAGGTGCACCGGCAGTTCCTGATGTAGCAAATCATAAGTATCAGGCACAGGTTACAGTAGCAGAAAATCCGAATGTAACAGGATATATTTTCATTGGCTGGACGGCAGCAACTGAAAACGGAACAGCAGTGACTACTACAGGCGGCAAATTTGTAATGCCGGATGCAAATGTGGTACTGAAAGGTTCCTTTACAGCAGCAGAGCAGAATTATAGGGTGAAATATCTGGATGAAGATACAAAGGAAGAAATCCATACAATGTCAGATCCAAAGGCTGCACACTTTGGGGATGTGATCGAGGGTTATACAGAGAAAATTGATATCAGTGGATATACCTTTGTAAGAGCAGATGACCTTACAGTAGGAACAGACAATGAACAGAACATTGTAAATGTATATTACAGCGAAGATACTAATGAGGATGATATCCCGGATAAGTATCAGATCACATTCACCTATGTATCAGCAGATGCTGATAAGGGAACTGTGACAGGAACAACCAGTGAAGTGGCTACTACTTATGAAATCACCAGAGATAGCGTGACTGGCGAGATCATAGTAGGAAATGGCCCGACAGCACAGCATCCGACCCAGCCATCTACAGTAACAGCAAAAGCTGGTTATAAGTTTGACAAGTGGACAGATGAAGATCAGAAATCTTTCGATGATGATGCAGCACTGAAAGCAGCGTCTTACCTTGAAGATCAGACTTTCACAGCACACTTTACAGCAACAGAGCAGACTTATAGGGTGAAATACCTGGATGAAGATAAAAATGTTGAAATCCGTGATATGTCAGATCCAAGGGATGCACACTTTGGGGATGAGATCAAAGGTTATACAGAGAAAATTGAAATCAGTGGATATACTTTTGTAAGAGCTGATGACCTTACAGTAGGAACAGACAATGAACAGAACATTGTAAATGTATATTACAGCGAAGATACTAATGAGGATGATATCCCGGATAAGTATCAGATCACATTCACCTATGTATCAGCAGATGATGATAAAGGAACTGTGACAGGAACAACAAGTGAGATTGCTACTGTTTATGAAATCTTCAGAGACAGTGAAACTGGTGAGATCACAGAACTTGGCCCACAGACACCTCAGCATCCAACCCAGCCATCTACTGTAACACCAAAAGACGGTTACAGATTTGAAAAATGGCAGCAGGGTGATCTGACATTCTTCAATAGTGATGATGAGCTGAGAAATTCTGAATACCTGGAAGATCAAACATTCATTGCACACTTTACTGTAAGAAGAGATCTTCATTATGAGATCCATTACTTCTATGAAGATGCCAATGGCGTTGTAACAGAAGATACAGCAGCAGCGATTGTAAGTGATATCGGTGTATTCGGAGAAAAGATCCTTACGACTACAGTGCCAAAAGAATCTGAATTTAACGGAAAGAATTACGTTCTGGAACGCATTGAAGGCGCAGATAAGCAGATCGGTCTTGATCCTAAGGAAAATATGGTAAATGTATATTACAGTATGGACGAGATCGGAGAAATTGATCCAGATGAGCCAGACAACATTCCAGATAAATATCAGGTTACTTTCCAGTATATTTCTGAAAATCCATCTTATGGAACAGTAAGCGGTAAGGTAAAAGAAGTTGTTACCAGACCTAAGAATGCAGATGGTACCTACAACATGACTGCACCGGTTCATCCGAAGGCAGAAGTAACAGTTGCAGGAATCGGAAATTATAAGTTTAACCGCTGGTCTGATGGAAATACGAACTATAGCGCAGCAAGTGAGATCGCAAAAGCCGGATTTATTGCAGATACCACATTTACCGCATATTTCAGCTACAGTGGCGGAAATAGTGGCGGCGGTTCATCAGGTGGAGGCGGTGGCGGAAGCCACAGATCAACTATCTCTAATACAAGCGGAGGTCCTGGTGTTACTACAACGATCACCCCGGGAGACGTACCAATGGCAGAATTACCAGAGTCACCGGCACCAATCGTCATTGATGATGGTGAGATCCCAATGGCAGCACTTCCAAAGACTGGCCAGACCACTGTAAAAGCAGCACTGACCATGATGTTCTCAGGAATCTTCCTTGCATTAACTGCAATCGGAAGGAAAAAGAAAGAACAGGATGTATAGAAAGAATATCTGAAATAAAGAAAATATTCCCAAACTCATAAACATACCCTGTTAGCGGAAAGCTCCGGTCGGAAACGGCCGGGGCTTTCTGCGTATATAACATACTAAGAAAAAGCGGGAACACAAAGGGAAATAGGCCTGAAGGATAAAATGGGAGGGGCATAAATGTATTGCAATCCACTGTGTCATGTGCTAAAATGAACATGAGCAAGGTATCTGGAATAATTCTAAAATATTATTAATTCAAATCTAAGCTGGTTTCACCAGTATCTGAAAGACTCTTTGCTTAAACCCAAATTAATTTAAGCAGGGAGAGCGGATCATAAGCAGTATCTTCCTGCGACATTACACGAAGGAAGGACAAATACCCTTATGTTCTCCGGTATCTTCCTTGCACTGGCAGCTATGAGCAAGAAGCATAAAGAAGAGGAATCCTAAGTAACAAGGATCATGAGAGTTTCAAGCAACAAAATAAGTCTTAAGTGACTGATAAGAGCCGCACACTGGCAAAAAAAAGCAGTGTGCGGCTTTTTTTTGATTTGCTTTTTTTGCGTTTTTACTATTGACTGCGGGTTTATTTCTTAGTATTATAATTATTAGAAAAGATAAATATA
>ERZ779861.3138-NODE-3138-length-14287-cov-7.387577_pt1 | contig 14287 bp, 10 predicted proteins | sample MGYA00511558_ERZ779861 | MGnify/ENA primary metagenome ERZ779861 (study PRJEB29588, sample SAMEA2163432) | human gut metagenome | biome: human gut; feature: human-associated habitat; material: faeces | place: Denmark | collected 2008/2010 ... | reverse complement strand
TACCGGCTGCAAAGTAACCTGTAAAAGTATCGCCCGCCGCAGTGGTGTCTACCGCTTTTACGCAAAATGCATTTTGTTTTATACGCGTCTGTCCGTCAAAATAAATACTTCCGTTTTTACCCAATGTAAGAATTACACGCGTATTAGGATAATTCATGCGTGACCAAATTAAAAATTCCTCAGGCTCGGAAAGCCCTGAAAAGCCCTCCGCCTCTATCTCGTTTAAAATCAGATAAGATACCTGATTTAAGTCTATATTTCTGAGAGTCTGCTGAAACGGCGACGGATTAAATATAATACGCATACCCGCTGCATACGCCATTTCTATCAGATAAGGAAGCTCACTTATCTCATTTTGAATCAGCAAAAAATCACCCGCTGAAAAATCATTCAGCACCTCATCAATATAATCACGTGTAACGGCATAGTTTGCACCGCTGTACAGCAGTATGCTGTTTTCGCCGTGCGCGTCAACCTGAATAACCGCCTGACCTGTCCTATTCTCTACGGTTTTCAGATATTTCAGATTGACGCCGCTGTCCCGCAGGAGTTTGCGCAGCATTTGCCCGTCCTCTCCGATGCAGCCGGCATGAAAAACCTCCGCGCCCGCTCTTGCAAGCGCTATTGACTGATTAAGACCCTTTCCTCCGGCAAAATGCTCCAGCCTGAGGGCAGCCGCTGTCTCACCCGGACGCACGATACTCTCAACCGAATAAACATAATCAATATTGCAGGAACCGAAATTAAGAATTTTCATAATATAAACCGCCTATACCGTTATGATATGGATTATAATACAAACGGCAATACAAAACAAGACTGTATTGCATACAAAAACAGACCTTTTTACACATATAAACTATTATCTATCATGCAGCAATACTTGTCAAACCGACAGTTTTATAGTAAAATATGATATATAGTGAGAATTCGGGAGGATTTATGGACATTAAAGTGTTTGACGTACTGCCGCAGGACGCTAAAGATATACGAATTGCGGTTTTTGTTGACGAGCAGGGATTTCACGACGAATTTGACAGTGACGACAACGCCTCACTGCATCTTGTGGCATACATTGAAAACAAAGCCGTGGCAACTGCAAGAGTTTTTTTTGACAAGACACAAAATAGATATATCATAGGCAGAATAGCCGTAATAAAGGAACAGAGAAAAAACGGACTGGGTGCTAAAATCGTGTATGCCGCAGAAAATATCATCAGAGAAAAAGGCGGACGCATGGCATATATACATGCTCAGCAACGCGCTGTCGGCTTTTATCGAAAAATCGGCTATACTGCTTTTGGCGATACGGAATCTGAACAAGGTTATCCGCATACATGGATGAAAAAAATATTTAAACCGTAAGAGACGCAGCTCATAAGATATAAAAATCCCCGGCTGAAAAAACAGCCGGGGATTTTTATCGGAATAAGTAACTTTAAAGTCCGAAGCTTACGGAAATTGCTTTGTTAACCATATCCATTGTTTGATTATCTATATGTCCCATTTTTTCTCTGAGCCGTGCTTTATCTATCGTGCGCACCTGTTCAAGCAGGATTACCGATTCCTTTGAAAGGCCGTAGCGCTCGTTAAGTTCTATATGGGTAGGTAGCTTTGATTTATTCACCTGACTCGTAATTGCGGCGGCAATAACCGTCGGGCTGTAACGGTTGCCGACGTCGTTCTGGACGATCAGCACCGGGCGCAGACCTCCCTGCTCGGAACCGATAACCGGGCTGAGATCAGCGTAGAATATATCGCCCCGGCGCACCGGGGGCGTCGGACGGCGGCAGGCGCCGTAATCGGGCGCGCCGTCGTGATGTTCGGAATCGTAGGATGCAGTTGACATGGACATGACGTACTCCTCCATCGTTTTCGCGGGTGTGGCGGGCGCTTCCGTAGCTCCCCGCACGCCGGAGCTTCACGGGCACCCCGAAGTCAGATCCGGCACGGACAGCACCGGTTCCGGACACCGATAGTGTACCCGCAAAAGACCGGGGTCTAAACAGCGGAACCGGAAATTATTTTTGTCCGGACGCCTGCCCCGGCAACGTATACAGTTCCGGCGCACACGTCCACAATCAGTATATGCGCCGATGCGGATGGCTGAGCCGCCGGAGTTGCGGTGCGGCTCAGCCGTCCAGCCCGATTAGCACACCAGACCCCCCGATTGCCGGATTTTTTACGCAGCGTCCGCTTGTTCATAAAATGTTAACAATTAAAACGGCTGTTTTTTTGCAAAAGGGCTTGACAAACCGCCCCGAAAGTGGTACAGTATAGGCATCGGTTAGCACTTGAGCGTATCGAGTGCTAAACCCGATACAAGCTACCGCCGACAGGCGGCAGACGAAGCGGAGGTGAGTCGATGTCGGAGGCAGACAGAACGCCCGAAGAGCTGAGCGAACGCAAAAAGCTCATCCTGAAGGCAATCATTGATGCCCACATTGCGGGCGGCGAGCCGGTCGGCTCCAAGTATCTGGTAGAAAGCAAGCAGATTGCCTGCTCCTCTGCTACCATCCGCAACGAGATGGCGGAGTTGGAGGCTATGGGCTACCTGGAGCAGCCCCATGCGTCTGCCGGACGCGTGCCCAGCGAACGCGGGTACCGCTTCTATGTGGACTCCCTGATCGAGCATTACGCCATGACGGCACGCGAGATCGGGCAGATCAACCAGTTGCTGCAGTCCAAAATGGCAGAGCTGGATCAGATTCTGCTGACCGCATCGCGCGTGGCATCCAACCTGACAAATTATACCGGTTTTGCCGTAAAGCCCGGCACCTCATCCGTGAATGTGCGTCGGTTCGACGTAGTGTTCCTGGATGAAAGGACCTTCATTCTCGTGATGGTCGCATCGGGCGGGCAGGTAAAAACGCGCACTCTGCGCACGGACGGCAACCGTCCGCTGTCGCAGGCAGTCACGGATCAGCTTGCGACGGCACTGAACGAGCACCTGCAAGGGCTGACTGCCAGTCAGATCACTTTGCCGGTCATGATGGAGTTGGAGGAAGCCATGGGCAGTTGGGCGGAGCTGGTCTCCCCCGCCGTCAAAGCCATGTACGAGGTCATGGGGGAGATGGACGAAACCCGGTTCCGGGTCAGCGGCGTTGACCGCCTGCTCCAATATCCCGAGTTCAGCAATCCGGATAAGATGAAGGAAGTGCTGGGCGTCATCGAGAAGCCGGAGGAGATCGTCAACATGGTCTCCGACCCACAGGATCGTGGTGTTAACGTGGTCATCGGTTCGGAGAGCACCGTGCGCGTGATGGATAATTCCGCGCTGGTATACATTCCCATCGTCAAGGACGGGAAGAACCTCGGCACGGTTGGTGTGCTGGGTCCCGCGCGGATGGATTACGCCCGCGTGTTGGCAACCCTGCAGGGAATATCGGACAACATATCCAGCCTGCTGGGCGGCGAAAAACAGCTTCCGGGCGCCGCCGGGGATTTGCCGGACGGTAACGAAAAACAGACATAGCAGTGGTGTCGACACAGCAGGTCGGCGCAGGAAATAAGGAGGACTGAGCAGAATGGCAGACGAAATGAATTCTACGTGTACGGACAAGGCGCAGGATCAGACCGGGCAGGCTGTTCCGGACGCCGATACCGCCCGCATGGCGGATACCATGGCGGAAGACGCCACGGCGGAAGGCGCCACGGCGGAAGGCGCCACCGAGGCAGACACCGCCTGCGATGCGCAGGCAGGCGCAGCTGATGACGCCGATGAAAACGGTAAGCTGCGCGGTTCCGAGCGGCGGCGCCTCAAGCGTGCCGAGGCGGAACTGGCAGAGGCAAACAAGAAACTGGAGCAGGCAAAGCAGGAGCTCGCAACCGAGCGGGACAAATACCTGCGGATGCTGGCAGAGTACGACAATTTCCGGCGCCGCACCGCCAAGGAAAAGGAGGGCATTTACACCGACGCCTGTGCGGACGCTGTCCGGGAGCTGTTGCCCATCGTGGACACGCTGGAGCGTGCCGTGGCGGATATACCCCCGGAAAAGCAGGATGACCCGGTCGCCAAGGGCGTCCGGATGACGCTCAAGGCGGCGGCAGATGCCCTGCGCAAGCTGGACGTCACCGAGGTGGAAACCGTGAAATTCGACCCCAATCTCCACAATGCCGTCATGCACGTTGAGGACGACACAAAGGGAGAGGGCGAGATTGTCGATGTGTTCCAGAAGGGCTACCGGAGAGGCGATAAGGTAATCCGTTTCGCCATGGTGCGGGTGGCAAACTGAGCCGCTCGAACCGAAAAAATCAAATCTTATCATACAAATTATTGATACTTCACATCTGTTGGGAGGATGAATGTTATGGCTAAAATCATTGGTATTGATCTGGGTACTACGAATTCCTGTGTGGCGATCTACGAGGGCTCCGAGCCTGTCGTGATCCCCAATCCCGAAGGCGCACGGACGACTCCGTCCGTGGTGGCTTTCTCCAAGACCGGCGAGCGTATGGTCGGTCAGATCGCAAAGCGGCAGGCGATCACCAACCCTGACCGCACGATCAGCTCTATCAAGCGTAAGATGGGTAGCGACTACAAGGTAACCGTTGACGGCAAGAGCTACACGCCGCAGGAGATTTCCGCTATGATTCTGCAGAAGATGAAGGCGGATGCCGAGGCATATCTCGGTACGCCCGTGACGCAGGCTGTCATCACGGTGCCGGCTTACTTCACCGATGCACAGCGTCAGGCGACCAAGGACGCCGGTAAGATCGCCGGTCTGGAGGTTCTGCGTATCATCAACGAGCCTACCGCCGCCGCACTGGCATACGGTATGGACAAGGAAGAGAATCAGAAGATCATGGTCTTTGACCTCGGCGGCGGTACCTTTGATGTATCGTTGCTCGAGATCTCGGACGGTGTCTTCGAGGTGCTGGCGACCGCCGGTAACAACCATCTGGGCGGCGACGACTTCGACCAGCGCATCATCAACTGGATGGCGGATAAGTTCCAGAAGGAAAACGGCATAGACCTGCGGAACGACAAGATGGTGCTGCAGAGACTGAAGGATGCCGCAGAAAAGGCAAAGATTGAGCTGTCCGGCATGAATCAAACCGACATCAACCTGCCCTTCATCACGGCGACCGCCAACGGCCCGCTGCACTTTGAGGCTACGCTGACCCGTGCCGAGTTCGACCGTCTCACGGCTGACCTTGTGGAAGCCACGATGGGCCCGACGCGTCAGGTGCTCAAGGATTCCGGACTCAACGTCAATCAGGTAGACAAGGTTCTGCTGGTCGGCGGCTCCACGCGTATCCCTGCCGTGCAGGAAGCTGTCAAGAAGTTCCTCGGCAAGGAGCCTTTCAAGGGCATCAACCCGGACGAGTGCGTGGCAATCGGTGCTGCCATTCAGGGCGGCGTGCTGGCAGGCGAAGTCAAGGATCTGCTGCTTCTGGACGTTACGCCCCTGTCGCTGGGTATTGAAACCATGGGCGGCGTGTTTACCCGCATCATCGACCGTAACACGACCATCCCGGTCAAGAAGAGCCAGGTGTTCTCCACTGCCGCAGACGGGCAGACCAGCGTGGAAATTCACGTCCTGCAGGGCGAGCGCGAGATGGCGCAGTACAATACGACGCTGGGTCGCTTCAATCTCGACGGTATTATGCCCGCTCCCCGCGGCGTGCCGCAGATTGAGGTCACGTTCGATATTGATGCCAACGGCATTGTCAACGTAACGGCTACCGATAAGGGCACCGGCAAGGAACAGCACATCACCATCACCTCCTCCACCAACATGAGCAAGGAGGATATCGACAAGGCAGTCAAGGACGCCGAGAAGTTCGCCGAGCAGGACAAGAAGGCGAAGGAGGCAGTCGAGACAAAGAACCGCGCCGAATCGCTTATCAATCAGAGCGAGAAGACGCTGAACGACCTGGGCGACAAGCTGACCGAGGACGACAAGAGCGCCGTCAAGACGGCGATTGAGAAGCTGCGCACGACTGTCAACGGCGGCGACACCGACGCCATCAAGGCAGACACCGAGGCGCTTGAGAAGGAGTTCTACAAGCTCTCCGAGAAGGTCTACCAGCAGTCCGCACCGCAGGGCGATGCCCAGAACGGCAACGCCGGCGGCAGCTATGAGGGCGGCGCAAACGGCGAGGGCGGCACCTACTACGATGCCAACTTCGAGGACAACAACAAAGGGAACGCCAACTAAGGGACGCTGAGCAAGAGCGATTCCCGGGCGGCGGCACAGGCAATGTGCCGCCGGACAGGTCAGCGGTTCCTCAGAAATACGTGACCAGCAATTACCCGACGGAGGCTGAAAACGCCCCCGCCGGGATTGCGCGGTATAGGGGCCGCCTGCGGGGCAGGCAGCCCCGTCCCCATTATGGGAACCTTCGGGAATCCTGCGTATTCCCCTTCCCCGCACGGTGAATCTGAACGAGAAAGAGAAAGCCCCGCCGAATGAGTCGCAGCGCCCGCAGGGCGCGGATCGCGGCGCGGAAGCTACGGTATAAATCATATGGCAGAAGACAGAGATTACTATGAAATACTCGGCATAGACCGGAACGCCGATGCGGAGGCGATCAAGAGCGCCTACCGCAAGCTCGCCAAAAAGTATCACCCCGATCTGCACCCCGGCGACACGGATGCCGAGAAGCACTTCAAGGAGGTCAACGAGGCGTACTCCGTGCTGTCCGACCCGGACAAGAAGGCAAAGTACGATCAGTTCGGCAAGGCAGCGTTTGATCCGACGGCGGGCGCCGGCGGCGGATACAGCGGCGGCTTTACCGATTTTGGGGATCTTGGTGTTATTTTCGGGAGCATTTTCGGCGGTGCTTTCGGCGGCGGCACTACGTCGCGGCGCACGGGTCCCCAGCGCGGCGAGGATGTGCAGGTGCGTCTGACGTTGAGCTTTGAGGAAGCAGTTGCCGGCTGCAAGAAGGAAGTCAACTACGCGCGCCTGCATAAATGTCCCGCCTGCGGCGGTTCCGGCGCGGAAGCCGGCACTGCCGCCGAAACCTGCCCGGACTGCCACGGATCCGGTCAGCGCGTCGTGGTTCAGCGGATGGGCGGAATGTCCTTCCAGTCCAAGACTACCTGCGAAAAGTGTCGCGGTACCGGTCGGTACATCAAAACGCCCTGCTCCAAGTGTCGGGGCACCGGGCTGGAACGCGAAAACCGCAGTCTGACTGTCACAATTCCTGCCGGCATTGACGACGGGGAGCGCATCGCTCTGCGCGGACAGGGCTGTGAAGGCAAGAACGGCGGTCCCGCGGGCGATCTGGTCATCTTTGTGACCGTGCGCTCGCACAGCATCTTCCGCCGGGACGGCGTGAATCTGTACTGCGATGTCCCGCTGACGATCGCCGAGGCGACACTCGGCGCCGAGATCGACGTCCCGACGCTGGACGGCAGCGAAAAGTACACCATAGGCGAGGGAACGCAGTCCGGCACATCCTTCACCCTGCGGGGCAAGGGGGTTCCGTATGTCAGTAATCCCGGACGGCGCGGCGACCTGACCTTTACGGTCAACGTGGAGGTTCCGCGCGGGCTGAACGAAAAGCAAAAGCAGGCGATGCGCGCCTTTGCCGATGCCTGCGGCGAGAAAAATTACAGCAAGAAGTCCCGCTTCCGCAACTTCTTCAAGAAGTAATCCGCAGATCCGGAGTCAACAGGAAAACGGCAGAGTGCCTGCGTTCCCGCGCCGCCGGGCTTGCACGTGCAGGGGAAAGCCGACCGAGAAAGGAAATATGATGAGCGAACAGAATATGCCGGAGCGCGACCCGGACTACGTATGCGAGGATTACGGCGATGTCAAGGCGTGGACGCAGATCCGCGTCACCGTGCCGCTGGAGCAGTTGGACACGCTGACCGCGCTGATGAGCATGATCAGCAATAACCTGATGATCGAGGACTACTCGGACATTGAAACAAATCTGCGCACCTGCTACGGCGACCTGATTGACGAGAAGATTCTGAACGCCGACCGCACCGTGGCATCCGTTTCGGTGTATGTGCCCTCTGACCGGAGTTACGCGGACGATGTGGCATTCCTGCGCGACCGCATGGCGGCGGATGGGCTGAACGGAAAGCTTGAGCTGGTCGGCGTCAACGAGGAGGACTGGGCGAACAACTGGAAGCAGTACTACAAGCCCCTGAAAATCGGCAACCGCATTGTTATCTGCCCCGCATGGGAGACCTATACACCGACAGGCAACGAGCTGGTCGTCCGGATGGATCCCGGCATGGCATTCGGAACCGGGACGCATGAGACAACCCGTCTGATGATCCGCCTGCTTGAGGACTACACACAGCCCGGGTGCCGGATGCTGGACGTCGGGACGGGCACAGGCATTCTCGCCATCTGCGCATCCAGACTGGGTGCCGGCGTATGCCGTGCCTATGACATCGACCCGACCGCCGTGCGCGTGGCACGGGAAAACATCCGGGAAAGCGGGCTGACCAACATCACCTGCGACCGTTCCGATCTGCTCCGGCAGGTCGATCTGCACGACGGGCGGTACGATCTCATCACTGCCAATATCGTGGCGGATATTCTGATCCGCATGATGCCGGATGTCGGGGCTTACCTCGCACCGGACGGCGTGTTGCTCCTGTCCGGGATCGTGGAGGAGCGCTGTGCCGACGTCATAGCATCCGCCGACGCGAACGGCTACTCTGTCGAGACCCGCCTGCCGGACAACGGCTGGTGCGCGCTTGCGCTCCGGCGGAAACGGTAAGGCACCGAAACAGAAAACTCCGGGACTTCCTGAAACAGCCCCGGAGTTTTTTGATTCACTGCTCCCTGTCCGGGCATGGCACAGCAAGGTCAGCCGGCAACGCAGCGGAAGAAAACACCGTTGCCGCGGGAATTTTCAATGGCACCCTTGACAAAGTCCGTTAAGCTGTGGTATAATGGCACATATGCCCGTACAGAAAGACGGGGGCACCGCAGATCTCCCGGAAGGGACGCGACGCCGGAGAAAGGATTGTTGAGTTATGAAACACACCGATATCAGGGAAATATTTGCGCACACCGAGGCGTATCTGAACGGAACCGTGACTGTATGCGGTTGGGTACGTACCGCCCGCGACTCCAAAAGCGTTTCTTTTCTGGAGATCAATGACGGAACCTGCTTCCGCAACCTGCAGATCGTGGTGGATAAGACGCGCATCCCGGAGGATATGGTGCGGGACGCAATGGCGGTCGGTGCATCGGTATGTGCCGTCGGACAGCTGGTCGCATCAGAGCGCAACGGGTGCGAGCTGGAGCTGGAAACGCTCACCGTCCTCGGCAAATGCCCTGCGGACTTCCCTCTGCAGAAAAAGCGCCACACGCTGGAGTATCTGCGCACCATCCCGCACCTGCGCGTGCGTACACGCTCTTTTGAGGCAGTGTTCGCCGTGCGCGATCAGCTGGCACAGGCGGTGCATCAATACTTCCACAGCCACGGCTACCGCTACGTTCATGCCCCCATCATTACCGGATCGGACTGCGAGGGGGCGGGCGAGATGTTCCGCGTGACCACACAGCCGTGGACAACCGATGCCAAAACCGAGGAGGAGTACTTCGCCGAGGACTTCTTCGGTCGCAAGGCGGGGCTGACCGTCTCTGCCCAACTGGAGGGTGAGATGGCTGCCATGGGGCTGGGGCGCATCTACACATTCGGTCCCACCTTCCGCGCCGAGCATTCCAACACCACCCGCCATGCCGCAGAATTCTGGCAGATTGAGCCGGAGGTCTGCTTTGCGGATATCAACGACATCATTGGCATTGCGGAGGATTTCATCAAATCCATCATCCGCAGCGTGCTGGAAAACTGCCCCGACGAGATGGCTTTCTTTGACCAGTGGACGGAAAAAGGCATTGTCGGCAAGCTGACGAAGGTCATCAACAGCGACTTCGGACGTATTGATTACACCGATGCGGTCAAGCTGCTGGAGGAGTCCGGACGCACGTTCAAATACCCCGTCAGCTGGGGTTGCGACCTGCAGACAGAGCATGAGAAATACCTGACCGACGAGGTGTTCGGCAAGCCCCTGTTCGTGGTCAATTATCCCAAAGACATCAAGGCTTTCTATATGAAGCAGAATCCGGACGGCAAAACCGTTGCCGCAACGGATCTGCTGGTGCCCGGCATCGGCGAGATCATCGGTTGCTCGGAGCGCGAGGCGGACTACGACAAGCTCGCCGCCGCCATGACCGCCCGCAATATGCCGCTGGACGCATACCGGCAGTATCTCGACACGCGTCGCTTCGGCACCGTGCCGCACAGCGGCTTCGGACTGGGCTTTGAGCGCATGGTCATGTATGTAACCGGCATGAGCAATATCCGCGACACCGCCCTGTTCCCCAGAACAGTGGGCAGCCTGTGATCCGATTGCCAACAAAACAAATAATAATCCTGATGGGTTACTAAAAACCCAAAAGGGGGTTCCAAAAAGCTCAAAATGAGTTTTTTGGAACCCCTCTTTTTCACATATAACGGTACTTCTTCCGCATTCCGAACAGGAACGATGCGGATATGACAAACGCGCACACCTCCGCAACCGTAACCGCCCACCAGATACCGTCCTGATTCAGGACGAGTGGCAGGAACAGAACAGCCGAGGTCTGGAAAACCAGCGTCCGCAGAAAGGATATGGCGGCAGACACAAGTCCGTTGTTCAGCGCCGTAAAAAAGGAGGACAGGAAAATATCGACACCAGCCAGCAGGAAAGACGCGGCAAACAACCGGAAAGCGTGGCACGTCAGCGTATACAGTCCCGCATCGTAGCCCACGAACAGATGTGCCAGCGGAACAGCCATCACCACAGCGACACCGGTCAGCAGGGCGCCCGCCCCGCCCATGAGAATCATGCTCTTGCGCAGGACATTTTTCATCTCCTCATGATTGGAGGCACCATAACTGAAGGAAACGATGGGCGCACATCCGATGGCATAGCCGATAAAAATCGCCACAAAAATAAACTGCACGTACATCAGCACCCCGTATGCCGCCACGCCGTCGTTTCCGTCGAAATACTTGAGAAGCTGGAAATTATACAGCATACTGACCAGCGAGGAGGAGATGTTGCTCATCAGTTCGGAGGAACCGTTGCCGCACGCCTGCAGGATGGGGCGGAGCTGCAGGCGCGTCCGGGTCAGGCGCAGGCGGCTCCGGTTGGGGAACAGGAAGTACACAAGCGACACACCGCCGCCGATACACTGGCTGATACCCGTAGCAACGGCGGCGCCCGCAACACCCCATCGGAAGACGGCAATGAACAGTGCATCCAGCACCATATTGGTAACCCCTGCCGCCACCGTGATAATCAATCCCAGCTTGGGCTTTTCGGCGGCTATGAGGAAGCTCTGGAACACATTCTGGAGCATGAAGGACACGGTAAAGGCAACAACGATGCGTCCGTAGCAGACACAGTCGTCAAAGGTATCCTCATCGGCGCCCAGAAACCGCGCCATTGGCTCCATAAAAACAAGTCCCAAAGCCGTCAGAACAGCGCCCAGCATGACCGTAACCCATATCATCATGGAGAATGTCCGGTTGGCGCGCTCCCCGTCCCCTTGCCCCATGATCTTGGAAACCAACGCCGTGCCGCCGGTTCCGATCATGAAGCCCATGCCGCCCAGCACCATAATGAAGGGCATGACAAGATTGATTGCAGCGAAGGACTCCTTCCCCGCAAAATTGGACACGAACAGACCGTCCACCACACCGTAGATGGAAGTGAACACCATCATGATGATGGACGGAAGCACGAAGCGCAACAGTTTTCCGTATGTGAAATGATCCGACAGGCGGATCTCCTCTTTCCGACTTTTCTCCATGTGACAATCCTTTTCTCCACCGTGCGGCGGGTGCAAAAAACGGCAAAACACAAAGGGAGTCTCCAAGGAAAACCGAACCGGCGTTTCCGTGAAGTCCCCTGACAAACAAACGCCGGGCAGCCGCCCGGCACAGAGCGTGCGTATTATATCATATTCCCGCAGGAAAAGTCAACAGGAAAGACCCACAAAGAGCCTTCACCCTTCGTGGGTCTTTCCTGTATACTTTGCCACCCGATCCGGCAGTTATGTTGGGATCCCTTAGTGGCGACGCTTCCGGCTCAGGCACGCGGCAGCTGCTGTCACCAGCAGGACAATTCCACCCCCGACACCTACTGCCGAAGCACATCCGCCGGATTTGCCGGCTGCGGTGGTCGTCGCGACCGCTCCGGTTCCGGTGACGCTTCCGGCGGAACCGTCGGTCTGCGTCCCCGACGCAGGTGCCGCGGTGGTAGCCCCGGTCTGCTCTGCCGGCTTGGTGGTCGGCTCCTCAGCCGACTCTGCCGGCTTGGTGGTCGGTTCCTCGGTCGGCTCCGCCGGCTTGGTGGTCGGCTCCTCAGTCGGCTCCGCCGGCTTGGTGGTCGGTTCCTCGGTTGGCTCCGTCGGCTTGGTGGTCGGTTCCTCGGTCGGCTCCGTCGGCTTGGTGGTCGGTTCCTCGGTCGGTTCTGCCGGCTTGGTGGTCGGTTCCTCTGTATCGGTGCCGTCCACACGTCCCACCATGATACCATCGGAGTTAAAGCGATAGAAGCCCTTCTCAATCAGCCCGTTGGTCTCCGCCTCGCTGACGTAGTACACGCCGCCAAAGAACTGATCGGTCGCGGCACGCTTGGTACCGTAGATATTGGTAAAGAAATAGTAATGCCCTTCCCCATCGGTCGCGATGCCGATCGCCTGCGGGACACTGTTGACGAAATAGTAGGTATAATCACACCAATCGTGCGTGTAGATGCCGTTCTTGATGATCATGCGCTTATCTGCCCCGAACTCGTAGAAGCCCTGCGGCATGATTCCGTTGAGCTTGTCCTCCGGAATCGAGAACATACCGCGCGCGGCACCGTTTTCCGCGTTCCAGATGTAGTACACATCACCCGCATAATCACGAACCAATCCCTTAGCAACCCGCTGTCCGTTCTCATAGTAGCGGATAACGCCATCCAGATCGCGGAACAGGTTCTCTCCGATCTCCTCCCGCTTCGGTTCCACGGGCTTCAGGTCAACATCGGATTTGCCGGTCAGCAACCCATACTGATTGAAATGGTAGGTTCCCTCCGGCATAAGTCCGTTGGTCTTCTCCTCTGGTATGTACCAGTCGCCGTCCGTCGCCGCACGCTTGACACCGTATATGGTAGTGAAATAGTAAATATCCCCGTCCTCGTTTTTGGCAAGTCCGATCGCCTCCGGCACGCTGTTGACGAAGTAATAGGTATGGTCGCACCAGTCATGCGTGTAGATACCGTTCTTGACGATCATGCGGTAATCCGCTCCGAACTCGTAGAAGCCCTGCGGCATGATTCCGTTGAGCTTGTCCTCCGGAATCGAGAACATACCGCGCGCGGCACCGTTGACCGCATTCCAAATGTAGTAGACATTTCCCTCGTCGTCCCGGACCAACCCCTTTGCCACCGGAACACCGTTTTCGTAGTAGCGGACCCGTCCGTCTGCATCATGTACCAGTCCGGATACCGCCGTTCCGGCAGTATTTCCAGCCGCGGCTGTCGTCAACGCGCCTGCAACTGAAAGAGCCAACAGACACAGCGCCGCCAACCAAGCCATAACTTTTTTCATATCGTTTCTCCTTTCGCTCCGCACCTGTTTGGTCAGAGGGAATGCTCGGGGGAATCGCCAGACACCGGTTGTGTTCGGGACGGTTCCCTCATAACTTCCGGTCTATTATACCATCCCCGACGCATTCTGTCAAGCCGTTGCCCGGTTTTTGTCGTCTTCCAGTTACTGGGGGCATTTCCCCGGAACAAGTTTCACGGCAGATATTACCTTGGAGATATACCCGGAATACTCCCCGTTTCCTCCATTTTTTCAAAAAACTATTGACAACTCAAAAAAATCGTGGTATAATATAGCCTCGGTACGGTCTGCGATACGCAACCGTCTCCTTACTGCGCGGAAAATCTGAAGCCGCGCGGTCTTTCAGTCCATAGGGAGGTTTAACATGGAGAAGATCAACAAGTATTATGAGTGCCTGTTCGTCGTGGATGTCACAGACGGCGACGAGGCAGTCAAGGCAACAGTCGAAAAGTTCGTCGGCATCATCAATGCCAACGCCGAGACGGTTGTCGAGGTGGCACAGTGGGGCAAGCGCCGTCTGGCATACCCCATCAACGACAAGCCCGAGGGCTACTATGTCGTGGCAACCTTCAAGAGCGCGCCTGAGTTCCCCTGCGAGCTGGAGCGTCTGCTCAACATTGATGAAAGCATTATGCGTCAGGTGACGACCCGTCTGGACTTCACGCCGGTTGCCAAGGCTGTCGCGCCCGCCGAGGAAGTCGCAC
>ERZ779861.3135-NODE-3135-length-14302-cov-4.940619_pt1 | contig 14302 bp, 17 predicted proteins | sample MGYA00511558_ERZ779861 | MGnify/ENA primary metagenome ERZ779861 (study PRJEB29588, sample SAMEA2163432) | human gut metagenome | biome: human gut; feature: human-associated habitat; material: faeces | place: Denmark | collected 2008/2010 ... | reverse complement strand
AAAATAGGAAGACGCCAACATCAACAAGTGTCTATCCAATAGGGTAGGCATTTTTCTTTTGTCAAAATTTATTTATCCGATTATTATATCAATAATTCTACTATTTGTCCAATAGTTTTTATTTATCTATAAATTCTACTTTATTATTTTAATTATTTTATTTTCACCATACAAAAAGACATAACAAAACCCCACTTTTAAGTGGGGTTTATTTTTTTACTTTACATTAACTTTTAATGTTAGTGTTTTTACATTATTTACTTTTACCTTTAGAGTAGCTTTACCTTTCTTAAGACCTTCAACTTCAAATCCGGTAGCATCTTTCATTTTGTAAAGCCAAACTTCAATATTTTTGTTTCTGCCGGATATACCAAATTCAATGCCCTTAGCTTTACCGTAAATCTTAATTTTAGCACTTTGACCTACCTTAACATTTACAGTAGATTTTGAAAGTTTAGGTGCAGTAGTAACATTTACTTTGCAGTTTAACTTATTACCATCCTTAAGAGTTACAATCACTGTTGTTTTGCCTTTGTTTAGTGCAGTAACAACACCCTTACTGTTAACCTTAGCTACCTTATTATTAGTTACCTTATAGCTTTTAACCTTACCGTTAAGAACCTTAATAGTCTTTGTAGCACCTGACTTTAGGCTAACATTAGTTGCAGAAAGTTTTTCTTGTGCTATCTTAACGACAGTAAAGTTGTAATGTAGGTTAGTTTTATTAATTAATGAATATACTGCATCCATATTAATATTTAGCTTATCATAAGCGTCTTTTAATGTATAAGCCTTACCATTACCAACAACATACAGACCTAAACCATAAGGACTTTGGTGTGCAAAGCAATCAAATTCATAGTTACCGATTTTAATAATATTTTCAAAGAACTGATAATACTGAGTTACATTATAATACAAATTGTAATTACCAACCTTGCCTAAGTTAGCAACAGTAAAATTAGTTTTTGGAGAAAGGTTTTGTATTTCTTTTGGTGTATCAGTTACAATATCCTTAGCTTCTGCTGTAATTGTTAATTTACCCATTACTAACCTAACATCTATTGTATATATACCATTTTCCTTAGTAATAGTGCCAACATCTTTACCATTAACTGTAGCACTTACATATGTAATAGCATAACCGTCTTTTGGAGTTAATGTTGTTTTGTAACCAGTATAAGTAATATCAGTAGTATTAGATGACTCAACATTACTTAGATTATAGACTATATCATGACCACCATCTTGAGTTATTGGTTCAGATGCTTTCTTTGGTGTTGCACTAGCAAAAATATTAATGTCACCGTCTATATTATCAAGGTCAACAGTATAAGAACCATCTAAGTTCTTAGTAACTTCTCTTTCCTTATTATTTACAGTAACTACAACATAGTCAATTTCATAAGGTAAGTTCGGTTTAATAACTGTATTATAATGGTTGCCTACTGTTGTTTCATTATTAGAAGAAGTTGCACCCTTTAAATAGTAATATACATTATGATTTTCTGATGGTTGTGTTGTAACATCCGGAATTGACTTTCCGACAGTAAAATTGTAATTAATATATTTACTTGTAATTAGTGAATAAACAGTATCCATATCAATTTTTAATTCATTGTATGCATCAATTAAAGTATAAGCTTTGCCATTACCAACAACATATAGACCTAAATCATATGGTTTTTGCTGAGCAAAACAATTAAATATATATTCACCGATTGTAACATTATAATCTAAGAATTGATAATAGTGTGTTACATTGTAGTACAAACTATATTCTCCGACTTCACCTAGCTTAGTTACAGTAAAGTTAGTGTTTGGATACAATTCTTGTAATTCCTTTGGTGTATCCACCTTAGTAGGTTCTGTATTGACAATTCCCATTGTGTTATTCATTGTTTGATTAGCATTTTGTGATTTATCACTGTTTGATGGTGTACTGTTATCCACTGCAAAAACAGTTGAAAAAGAAATCATCAAAAGTGCTAAACACAGTGAAGTAATTGATAATAATTTTTTCATAGTTCTACCTCCTATATTTTAGTCCCTAAAACAGGTAACATATTCATAGATATATTATACACTATCTCAATTCTAAAATATAGGGTAAAATTAACTAAAATTTGGTACATTTTTTGTTAGACCCCCTAATTTATCTGAACACTTTTATGCAATATGCTAAATTACCATAAACAAATTTGCACAATATAGTCTACAAAAAACACCTAGCAAAATTGCTAGGTGTTTAGTTCGGTATTAACTATCTTTTTAATATTAACTTACTTTACTGTTACTACTCTATACTGAGTTGTACTTCTGCCCATATCATCGGAAACAGTATAAATAATTAGGTAATCCCCTGCTTTATCGGTATTTACCTTACCATCAACCTTAATATTACTTTTATCAATACTGCTACCACTTGTATCCTTTGCAGAAACATTCTTCATTGAGTCAAAGTATTCACCTAGCTCAACAGTAACATTATCAGCACCTGTAAATGTCGGTGCTTTACTGTAATAAGGATTGTCCTTATCATTATCTGTAGGGTCCCAATAAACTGTTTTGTTCTCGTTAATCTTCATTGAATTAGGTGTGCCTAACGGACCATCCTTGTCACTTTCATAAACTCTGACAGTTGTACCAAAGTCACAGTTCTCATAAATCCACTTAGCATCGGCTACTGCAAGACGAACACAACCCATAGAAATACTTGTACCAAGACCGTTATAGTCCTGAACTTCTACAGTTTCAGGTTGATTCATCTTTTCATATGGAACTGAATGGAACAGAATATCGTTATTAAAACCTGTTACATACTGACCGTAAACATCACCGAAAAGTGGATGCCATCTATTTTTTACAAAAATAGAGAATGTACCCTTTGGTGTATTATCACCATCACCACAAGAACAAATCATTGCCCTTACAGGAACTGTGTATTTACCGTCTTTATCGTAAGTATAGACAGTAACACAGTTTTTCTTTCTATTAACATCAATAGAATATGGATTTCTGCCACTACCGTCATTTTTATTTTTCTTTAAAGTTACTTCATTAGCAGTAAAAGCTGTGGAATAGCCCTTAGAAACTTCTGTAGGGTTGCTTGTAACCTGAACATCACAGGTTGAACTGTAATATCCGGCAGTTGCAGTAATCTTTACATTACCCTTTTTCAGACCGATTACTGTACCGTCTTGTTCAACAAAAGCTGTATCCTTATCGCTACTTGTCCATTTAATAGCCTTTGAGGCATTTTCATCATTGGACTTTATCTTAATTGTTTTTCGTTCATTAGATTTTACCTTGATAGACTTTGTTTCTATGCTAAAGACACAAGTACCATAATCCTGATTAGCAGTCTGTACTACATCAGCTTGGTTTCTGCCAAACCAACTGTCACCATAAAAAACATACAAAGCTCCACCAACAGATAGAGAAATCAGAAGAACAAAGAACACAACAAGAACGATAACTCCACCGTATCTGCCAAAACTATTCTTTACATATTTCTTCATAAAACTCTCCTTTATACTTATATCTATTATAATACAATAAAGTTACGGTTTTGTAAACCAATTTCAGTATTTTGTAATTATTTCATTTTGTGATATAATAAAATCATAACAATGGGAAGGAAATGAAACGATGGCACATCCACTAGGACATTTTAAGACAATAACAAAGCACAGACACAAGGTAATAAGAAATTGTTTTAAGGCAGGACTCTTTTGGCAAGGGCTAAGGCATGACCTATCAAAGTACAGTCCAACAGAGTTTATTCCCGGTGCAAAATTTTACTTAGGTACTAGAAGTCCTAACGAAAAAGAAAGGGAAGTTTATGGCTACTCAATGGCTTGGATGCACCACAAAGGCAGAAACAAGCATCATTATGAATATTGGACAGATATAAACTTAAAGACAAAAAAGGTTGAACCGGTAGAAATGCCAAAGAGATATTTAGCTGAAATGTTCTGTGACAGAGTTGCAGCCAGTAAAACATATAACGGCAAAAACTATACAAACCACCACCCTCTGGATTATTTCTTAAAAGGTCAAGCTAGGTACCATATGCACCCTCAGACTGCAAAGGACTTAGAAATAATGCTAAGACTACTTGCCGATAAAGGTGAAGATGAGGCTTTTGCCTATGTGAAAAGGATGGTTAAAAATGATAAATAAACTTTTCTTAGAAATGACAAGTTACTTTAAAGGTGACCAAAAGCGAATTAACCACTTTATTAAGGTTCATTCATTTGCAAAATTAATAGGTGAAGAAGAAAACCTAGACAAAGAAACTATGTTTATTCTTGAAGCATCAGCATTAACCCACGATATTGGCATCAAAAAAGGTGAGGAGCTTTATTCAAGAAATGACGGCAAAATTCAAGAAAAGCTAGGTCCTGATGAAGCAGAAAAAATGCTGAGAAAGCTTAACTTTACAGACAATGTAATTGATAGGGTAAAGTTCCTTATTGCTCATCACCATACATACAGTAACATTGATAGTATGGACTATCAAATACTTGTTGAGTCAGATTTTTTGGTAAATATTTGTGAGGATAATTTAAGCAAAGACTCAGCAATGAAAATTAAGGAAAAAATCTTTAGAACCCAAACCGGTAAAAAGCTACTTGAAAACTTATTTATATAGGAAAATCACCTACCCAAAGGGATAGGTGATTTTCTTTTGAAAGATTCAAATATTTATGTGCAAATAAAATTAACACCAATGTAAAAACTACTTTTCATCATATATAACTTTCACCTTGCCGTAAGGTGTATTCATTACATATTTTCTTCTGTATTTCGGTTTAGCCTTTATCATCTTGTATATTGCTCTACCTGCATATCCGAAAAATATAAATAAACATAAATTTAAAATCATTGTAATCCCCCTAAAACTATACCTCTTTAAGACAAATATATAATAACATATTAACTGTCCCAAAAATGGGACTTATCTTTTGTTTTAAGGGATTTTTTGAAAAAAATATGAAAGTTTATTTATGATTATAAAGATTATTTACATCAGCAAGCTTCTTAGCATATTCATCAGCTACAAATTGTGGTGAAATAATCTTTACACTATCCCCAAAGCCAAATAGCCAACCAAAGAACTGCGGGCTTAAATCCACCTTAGTAGTTACGAAAAAACTTTCCTCATCAGCCTTTGAGATAAAAACATTCTTGCCGAATCTATCCATAACAACACCGATAAGGTCGTTTCTGAACATAAGTTTAACCTCTACTTCATCACCACCGAACATACCAAAAACCTTTTTTGCATATGTAGCAGGATCACACTTTCTCTCTATGCCTTTACTATCAATTTTTTCATCAAGAACTTCGATTTGAGCCATCTTGTCAACACGATAGTGCTTTATCTTTTTATCCTTACTGTCGTAACCAATCAGATAATAATTTTCATCATCAATAGCTAAAAACAATGGTGAAATCTTGTACAGTTTATCTTTCTTCCTTAGAAGTGCTTTTGACTTAGTATTAAAGTCAACTACCCAACGGTAATAATTAAAAGTAATTTTTTTACCTTCATTAATAGCCTTGTAGATATTGTCTGTATTGTGGTAAATTTTCTCATTCATAGACTTTACACGATTAGCTACAACAACCTGTCTTTGAAGTTCTTTACCCTCATATTCGGAAGTCAGATTTTCTAACTTTTTAATTAACTGAACACTTTTCTTCTCAGTAATATATTTACTGCTTTGAATAGAATCCACAAGTAGCTTTAATTCAGGCAATTCAAAGGTTCTGCCCAGTAATTTATAGGAAACATCTTTGCTTTTATACTTATTAATATCAATGCCAAATTCTTGCAAAGTCTTTATATCCCTATAAACTGTCTTTCTCTCTACCTCAATATCATTTTTCTCTAAATAATCAATAATTTCATAAACATTCATACCATGGTCTTCATCTGTTTTTTCATAAAACATCTTAAGAAGATACAGTAGCTTTTGCCTATGATTTTCACTTCTTGCCATAGAAACATCCCCTTATGCAAACATCTGTGAAATAGCAACAATAGTTGGCATTGTTACAATAGATGCAAGTGTTGTAGCAGAAACCAAGCTAACAGAAAGTGGTACATCTCTGTCATACTTTGTAGCAAACATTGTAGTTGTAGCTGCTGATGGTGCTGAGGTTGCAATAACTGTTGCCACAAGCATATTGCCCCTTACACCAAAGAGATAAAGCAAGAATAAGGAAACTAAAGGTATTGCCACTAATCTTACACCTATACAGAGATAACTGTACTTATCGGTAAACATACTTTTTAGTGAAGTATTTGCAAGTTGACAACCAATGATAATCATAGGTATAGGAGTGTTTAACGCACCTAAATAATCAATAGGTGAATAAAGAATAGTTGGCAACTGAATATGGAAAACCCAAAGTAAAATTGCAATAACAACACCTACAATACCGGGATTGGTAATCAGCTTTTTAAGGCTAAGTTCCTTTTTGTCACCACTCATTGCAACAAGCCCATAGGTCCAAATAAATATGTTAAATACTGCAACATAAATTGCACCGTAAAACACACCGTCATTTCCTAAAATTGCCTTTTGAAGTGGCAAACTCATAAACCCACAGTTAGAAAAAATACTGCCAACCCTAAGGACAACCTTCTTTGCTTCATCTTTGTTCCTAAAAATAAGAGTACAAATCACTATACTGCCAATATGAATTATTGCAACGGACAAAATCATAACAAGCATATTAACCAACTTATCGCTTGTAAATTCGCAATTTTGGAATGACACAATAATAACACAAGGTGTTGCCACATAAAGGGCAAGATTTGTTAAACTTTTTATAGCTTTGTCACTTATCAGCGTAGCTTTTTTGCATACAAAGCCAACACCGATAAGTATAAACAAAACCACTACTTGCTGACCTACAGTTAAGAAATTACTTATCATTTCATACCCTCCAATGATGCAAAAAACATATCATAGGCATCGTCCCATCCGTCAATAGAACAAACACCACCACCATTTACGGAACGCATCTTAGAGTCATTCATTTCTTGACCATAAGCAAAAAGTTCACCAAGATAAATTTCATATCCAAGGCTAATACAAGTGTCACAAAAACACTTCATAGGGTCCTCTGAATTCCTGGTTTCCAGCAGCCTATTTCTTAAGTTTTCATCCTTACTTGCATCTTCAAGTAACTGCCTTAGCTTTTCTTCCACTACTTCATCTCCTATATAATATCACATTCACTGTCCCAAATATGGGACTTATCTTTTACATTTCACTACTATTATATAATTTTTACAATAGATTTGCAATTTTTCGTTAAAGCCGCCTAAATTTCACCTTAAATTTATTGCAGTATGAATAATAAATGAAAGATTTTTGTTGATAACTACTGAAATCGACAAAATCTTTTGTAACAATTGTGCAAACGAATATTTTACAAAACAACATATCTGTACAGATTTCCGAATTTTGCCACAATAAATTGACTTAACATTGTAAAAATCTTATAATTTTAACATAAGGCATATTACTGCCGTATATATTGAAAGAAGGTTTTTCATAATGGCAACAAAAAAGACTACAGCCTCTAAGGCAGTAAAGGCTACTACAACTACTGCAAAGGCTGACGCAAAAACAGAAAAGGTAGCTACAGTTGCTACTAAGGCTACTGAAAAGGTAACTGCTCCTGTTAAGGCAGAAGCTACTAAGAAAGTAGAAACAAAGGCAGTTGAAACTAAGGTTGCACCAATGGCTACAACTGCAGAAGTTAAGGCTGAACCTAAGAAAGCTGAAAAGGTAGAAGAAAAGAAAGTAGAAAAGGTTGCAGAAAAAGCACCTGCAAAGAAAACTACTGCTAAAAAGACTACTACAAAGAAAACAGCTACTAAGAAAACTACAACTAAGACACCTACAAAGAAGATTACAGAAAAGACTCCTTCAAAGAGAGTTCCTTCAGCTAAGAAGGCAGAAGCTCCTGCTAAGGTAGAAACTGCTGTAAAGGTATTTGTTGAATATAACGGTGCTAAAGTTGCTCTTGAAGATGTTATCAACAATGTTAAAATTGTTAATGGTAAAGACGCAAAGGAAATCACTGTATATCTAAAGCCTGAGGATCAGAAAGCATATTTTGTTGCCGATGGCGAAGCAAAAGAAATGGATGTTTTCTTCTGCTAATTTCATATAGCTATTTACTTAAACCACTTGTATTTTGCAAGTGGTTTTTCTTTTGTTTTTAACATAATTTTTCATTGACAAGATTGTTTTATAAGGTGTACAATGATAATAGCCCTATTGGGCAAATTTTTATGTAATTGAGGTGAAATCGTGGACGCTGGAGGTAGTTTAGGCTCTGTTCCCGGGAAAAGCACAAAGATGTTCTGTGGACTTCTAGGGTTCATAGATTTCTTTTAGATTTTTTCGGGGAAAGATTCTTTACTTTAACTAAAATTTAAATAAGAAAGGAGTTTTCCCCATGGAAACAACAAGTACTGTTACTTTGCAAGATACTATTGAAACTCTGCTAAAGAGCAAGAAGTATGCAACATTGCGTGACATACTTACAACAATGAATCCTGTGGATATTGCCGCAATTTTTGAAGAACTTCAAGATGAAAAGATGCCACTTCTCTACAGACTATTGCCAAAAGATATTGCTGCCGATACTTTCGTAGAAATGGATGACGAAACTCAGAAGTTTCTTATTCATTCACTAAGTGATACTGAGCTTAAAGAAGTTTTGGACGATATGTTCCTTGATGATATGGTTGATATGATTGAAGAAATGCCTGCTAATGTAGTTAAGCGTATTCTTCGCCAAAGTTCTCCGGAAGAAAGAAAACAAATTAATATGTTGCTGAAATTTCCAGAGGATTCAGCCGGTTCAATTATGACAACTGAGCTTGTTATTTTGCGACCTAGTATGACTGCCGAAGAGGCAATCAAAAGAATCAGAAGAACAGGTGTTGATAAAGAAACTATCTACACTTGTTATGTTGCCGATAATCTAAGTAAACTTATCGGTATTATCACTATTAAAGATTTGCTACTTGCTGATGATGATACAAAGGTTTCTGAACTTATGGACACCAATGTAATCTCAGTTATGACACTAACCGACCAGGAAGAAGTAGCAAGTATTATTAAGAAATATGACTTCCTAGCAGTACCGGTAGTTGATAAAGAAAATCGTCTTGTTGGTATTATCACAGTTGATGATGCCGTTGATGTTATGCAAGAAGAGGCTACCGAGGATATTCAGAAAATGGCTGCTATCACACCTAATACCGATACGCCATACCTAAAGATAGGTATTTTCGAAACATGGAAAAGCCGTATTCCTTGGCTACTGTTACTGATGATTTCTGCCACATTTACAGGTATGATTATCAGTTCATTTGAAGACGCTTTGGCTTCTTCAGTTGTACTGACTGCATTTATTCCAATGCTTATGGATACAGGTGGTAACTCAGGTAGTCAGTCCTCAGTTACAATTATTCGTGCATTGTCACTACATGAAATACAGTTTAAAGACCTTGTAAAAGTCATATGGAAAGAAGTTAGAGTTGCCCTAATGTGTGGTGTTGCTCTTTCCCTTGCTGCTTTTGCAAAGGTAATACTGGTTGACAGAATTCTCCTAGGCAACCCTGATGTTACTGTTTATGTTGCATTGGTAGTTTGTTTAACTCTTGCAATTACTGTTGTTGTAGCCAAAATCATAGGTTGTTGTTTGCCTATGTTTGCTTACAAGTTAGGATTTGACCCTGCTGTTATGGCATCACCGTTTATCACAACAATTGTTGACGCAGTGAGCCTTGTTGTTTATTTCTTAATTGCAACAAGTATTTTACACTTATAATTTAACCATTAAATCACCTTTCATTTTTACAATAGACTTCAACATTTTATTGTATTTTGAAAGGTGTTTTTTATTTTCCTCATTAATAAAAGTAACCCTTTACCGAGTGGCAAAGGGTTTTCCTTTTAAATATTCTTTTTACAAAAATCTTTCATACAACACTGTTCACACTTAGGCTTTCTTGCGTCACAAGTTTTTCTGCCGTGAAGTACAATTCTGTGGCAAAAGTCATTACTTTCTTCCGGAGGAAGTAAATCTCTAAGTATAAACTCTATTTTCTTTGGGTCTTTCTCATTATGCAAACCTAATCTTCTTGTAATACGGATACAGTGAGTATCAACAACTACTGCCGGTTTACCGAAAATATCACCCATTACAAGGTTAGCAGTTTTTCTGCCAATACCGGGAAGTTTGATTAGTTCTTCCAATGTATCAGGCACAACACCGTTGTACTGTTCTGTTAAGGCTTTACCCATTGCAACAAGGGACTTAGCCTTAGTCTTATACAGACCACAGGACTTTATTAATTCTTCAACATCCTCTACATTTGCATTGGCAAAATCCTCAGCACATTTATACTTTTCAAATAGGGCAGGTGTTACCATATTTACTCTTGCATCGGTACATTGTGCTGCAAGTCTTGTGGCAACTAATAGTTGCAGTGGGTCTTTATATGTTAGTGAGCAGATTGCATCAGGAAATTCTTTTTTCAGTGCATCTACTGCAAGAATTGCAATTTCTTTCTTAGTCATAGCTTTTCCTCATTAATAAAATATTTATTTCATTATATCACAGTAAATTTTCATTGCAAATATTTATTTATTATGATAGAATCCACTTAGGTGATAATATGTTTAAAAACTACATTTTTGATTTATACGGAACACTAATCGACATTAACACAGATGAGTGGAGTGACGATTTGTGGGAAAAGATGGCACTATTTTACAGTTATAAAGGTGCTAAATACACAGGCAAAGAATTTCACAAAGAATATAATCGTCTTTGTAAGGAAGAAAAGGCAAGAATCAAGGCTATTCATCCTGAATACAAAAACAATGTTGACATTAAGATCGAAAAAGTTTTCAAGGAACTTTTCAACCTAAAAAATGTTGAAGTAACTGATGAAGAAGTACTGAATGTATGTGCAATCTTCCGTTGCTACTCAACAAAATATGTTAAGTTATATGACGGTGTAATTGATTTATTAGACACACTAAAGGCTAAAGGCAAAAAGATTTTCTTGCTATCAAATGCACAGAGAAGTTTCACTATGAATGAAATGAATATGCTGGGACTAACACCATATTTTGATGGTATTTTTATCAGTTCAGACAGAGAAGTGAGTAAACCTAACCCTTGTTTCTACAACGGTCTAATCGAAGAATACGGACTTGACAAAAAGGAATGTGTAATGATTGGTAATGACTACAAGGCTGACATTAACGGCAGTAAAAGAGCAGGTATTAAGAGCCTATACATTCATCAATCAATCAGTCCTGAAATTAAAGGAAAAGTAAATACACCATACCGGATTATGGACGGTAATGTTTACAAAATTAAGGAACTAATCGTAAAATAGCAGATAGTAACAAAGCCTTATCCACAAGGATAAGGCTTTTAAAAATTATAATAATATTCTTTTTTCAAAGTATTCATTGCACTTAGGACAATGGACTTTGTGTTTACCACGCTGATACTTTACTCTAAGTTGAGCTTTACAGTAAGGGCATTTTACATATCTATGGGTTTTACGGTCATGCCACATTCTTTTTATAAGATTAAATTTCTTGCTAATACCACTTGTAATTGAAAGGAATTTACGGTTTTCGTACATTCTTTTCTGAATATTTTTTGACAAACTTCTATACACTATTAGCACAATTACAAGTATATCTAAGATACCGATAACCCAAAATCTTGTAAACATCCAAATAATTTGAAGTACAAGCCAAAAGATAAGCAAAGCCATATTTAGCTTATCGTGACCATATCTGCCGTTCATAAATTGAGCTATTTTGTAAAAAAAGTTTCTCATTATACTCTTCCTTTGATTTTTTATTTTCACATTATATCACATAGAAAATAATTATTCAAATCATTACTACTTGACAATTATATACATTTAAATGATAATTATATTACAGAAAGGTGATTATATTATGAAAAAAATTATCTCACTCTCACTTTTAATAATAATTTCTCTAGCCATATTTACCGGTTGTAAAGATACAAAAACATACAATGTTTTAATCAAGGATAACAACTCACCTTATAGCAATTTTGAAGATAACAAGGCAAAGGGCTTAGAGGTTGACTTATTAGATGCTATTAGTAAGGAAGAAAATTTCACTATTAACTATGTAAATGATTCAGAAAAGGATAATTACATTTCTGCAAGTAGTGAATTAATAAATGAGAACGGTAATTACGATTCAACAGACAGTTACTATCAAAAGGGTATTATCTTTACTACTAAAGATGACAGTAATATTAATTCTTACGAACAGTTACTTCATCAGAAAATCGGTGTTATAAAGGACAGTTACGGTGAGGATTTTGCAAACCAAATTGCACCACAGTACAACCTAACAGTTAGGGAATACACTACAGAAAAGGAAATGTATCTTGATTGCAAAAATAACAAAATTGCAGGTTTCTTTGATGATACATTAAGTGTTAAATCTGCTATAAAAAATGGTGAAAAATTCAAAACCTTTGAAAATGAAGAAAAGACCGACTCACTTTCACTAATGGTTAATAAAGGTGAAGAAAAAGAATTTGTAAAAGCCTTTAACTCAGGTCTAAAGAAGATTATGAGTAACGGTAAATATGAAAAGATAGTTAATAAATATAGATAATTTTTCTATAACACAAAAGGCCGACAGTTAAGCTACTGTCGGTCTTTTTATATTGTTTTTAATTTTCTTGTAGTTGCTTTTTTCCTTTCTTTTTTGCCATTATTAAGAGAACTGCACCAACAAGAGCCATAACTATACCTATGTAAAATAAGTAGTAACCAATGCCCCAATTATAAGCACTTCTCATAAGACCTCTATCTCTAAAGTCCCAACCTAAAAATGTAAATACACCAAAAGCCAACACATCAGATATTATTAGTGGAATAGGCTTTTTCAGTAAAGCAAAAATCAATGATAAAAGAGAAAATATTCCTATGCCTACAACTATCACAACATAGATTATGCCCACAGACGACTGATGTAAAATCTCTTTACTGTTACTGCTGTACATACTAGCATACTGAACCATAGAAACATTTTTCACATCACTAACCTTAATGTCAGTATTACTATAAGCTACTGCCTCAGGGTAAGAATCTATTCTTTCAGCAAATTCCTTAGTAGCTGAAGTATAAGGTAAGAAAATTGTCAGTATCATTAAGGCTGAACCGATAACTGCCACAATGAAAGGGATAAATAAATTATTTTTCTTCTGTAAAGTGTCCATATTGCCCTCCACTATCAGTTAGCAACTTCTGCAAGTTTCTTTGTAATACGAGCATTAACTTCATTATAATAAGCCAAATCTGCTGTAGAAAGGTCCTCTGACTTAATATCATTAAGTTTTTGCATCATATCGCTATACTTAGTCATATAGTCAGCATAATCACTTGCCATTGATGTAATATCAGTTGAATTCTTATACTTCTTCATAAAATCAACATAGTCATTGAAAAATTCTTCATAACTGTCCATTGTTGCTTTAAAGTCAGCATTTACACCACTTGTTGAATTTGACTTTTGGCTTGTTGTTTTCTTAGTAGCCTTAGGCTTAGTTGCTTTCGGTTTTGTAGCCTTAGGCTTAGTTGTTTTAGGCTTTGTTGCAACAGTTGTTTCTTCTTCATCCGGAGCATCTAACCATATTTCCATAGTTTGATTTACTTTATCATAATAAAGTGATAATTCATATCCACTTGCATCTTTAGCACTATAATTATCATCATAATAATCATAATCTACTGTAAATCCGTTAGTCTTACAATCTTTCATATACTGGGCAAAGTCACTTTTTACTACTCCAGCTAAGGTGATCTGTAAATAATCAGAACTATCACTAGCTATTTCACCTATATTTGATTTTGGTTCAGGTAGCCTGCCGGCAATACCATCAGAAGGCCATTCAATTTCCTCATATTCTTCACCGTCAGAATTTGTAGCTTTTGTTACCTCAGTTGTTGTTTTTTCTTTAGAAGATGAACTGTCTTTACTGTTATCACTTCCACAACCGGTAAACACCACACCTGATGTTCCCACAACCAATAGAGCCATAACCGTACATAAAATTTTCTTAACAGGGTTTTTCATATTTTATTCCTCCTTAATTGAATTCCCTGTCTATATAGTAAATTATTATTATAGCTATTTGTTATGCTACTAGCATACAACCAATGTAAAAAAATAGGTTATAA
>ERZ779861.3131-NODE-3131-length-14309-cov-10.489406_pt1 | contig 14309 bp, 15 predicted proteins | sample MGYA00511558_ERZ779861 | MGnify/ENA primary metagenome ERZ779861 (study PRJEB29588, sample SAMEA2163432) | human gut metagenome | biome: human gut; feature: human-associated habitat; material: faeces | place: Denmark | collected 2008/2010 ... | reverse complement strand
GACCATCCTTCATGCTGACTCCGGCCATACCTACGATACCAAAGCACTCTACCGCTACGCTACCGGCATACTGTGCAATGACTTCATTATCAATGTCAATATTTCCCATATGGGTATTCATAGAAGAACCTTTCATACAGAACCTCCTTCATATTCGGATCATTTGTTTCTTCTGCTATGTCTGCCCCCAAAATATAAAGTTCAGACATATATAAATGTATTTTAACAGCTTTCCTTTGAAAAAGAAACAATAAAATAAAAAAAATAAATATTTTTTGCTTGCTTTTATTTTGTTTTTCTGTTAATATATCAATGTTGTGAGCATTTCACACATGTTTATTGAAAAAATTGTTTAAAAGTAAGCGTTAGATGCGCGTTAGATCGAGGAGGTGTCAAGATGGCTAAATGTGATATTTGTGGTAAGGGCGTTCATTTCGGTAACAACGTAAGCCATTCTCATAGAAGAAGCAACGCAATTTGGAACTCTAATGTTAAGAGCGTTAAGTGCAAGGTTAACGGCGGAGCTAGAAGAATGCATGTCTGCACCAGCTGCTTAAAATCTGGTAAAGTTGAGAGAGCTTAATCTCCTGCGATAATATTGGATTTTGAAAGCCAGAAATGATAAATTTCATTTCTGGCTTATTTTTTATTCTCTGTGCAATTACCAGAACCGCTCTTCCTGCTTCCGTTTCAGGTATTCTTTGTTGATCTGGCCTGCCAGTTCCCCATCACCGAAGAGGTTGTCCGGATGAAAGATTTTGATCAGATCCCGATATCTCTTCCGCAGAGCCAGCGGATTATTAGCTCCCCGGAATAAAAGCTGTACTGCCGTAAAGCTGACTTCCCCAAGCTCCTGCTCCCTGGTCTGCCGTTCTCTGGCCTCCTTCGAGAGTGTCTGCCGTTCCTGCTCGAACCTCTTCCGATCCTCCTCCAGCTGTCGGAAACCCTCCTGTAAAATAGCCATTTTCTTCTCGAAGAATAGATTTTCTTCTTTTAGCCGTTTCCGCTCCATAACTGTACGCCGGTTCAACTCATCCAGCTCGTCCCGTAACTTTACCCGTTCGTCCAGAAATTTGTTCCGAGCCTGTTCTAACTCCGTACGCTCCTGTTCCAGACGCATATTTTCCTGGAAAAGCCACAGCTTTATTTCTTTTAATTCTTCGGTACTTTCCGCCTTAATGACCTCTTCCCAATCAATCATGCCACACCCTCTTACTCACAGCCACAGAAAAGATAATACCCTGCAAACAATAAAAGTGCGACCACGATCAGACCGATGAAACGATTATGAATCACCAGCATAAGCAGCATGCCGACCGCTACAAAAAAGAGTATCAATCCAATAATCTTTTTCATAATCCATCCGGATCCGGAATATTCTCACTTTATTATATGCAGAGTATCTCAAATATTACTTATCTTCTGTTGTTTCCTCTTCCGGAAATGCAATGTCCACCACTTCCGCATCGGACATTTCTTCTTGTTCCTTCGGCTTGGTAAATTTATCTACGATATCGGGAATCATATCCAGGATCTTAGTCACCGTATCTTGATTCTTGATATTTACCAGCTTTGTGGAACCGTTCTTAATGACCAGGACAGCGCTGGGAGTCATCTTACCGCCTAATCCTCCGGCTCCGGAAGCGGATTTTTTCTCGGAATTGTTGCCGGCACCGGCACCCACACCGAAAGTCACATCCACTAACGGTAATATGATCGTATCTCCGATCTTCGTAGCCTCTCCCACCACAGTCTTCGTGGAGAGTACCGTATCCATTCCCTTTAAAAGAGATTCTACCACGCCCTGGAACTGATTATCTTTTTCTGCCATAACAAACCTCCTGTTACATCCTTTTATTTCTTCTGATTTTTTTGAAATGTTCTTATCTTAAGCTTTAATTGCTGTAATCTCTTATCCAAAAGCAGCCGCGCGGAATGGAACAATACACATGCTACTGTAAAATGCCCGGAGGCTTTAAGATCACCCTCCAGTATTGCCTCTTCGAAATCCGGTGTAATGCATACTCCCTTTCCAAGCTTCGGAAGTATCATTCCATAGATGCCGTAAAGGTATCCGGTGGTATCCGGTGAGCCGGTACCAATGCGGGCGTTCATCTTAAGCTTTCGTGGACGAAGCCTTTTTAAAATATGCCCGATACGCTTTCCCGCATGCTGAAGCAATCCCTTCGTATCCGGATCATTCCATAACTCCCTGTAAAAAGAAATATTCTTCAAAATATATTTGATTTTATCACAGATTTTACGGATTGTGTATCGTATTTTCTCAAAAAAACCGGCGATCTTTCCGAAAGTGGAAGTTTCCTGCTGCGGACCGGGCGTGTTTTCTTCCGCAGAAATTTTTGCATCTGCTGAAGCTTCTGTATCGGTCGCAGGGTCCGTTTTCGCTATATCGCTATCATGCGAGAGTAACGTCTGTCCGGAAGTTTCTGATGCATCCGAAGGTTCTGATGTCCTTGAAGTTTCCCGTGCTTCTTCCGTTATATCTCTTTCTGGAGCTGCGTGTGTATCTTCCCCCGGTGCAGAGCTTTTTTTCTTCTCGGAAGAATCATATACTGTAAAAAAAAGAACCTTTGTCAGCAGTTTCCCTGGAACCGGATAGCTGTAAGATACCCGTACCAGACCGAACAGCCATTTTATTTTTGCGGCGAACTGCATTTCTTCGGCATTTTTCTTCCCGGACATTTTGTAACAGACCGGGAAAAATAATACCAGAAGGATTACCACAAGAGCAATTCCGAGAAGTATTAACAACAGGATTCCAAGAATGCTCAATATTTTAAAAAGAATTGTCAACATAGTAAATACTCCCGCAGATTGCAGTCGCCCCTGGCTTCCAGGCATTCTCTGGTGATCTGTTCGATCAGCTGCAATGCCTCCTCATATCCGGATACAATCCCGAGAACCAGAAATTCTTCATTTTTGTAATGGGGCTGTATCAGTTGTCTTGCATCAAAAATATCTAATTGGTCTGCCGGATTTGACGCCGGTGTAATCAGATATACGTTTGCCCAAAGAGGATTTTTCACCAGTCTCTTTTTTATTTTATCCAGTTTTTCAGATGCGATGCTCTCTCCCAAATAGAGATTTGGTGCAAATGTAAGCTTTCCTGCCATATATCATTTCCTTTTGGTCAATAACCCTCCGGCATACTTTCCCGCCAGCCATATGGCTCATTATAGCATAAATTCTGCTATATTACAATTTTTGTTGCTTGACTTTTCCGGATGTTATTTTATACTAGAATTAGTATAAATTAGGAGGAAAAACCATTGAAAGTAATTACGAAGATGGAGCTTCAGCCGGACATGGTCCTGGGCGAGGATATACTGGATCAGAATCGTGTGATCTACCCTGCCGGTACGACTGTGACCCCGCAGATTATGGAAAAATTAAAGCGTTATGATCTGGTATGCGTCACGATCATGGAAGATGAGGATTTTGCCACCACCCATTACGAAAAAATACGTTTTGACTCTAATTTCAAAGCTTTTGAACGTGCCTATCCCATTTTCCTCGGGGAATATAAGCTTGCAATGAAACAGCTTCTGGTCATGGGCAGGAAGCCTGCAGATATCGTTCTGCTGACTATATACAGGGAATTATATTATTATATCTCTTCCGGTTCCGCTCTTTTGGATTATTTATACAATCTGATGCCCAGTGAAGATGAGCTTACCTATACCCAGGGTTTGAATGCCGCTCTTTTAGCCGGAGCTTTTGCCGACTGGCTGTCCATGTCAGAGGATGAGAAAAATACACTGATCCTCTGCGGTTTCTATTATGATATCGGCAAGCTGCAGCTGCCCTACGAACTGCTGTGGAAGCCCGGGAAGCTGACCGATGCGGAATTCAAGATCATCAAAACCCATCCCGTGGTCGGTTATACCACTGTCCGGAATCAGGATCTGAATGAACATGTAAAAAATGCGGTGATCATGCATCACGAAAGACTGGATGGTAGCGGTTACCCCTATCATATGACCGGTCAGAAGATTGATGTCTATGCCAGATATATGGCGGTCATTGATGCCTACATTGCCATGGCTTCTCCCAGAACCTACCGCAATGCGCTTACACCATTGCAGATTTTGGGTAATTTTGAAAAAAGCCTGGATAAATACGATGTGGAACTGTTAATGCCGATTATGAAGAGGATTGCGGACGCACAGATCGGTACAAATGTACAGTTGAATGACGGAAGTATCTGGGAGGTTCTGATCATTCATCCCAACAAGTTCTCCCGTCCTATTCTGAAAAATGAAAAGAACGAATTCGTGGATCTCTTACAGAGAACAGATTTGGAAATCGTCAAAAATTTATAAACACTATGAAGCCATAAAAGCAGGAATAATCAATTACTTCCATTGATTATTCCTTTTTCTTTCCAGATATTCCGCATATGCCTTTTCCAAAATCTGTTTCTCATTGGCAAATTTCAGCAGGTGATAGGCTTCATGATATTTATAAAAACCGGAATCCGCAAAATACTCTTCTCTCTGAGGTTTGCTGTAATAACTGTCGGTACTCATCAGATACCAGTGTACCTCCTTTGCCACCACATCTTCCGGAACAGAGAAAGAGTATTCACTTCTTCCCACATAATCTACGATAAAAGCTTTGGAACCACTTTCTTCCAGGACTTCCCGTAATGCGGTCTCTTCGTGAGTTTCTCCGGGCTCCACGGTTCCCTTCGGCAGGACCCATCCTTCATATTTGTTTTTTATATTTTTATAGAGCAATAATATTTTGCCGCGGAAAATCACCACTCCGCCACAGCTGGTCGCCTCTATCATCTTCTTTTATCCTCCGATCTCACTGCTTTTCGCTAAAGTACGCATCAAAGATCCGTCTTGCAATAGGTACTGCATAATCACCGCCGCTTCCGGCACCTTCCACGATGATGGTAACGCAGACTTCCGGATCCTCCGCCGGAGCGAAACCGGTAAACCAGGCATGGCTGTCTCCCTTGACGTTATTATATTCCGCAGAACCGGTCTTACCTGCCGCTGTATAGCTTAGTCCTTTTAGCTTGGACGCCGTACCTTCCTGTACCACATCTGTCATCAGCTGACGTAAAATCGCCGCTTCGTCTTCCGACATCAGTCTTCCATACTCCGAGGCTTTAAAGTTTTTGACAACAGTTCCCTCATCATTCTCTACATGGTCGATCACATAAGGCTTCATAAGGACTCCGTCATTTGCGATCGCACAGGTGATCATGTTCAGATGCATGGGAGTGATCTGTGTTTTTCCCTGACCGATGGAGGTCTGCATCATTTCAGCGGACGGGGTACTTTCGGAGACCAGTGCCGAACTTTTGGCGTAATTTAAAGTTAACGGCAGGTCTTTATTAAACAGCAGATCATTTAAAGTCTCCTGAAACGCCTCTCTGTCCAGACTCATTCCGATATTTGCAAAGGAAGAGTTGCAGGATTTGGCAAAGGACTTCTTAAAATCCACCTGCCCGTGGTTGGAACCGTGGTAACAGCTGATCTTACCGTCTCCCAGCCGGAAAGAACCGTTACAGTTATAAGAGTAATTCTGGTAGGTATCCGGATTTTCCCTGATATATTCCAATGCAGTAACTATTTTGAAAGTGGAACCGGGTGGATATAAGCCCTGGGTCGCACGATTCAGAAGTACGGTGCTGGAATCATTGTCCACCAGGTCATCCCAGATCTCAGCAATGGAATTCGGATCAAAGTCAGGATGAGACACCATGGCAATGATCTTACCGGTAGATACTTCTGTCACAATGATGGCGCCACGGTAAATATCCAGTTGATCGTTTGCTACCTGTTGGACCTTCACGTCAAGTGTAGTATAAACATTATCTCCTGGGTTCTTTTTCCCGGCAGTATCGTTTTTGACCTTATTGGTCAGAGAAGTATTTGTGTTGATCAGATAATAATTCGCCAGTGCTTCCACTCCCATTCTGCCCTGGGTGGAATAACCAACAATGTGCGCAAACAGATTCTTATAGGGATAATTTCTGGTCTCTTCTTCCTCCTCGTTCAGGATGGTCTCCGCCAGCACTTCCCCATCTCTGGAGTAAATAGCCCCACGGTAGTTCCTGGACAGCAGAATCTGTTGTCTGGAATTGTAGCTGTTATTGATCATATCCTGTTCGCTGGTTGCCACGAAATGTCCCAGATAAACCATGAGACATAAAAACAGGACTCCGATCCCTCCTGCTGACAGCCAGATCTCCCGCTGGTTCCCTCTGCGCTTATTTTCAGGTGTCTTTTTCGGGGATTTATTTTGCGTCTTATTATTTTCCACCTCTGCGCTCTCCTTCCTTCTGCAGTCGGATATAAATTCCCTGGATGATGAAAAACATGATCATTGTTGTCATCACCGAACTTCCTCCATAACTGATAAAAGGAAGTGTCACACCGGTCAGCGGAATGAATTTCGTACCGCCGCCGATGGTCAGGAAAATCTGGAAAATATACATAATGCCGATGCCGTATACGACAAGCTGATAAAATCTGTCATGAATCCTCACTGCGATCCGAATCATTTCAAAGAAGCTGCTGACACAGATCAGGATCAGGCACATACCGAAGATCACACCCAGTTCCTCGCAGATGGAAGAAAAGATAAAATCCGCTTCCACATAGGGAATTGCTGTCGGGTTCCCTTTTAACAGCCCCATGCCGAACCAGCTTCCGCTGCCGATGGCAAACAGCGACTGGGTAATCTGATATCCTTTATTGTCAATATATTTCCAGGGATCCTGCCATGCCAGCACACGGATCCTCACGTGATCAAACAGCTGGTAAGCAAGATACGAAGCAGCACCTCCGCCTACGATTCCCGCAAACAGATACAGATAATTGCGTGTTGCCGCAAATACCACGAACACAAATCCCACGAAGAAGATCAACGCACTTCCCAGATCCTTCGATACCACCAGGATCACCACATGTGCCCCGGCAATGATGGCAGTCAGGACCACTCTCTGGAAGGATACATTCTCCCATAAAGCTCCCGCCAGGAAAAACAGGAACAATATTTTCACAAATTCCGAGGGTTGGAACGTAATTCCTCCCAGGGAAAAAGAGATCTTGGACCCATGGGTCACTTCGCCAAGGATCAGCACAGTACCAAGCAGTGCGATTCCCAATGTGGCATACAGCCAGGTGATTTTTTTGAAAAAATGAATTTTCCCAAGCAGATACGGTATCAGTAGTGAGAAAATCAGAGATACCAGCACGATCACATACTGCCGTATTGCCTTGTCAAAAGACAGTCGGGATACCATACAGAGTCCGATTCCCAAAAGCATACACATATTATTCAGCAAAAGCCGGTTAATATTCTCGTAGATCAGTGATACCATTGTGATCGTTGCAAATAAAAAGATCAGGATAAATGCGAAGAAAAACAGGTATTGAAAATCTCCGCCGGTAAGTGACAGATTCAGGAAACATAATACCTGTACCAGAAACATCAGAACATCCTGCAGGATAAAAATCCCCTTGTGATGTTCGCCCGTCGGATATCGGAATGTATAAAAACAGCTTGCTGTATATAAAACCATAAAAAAGGCTATGAAATATTTGGATAATTCAATTACGTATTCCTGCATGCAGCAAAATACCTTTCTGTCTATTCTACGCCACGTTTTTCGTGACCGGTGGTATATTCCACATAGGGAAGTTCCTTGCGCGCACCGCCATAATAATTCAGGATCTGCAAAGTCTCATCCTCTGTCTCTGTGGTAAAATCCAGCCTCCCTACGACGATCTGTCTGTCCGCTTCCTTATGCAGAGATAAAGGTACACTATTGTAGATTACATTAAAGCAATGGGTACAATTGTGCATTACCGGAAATCTCTTATGATACCGGTCGGTCAGTTCCAGGATACGCCCACCTTCCCCTTTTCTACATCTGTCCAAGGTCTGTGTCACACAGTTAGCGGTAACCATCATAGGAATCTTACCATAGATCAACTTCTCTGTGGGAATCGCAGGATCTATTATCTTCTTCTGCTCCGCTGCCGTAAGTTCAAGCGGCAGACAGAAGCCATCCAGATACTGCATCCAGAAATCTCTTCCTTCCACATTCCACAAATAGAGACTGTAATCTCCGATGATCTTTTTCCCGGGCAGTGCCCATTGTAGGAGCAGTCCGATATGTTCCATGCTGCCTGCCAGGAATCCCTGAAAACATGACGTATTCTCTCTAGCAAAGTTGTACAGCTTTTTTAAATACTGCTCATCACGAAGGCGCAGGATCTTAGGCAGTACGATCTCACAGGGAATTTGTTTTTCAGAAGCCATTTTCAGCATTTTCGCTCCGGCTTCCGGATCCTGTAACAACAGATCCGCATCCAGATACAGCCTTATTCTAGCCGTCGGTTCTCCGTTACCGTTCCCAAATACCGATCTGCAAAATCCTCTCCACTGCTCTTGTGTCTGCAATAGGATTGAAAATTTCTTTCCTATAGAAGACTCTTGAGGAGACTCCTGGGCTCTGTCTGCTATTCCGGTCTTATGCTGCACCTCACGTTGCAGTTCTACTCTCTCATAGCAAAAACCGTTAGCCAGAATTATTTTCTCTTCCAGAAGAGCAATGCCTCTTCTGCGGAGCTCATTGATAGCCTTTAACGGATAGAATGCATTCCCACTCAGTTCGACTTCTATATTTCCATCCACAGAGAAAGAGCTGTCTCCTAACTTGCTTAACTGTTTTATAACATTTTCTTCCGAAATCGGTTGTCTGGAAGCTTCCTGCACAGGATTGCCTTCTAATGTGATGCGGATATCGCCGCAGGATATGGTCAGACTCGCCTCTTCCCCGGTAATAAACCGGGCCGTCATCCGTACCGGAAGAGTCTTACGTTTCGCCAAATGTTCCTTACGGATGTGTTCTAGCAGCCTTTCATCGCTTCCGCTGTATGCCGGACTGTTCAGAGTCACCATCTCTTTGCCGTTATGCTTATGATAATAACCGTCCTGACGCTCACTGCGGATGTACAGACAGGACAGTGCATGCATATCTTCTTTGGAAATCTTCAGAGTCTCGTCCGGGTTCTTATAATACCGGTCAATGTATTTACGGTAAATTGCCGTAACTCCGGCAGCATATTCCGCTTTTTTCATGCGGCCTTCGATCTTAAAAGAATCGATTCCCGCCCTCAGAAGTTCAGGGATAGATTCTATGGTACACATATCCTTCAGGCTTAAGGGATAGCATTCCTTCTGTCCCTTACTGCTGTAAGGCAGACGGCAGGGCTGTGCACAGCGTCCGCGATTACCGCTTCTGCCTCCTAAAATACTGCTGAACAGACACTGTCCGGAATAACAATAGCACATGGCTCCGTGAATAAAGCACTCGATCTCCATACCGGTGGCTTCCTTGATCCTGCGGATTTCCTTAAGGCTAAGTTCTCTGGCAGGTACTACACGGCATGCCCCTTGTTCCTTCAAAAATTCTGCACCGTATTCCCCGGTAATGGTCATCTGCGTGCTCCCATGTAATTCCATGCCCGGAAAATTCTCCCGGATAAATGAAAATACACCCATATCCTGGATAATAACACCATCCAGTCCTGCCCGGTAATAAGGCTCCAAATATTCATATATTTCTGAAAATTCGGATTCTTTTACCAGCGTATTTACCGTAAGGTATACTTTCCTTCCGAAAAGATGCGCATACCGGATGCATGCAACCAGTTCCTCTTCGGAAAAATTCTCCGCATAGGCTCTGGCTCCGAAACGATTTCCTCCCAGATATACAGCATCCGCACCGGCATGGATCGCACCGTAAAATGCTTCCGTATTCCCGGCTGGCGCCAGCAATTCTACTTTCTTCATTGCACTCATAAACGTCCTCTATTGCAAATAGCTGCCCGAAAAACGGACAGCTATCAATTTACTTGTCTTTTAGTTCTGTCTCCAGACGAACAATTTTTTTGGCATCTTCATTCAACTGCTTCTGAAGCTCTTTTCCCTGCTTCTCTGCATTTTCCAGTTTGATCTGTGCGGAAATCAGTTCATGCTTCAGATCGTATAATTCCTTTTCTTTTCCCTGAAGCTCTTCTTCGAGGATAGATATCTGCTTCTTCGCTTTAAAATAATCATCGGCAATGTTCAGCTGCAGCAGAACACTTTGTCTGTCCAAAGGCTGTCTGCGAAAGCTGTCTATCTTCCCATATTCGTTGATCTTGTTATTGATATAGGAAGCGATTTTCTGCATGTATTCTTCACTCTCATAGCCGCTTAAGGTAAATACCTTACCGCCTATGATCACTTCGGTATCTGTCTTCGGAGACATCTTAAACACCCCTCTTAACAATCTTTTGAAAACACAATATGTGCCGTCTGTTAAAAAATATAATACAAGATTTATTATATATCAGATTATAAAGAGTGGCAAGTAAAAAATTGCCCGATTGTCTCCGTTAAAGCTTCAGTCCCAGGTGCTTGTAGGTTAGATCCGTCACCGTGCGTCCCTTGGGCGTTCTGTTCAGGAACCCATTCTTGATCAGATAAGGTTCGTAGACATCTTCTATGGTGCCGGCATCTTCTCCGATGGCAGCTGCAAGGGTATCCAGCCCCACAGGACCACCGTTAAATTTCTCGATGATCGTCACAAGGATATTCCTGTCGATATGATCTAAGCCCATCTTGTCCACATCCATAAGATCCAGTGCGGTTCTGGCTACCTCTTCTGTAATGACTCCGTCGTATTTGACTTGTGCGAAATCACGGACACGCTTCAAGATACGGTTGGCAAGTCTGGGCGTTCCACGGCTTCGCCTAGCCATTTCTTTTGCTCCGGCAGGTTCGATCTCCACATCCAGAATCCCTGCGGAGTGCATGATGATCTGCTGCAATTCCTCTATGGTATAGAATTCCAGATGATGGATCATTCCAAAACGATCCCGCAGAGGTGCCGTCAAAAGTCCTGCCCGGGTCGTCGCTCCTACCAGCGTGAACTTTGGCAATTCCAGACGGACGGACCTGGCACTGGAGCCCTTACCGATCATGATGTCAATACAATAATCTTCCATGGCGGGATACAATACTTCCTCCACCTGACGATTCAGACGATGTATCTCATCCACGAACAGCAGGTCTCCTTCTTCCAGATTATTTAAGATGGCAGCCATCTCTCCCGGCTTCTCGATCGCCGGTCCGCTGGTCACCTTCATATGGACTCCCATTTCATTGGCAATGATCCCGGCAAGGGTGGTCTTACCAAGTCCGGGCGGTCCGTAGAACAGCACATGATCCAGTGCATCCCCACGCTGCTTTGCAGCAGTAATATAGACCTTCAGGTTCTCCTTTATCTTGGACTGACCGATATAATCGTCCAGCGTCTGGGGACGTAAGGAGCCTTCCAGCTTAATATCTTCTTCCGTGATATTTGTCTCTATCATTCTTCTGGGCATAGTCGTTGATCTCATTCCTTAAAACAATTTTTTCAGGGCAGCCTTTAAGATTGCTCCGGAATCTATGTTCTCCACATCTTCAATGGCATTGACAGCCTTTAAGCTCTCCGCCTGTCCGTAGCCCAACGCCACCAGGGCTTCCACAGCTTCCTTTTTCTTCTCACTGTCAATATGCAGACTTCCTGCGGTCAGGATGCCTTCCGCGCCGCCTGCTGCAATCTCTCTGGAAATCAGAGTATCGTCAATGGATATCTTGTCCTTTAATTCCAGGATCAGCCGCTGCGCTGTTCTGGCGCCTACACCCGGTGCCTTCGATATCGCCCTGGCATCCCCGGACATAATGGCGAAACGCAGAGAATCCGCATCCATAACGGATAATATAGCGAGCGCTCCCTTAGGTCCGATACCGCTGACCGTAATACAGAGCTTGAACATCTCCAGATCGCTCCGGGAGAGAAAACCATATAATAAAAAGGCGTCTTCCTTCACATAGGTATATGTATAGAGCCGAACCTGCTCTCCGATTCCGGGAAGTCTCGATGCCGTATCCGCAGAGATCCGGACATTGATCCCGAAGCCGTTGACATCGATCACCGCGTTATCTACCGTAACATCTTCCAAAAAGCCATTCACATATGCAAACATGTATGTTAAATCCTCGTCTTTCCTGGCATACAAAATAATAGCACGTAAAATTCGGCTACGATATGTTTATCATACCATAGCCGAACATATGTTTCAAGTGGTTTTAACTCTGGATCTGTTTTAACTGGTAGAACTCTCCCTTCAGAGCCATCAGCTCGTCATAGGTACCGTATTCCGAACAATGTCCATCGGCTATTACGGCGATCCTGTCAGCATCCCGGATCGTCGACAGTCTGTGCGCCACAATAAATGTCGTCCGCCCCTCCGTCAGATTGTTTAACGCCTGCTGGATCAGCTTTTCGGAGATACTGTCTAATGCCGAGGTTGCTTCATCCAGCACGATCACCTTCGGATTCCGGATCAGTGCTCTGGCAATGGAAATACGCTGTCTCTGACCGCCGGATAACTTGCCGCCGTGTTCTCCCACCATAGTGTCGAGACCTTTTGGAAGGGATGCGATCAGATCTGACAGATTCGCGGCCTTGATCACATTCTGTAATTCTTCCTCTGAGACATTTTCACAGCCGTAGGTAATATTGTCGCGGATCGTTCCGGAGAACAGAATGGATGTCTGGGGTACCACCGCTAAATGTTTTCTGTATGTTCTAAGATCGATTTTACTTAAATCTTTGCCGTCGATCAGGACTTTTCCACTCTCTGCCTGATGGAAACCGATGACCAGGTTTAAGATCGTGGATTTTCCGGCACCGGACTCGCCTACCAGCGCAATGGTCTCTCCCGCTTTCACATGAAGATTTAAGTGGTTCAATACGTTATGCTCATTATTTTTGTAATGGAAGCATACATCCTCAAAGTCAAAGGTGCCGGTTACCTGCTCCAGTTTTTCCTTGCCTTCGTTGTCTTCGACGTCCTCAGACAGCAATACCTCACCGATGGAATTCACGGATTCGATACCTTTTGCAATAGTAGGCAGCAGAGTAACGATGGAGGATACCTGATTGACCACCGTAGCAAAATAACTCTGATACAGCGTGATGTCACCGGCCTGGATCTTCCCGCCGATGGCAAGATATCCGGTAAATGCCAGACAGATCACCTGAAAGATCTGGAATACCGCCCAGCCTACCGAGCCAAACAGTGCCTGGATCAGATCCAGCTTATATCCTTTCTCCGCCACAGCAAACAACTGCCCGCTCATTTTAGATACTTCTTCATCCTCCAGGGCATGGGCTCTGGTCACGGGTACCAGTTCCACCATTTCCATGACTCTGGCAGAGGTCTCTTCCATTTCCTTACGGAACTCCGTATTTCTCTTCTTCATAATATTCCGGAAGGTAACCATGGTAATTGCCGCCACCGGTGTGGTCAACAGGAAAAATACGAATACGATGCGGCTCTTACTGATAGTGACCACCAGTGCCACTCCGATATTCAGGGCAATATTTAAAATACTTAAAAATAGCTGTGTGGAAAGACCTTCCACCGCTTCCACATCACGCATGATCTTGGACTGTAGTCGTCCGGACTGGGTCTCTACATGATAGGAAATGCACAGCTGCTGTAATTTCCGGATCAGTGCTTTCCGAAGTCCTGTCTCCGCATAGCGGGTCGCCAGGCTTTTATAGGAAGTGTACAGATAATTCATGGGAATATTAAGCAGGATCAGTCCTGCTTCCAGAATACTGTAAAATATAATATTCCGGAAAGTATCCGGATTGTGTGCCGTCACATCGTTAATAATATTCGCTGTGATAATGGGCAGTACCCAGACACAGGCATGTTTTGCGAAAAAGCAGATCACTGCCATGACAAATTTATGATAATTCCCCTTATACAGATGCACCAGTGTCCGCAGGGGATGCCCCTGATTCTTCCGGTAGCATTCGATAAACCAGCTCTCGGTGTCCATCTTTTTTTTCGGAGATGTTTTTGCTTCAAAGTCTTTCATGTTTACAGGATACCTTTCCCATTTGTTTTTTCACTTCATTTTAGCGCAATTAATATGTGTTTTCCAGTTTATTTTTGCGGTTTTTACCTATAAACAACTGCTTTTTTGCCAAAAATAAGGCTGTGTCAGAACTTTTACATTCCTCACACAGCCCTTTTCATAGCATTGTATTTTTACGATCGATTAGTTGTTGATCAGCTTATCGTTCTCATTATTCCAGCTGTAAAGCTTACGGATCTCTTCGCCGACCTTCTCTGAAGGATGCTCGGAAGCCAGCTTTCTCATAGCCTTGAAGTGAACCTGCTTGCCTGCGGGAGACATATCTAACA
>ERZ779861.3114-NODE-3114-length-14390-cov-2.271434_pt1 | contig 14390 bp, 15 predicted proteins | sample MGYA00511558_ERZ779861 | MGnify/ENA primary metagenome ERZ779861 (study PRJEB29588, sample SAMEA2163432) | human gut metagenome | biome: human gut; feature: human-associated habitat; material: faeces | place: Denmark | collected 2008/2010 ... | reverse complement strand
GCCGCAGTAGTGCTGTCTGTAAAGTCCGTACTGCTTAGAAAGCTCTATGCTGCGCTTGTAGCCGTCTTTTTTCTTAAAATCCGTATCGAGATAGCTGAGCTGGTACTTAAACGCAAGCCCACGCCCTATCTCCGTTATGAGCTTGTAATTCTTGTACGGGCTTACAGTAAGAGTCGTCGCAAATGTATCGAAGCCGGGAGTTTTAGCGTGTACCGCCGTGCGCTCAAGCCTGAGCCTGAAGCACTTCTCACATCTTGCTCCGCCTTCGTTTTCCTCTTCCAAGCCCGCGCTCACCTTAAAAAACGATTCGGTATCGTACTCCCCTTCCGTAAATTCTATTTTATCTTCATAAATATTGCTGTCATTTAACTGATTTATAAAATCAATTTGATTGCGTTTTCTTTTCTCGTACTCGGCTTCGTCATGTATATTCGGATTGTAATAGAACACCGTTATTTTATATGTACCGATCAGCCTCTCTATCACCGCCGTGCTGCAAGGGCCGCAGCAGCTGTGAAGAAGCAGCCTCGGCTTTTCTACTCTCGGCTCTCTGAACGAACAGCAGATAACATCTCCGTCCGTAATACAGTCCCCGAAAATACAGCAGCTCGTCCCTGCGTTTTCCGACTTCACAAATCCATCTTTAATATGACCTTTTATGCAGTTTCTCTTAATATTTGCCATTTGTCCGCTCGCAATCTTATATGAATAATATTAACGATATATTTTACCACAAAAAAGCTTATTTGCCAAGTGTTCAGAGCTTGATTTGCCTGTTTTTCGCTGTATTTTTCAATTCCCGCAAACCTGTTTTATTTATGATAAAAATATGATAAAATTAAACGAAAAGGCAGATAAAATTACAGTAAACTGCCGTCCGCAAACACTCTGTAAAAGCGGAAACGGCGAAAAATATAAGACAAGAGGTTATTATGACAAGAAGAAGATACGAAAATTGTTTTGGCGGCGAAGCAGGAAGCAGTATGCAGGGAAACAAAATACAGCGCATAAATATGATAAGCGGATATCTAAAAGAGCATTTCGGCGAAAAGGTCGTAAAGCTCGCGCTCGATGGCGGCTTTACCTGTCCCAACAGGGACGGAAGCAAGGGTGTCGGCGGCTGCATATTTTGCTCCGCAGATGGCAGCGGTGAATTCGCAGGCAGCATCCCCTCACAGATAGCTCTCTTGTCCAAAAAATGGCCGCGCGCAAAATACATAGCTTATTTTCAGAATCACACCAATACATATGCACCCGTTTCGGAACTGCGCGAGAAGTTCACAGCAGCCCTTAATTACAAGTTCGAATCCGGAACCGAATACCCTGAAATTGTTGGTCTTGCAATAGCAACAAGGCCTGATTGCCTGAACGATGAAATATACGAGTTTCTTTATGAGCTTTCACAGAAAACCTTTCTCTGGGTAGAGCTCGGTCTCCAGAGCATGCATGAAGAAACCGGCAGCACCATAAACCGCTGCCATTCTCTTGACGTATATGATAACGCTGTAAACCGCCTTGCCGCGCTCGGTATCAGAACGGTAACGCACCTTATATTTGGACTTCCTAAAAAAATAAATGCTGATGGAAGCGTAATCCCCGAGACGCGCGAAGAAATGCTCGCTTCGGTGCGCCATATCTGCCGCGCTCTGCCGGCAGCAGAAACCGCGCCCAGACCTGATTATGCTCTTTCCGCTTCTGTATCAGAAGATTCCTTTTCGTCAAATTCTCTTAATGCATCACAATCTCTTTGCGGCAGGCATATTTTTGGCATCAAACTGCATATGCTCAATATCGTGCGGGGCTCGCAGATGGAATACCTGTGTCCAGACTACATACCGTTTTCTAATATAGATGAATATACCGATCTCGTTGTCGACGCCCTTAAAATTATCCCGCGTGATATCACGGTACACCGTATGTCGGCAGACGCGCCGCGTTCCATACTAATAGCTCCCGAGTGGAGCTACAAAAAACGCACTATTCTGAACAGCATCCACCGAAAAATGGCAGAACGCAATATCTATCAAGGACAGGACGCCGAATAAAAGACTGCTTTGAAACAGATCTCAGCAGTCTTTTTCCATTACAAAATTTACGAGAGAAACTCCATTTTTCAAAATTTCCTGTCTTTTAACGACCTTGTATCCTCTTTTTTCAAAAAACTGTTTAGCTGTCAAAGACGCATGCGTCACGATTTTGACAGCAGCCTCTTTTTCCTGCGCGCTGCAAATATACCTTTCCAGCCTCTCGCAGAGCGCACCGGCAATTCCTCTTCTCTGATAATCCTTATGCACAAACAGCCTGTCGAGATATCCGCTCTCATCAATATCGCCGAAGCCGGCAATAATGCCATTTTCAAGCGCGACTAAGCTGTAATGCGCAGCCAATGAACAATGCCACTTTTCCCAATCAGCTTCCGCCGGCGCCCACGCGTCGAGCTGCTCACCCGTATAATCATCCGCGCACACCGTATGTACAGTATCATAAAACAGCTCCATAAGCAGGCGGCAGTCGGTCTCTCTATATTCCCTTATAATCATTTTACTCATCTTTCTCCGCATTTCGCTGCCTGTGCAACATACCTAGCGGATCGCGTACATCAAGCTTTGCGTTAAACGCTATATTATGCACAGCTTATTGAGCCACGCCTCTTATTCCGTATCCGGCCCGAGCCTGCCGTCGTTGTAATGCTTGCGGCATAGCGATACGTACATATCATTGCCGCCTACAACTATCTGCTCGCCCTGTTTTACAAATTTGCCGTCTACTACCCTGGCAACCATAGTCGCCTTGCGGCCGCACCAGCATATTGTTTTGATTTCCTCTATTTTATCCGCGTATACAAGCATATAATATGAGCCTTCAAAGAGCTCATTTCTGAAATCGTTTTTCAGCCCATATGCAAGCACCGGCACACCGAAGCTGTCCACTATCTCGACAAGCTCCTGCACATGATGCTTTTTAAGGAACTGACATTCATCTATGAGCACACAATCAATTTTTTTCTTCGCATCCTCGCGCATAAAAAGCTCGAGAATATTCGTGTCGTCATTTATTATCGTCGCCTCGCGCTGTATACCGACTCTCGAAGTAATCACACCCACACCGTACCTGTCATCAACAGCCGGCACAAGAGCAAGCACGCGCTTGTTTCGCTCCTCGTAATTGTAGGCCACCTTTATGACTTCTATCGACTTGCCCGCATTCATGGTACTGTATCTGTAATATAATTGCGCCATTTTATCCCTCTCTATATTGTGTTTTTCTGCAGCATACTATAATTATAAACAATATATTTTGTACCGTCAATTGCAGCTAAACATTTATCTTGAAAACTGTGCCGAAACTGTCTATAATAATGCTATTGGCAGTTGCCGCGCGCTGTGCAAAGGGCCGCTTGCCATCGGTAAAAATACAGACCGCCGGCAATAAGTCCAAATCAAACAAACGGAAAAGAGGTATAACTATGTATATACTCATAAATATTTTAAAATGTATAATTATCGCCATCATCTGGGCAGCTCTCCTGATGCCCGTTATCTTTAAGCGCGGCGGTGCGCTTAAATACATATTAACAGTAACAATTCTCGCCATCGTCTGCTATGTGCTCTGCTTCATCTACGGAGGTTACGCAGGCATCATCAATCATATGACGATAATTGCACTAATCTCACTTGTGCTCTCTTGGATAATTTCGATGGCGGTATTCGAAAAGGAATCCAAAGTCAAATCAAAGGTCATTGCCTTTACCTGCGTAATCTCGGGGCTTGCCTATCTCGTATCCACATTCTTTATTTCCAACATCAAATTTCTATAAGCAGCAATAAAAGATAAATATTAAACGTATTTAAAAAGCAAGTGCCCGCGGCATTTTCCGCAACAGGCCTTGCTTTTTATATAATTTCTTATAATGGATCCGGCTTCACAGCCTCGTCACGTCTCTTACCAAATCTTTACGATTTCGCATACTGCATCAGGTCCGCATCCCGCTGCATTTCCTTCATCAGTATCGAGATGACACTCCGCTTTAAACTTATTGCTTGCACGGATGAGTACCTTGTCAAATACGAGAGCGCGCTCACCCTCGAGCTTAATCGATACCCAGTCCTTATCCTTTACGCCTGCCTCTTCTGCTTCTTCCAGCGAAAGATGTATATGACGGAGCGCTACGATCACGCCCTCTTCAATTTCTATTTCTCCTGCAGGGCCTACAATTTTGCAGCCAGGCGTGCCTGCAAGATCACCCGACTCTCTGATAGGAGCCTTAATTCCAAGACCCCTCGCGTCAGTCATAGCGACTTCTACCTGAGTCTGCGGTCTTTCTGGGCCGAGCACTCTTACATTTTTAATAGTGCCTTTAGGACCTACAATATCAACAACTTCTTCACAAGCAAACTGCCCCGGCTGCACAAGATCCTTCTTGTGTGTAAGCTGGTGACCGGCCCCAAAAAGCGCTTCTACATGCTCTTTTGAAAGATGCAGATGTTTGTTTGACAATCCTACCTGTACTTTGTAACCCATTTTTGTATCTCCTTTATTTAATAAAAATAATTTTAATTAATACCAAACTCATATGCAGCTTTTTTACTTAAGAAATGAAATATACGGAAGCTGCCTGTATTTCTGGTCAAAATCGAGTCCATATCCCACGATAAACCTGTCCGGTACGGTAAATCCTATGTAATCGGCTTCAAGCTCAACTTTCCTGCCCTCCGGTTTGTCAAGCAGCGTGCATATCTTTACTGCCTTTGCATTTCTCCCCGAAAGGTAACGCTTAAGGTAGCTGAGCGTAATGCCTGAATCCACGATATCCTCTACTATGATTACAATCTTGCCCGCAATGTCAGAATCGAGGTCTTTAACGATTTTTACAACTCCACTGCTCTTCGTTGATGAACCGTAGCTCGATACCACCATAAAATCTATACCGAGATTTTCGTTATCTATATTTTTTACAACGTCGGCCAGCCAAAGTACTGCTCCTTTGAGAATCCCGACGACAAGCATCTCTTTACCCGCAAATTCCTCGCTTATCTCTTTCCCGATTTCCGCGGCCCTCGCCCTTATCTGCTCTTCTGTTATCATCACTTCGCCGACTGTGCTTTTACTCATACTTTATCCTCACTTTATTTTTATCCTGCCTACTTATCACCGCTTGCCGCTATCTGTCAGTTTCAATTATCGTCACCGCTGTCTTTTTCATCATCTGTTTCTTCCACCTCATATTCTACACCTTCTACGATATTCTTGCCATAAAATTTTTTGGATAAATTTTCACTTTTTTCAATCTTACAATATTTATCAAGCTCGTCACGAAGATACCATAGTATCCATATCCACAGAATAAAGTCATCTACCCAGGCAAACATAAAAACCGGCGCTGGAATAATATCTATCGGTGAAATAAGATAAACTATGCCAAATATAATAAGAAGCTTCTTCCAAAATGAAACGGACTTATCCTTCATCATCTGCCCTATCGCACCGATTCTCTTTCCCAGTACCAAAAGGCTTATAAAACGCATAAATCCTCTCCTTTCAACTTGCGGCAAAAGCCGCACAGTGCTGCGGCCGACCGCCGCCAAAACTCAAGCTACTCCGCAAGCAGAGCTTCCATTACCTCGAGCAGCTTGTCCTGGCCTGTGCGTTTCAGCGCCGACACGGGTATCAGTATATCATCTTCACTAAGCGACAGCGTCTTTTTTATGACGGCAAGACATTTCTGCATCTCGTTTTTCGATACCTTGTCCGCCTTTGTCGCAACAACTATGCCGTCAAGCCCGAAATGCCTGAGATACTCATACATCTGCACATCCTGCACGGACGGCGCATGGCGAATATCTACGAGCTGCACTACTTTGAGCAGATTTTCTCTTTTTTCGAGATATGTCTCCATCATTAATCCCCAGTCCTGGGATATCGACTTTGACACTTTGGCATAGCCGTATCCCGGCAAATCGACAATGCGGAACTCATCGTTTATGCGATAAAAATTTATAGTACGCGTTTTGCCGGGCGCACCCGAAACCCTCGCCAGGCTTTTTCTGCCCGTAAGCAGATTCAGCAGAGACGACTTACCGACATTTGAACGTCCCGCAAAAGCTATTTCCTTTAAATCCGGCTCCGGATACTGCGATTTCTTTACTGCAACTGCTTCTATGTCTGATTTTTTTATAATCATTTTCTTACCAATACTTCCTTAAGTGCATCATCGACAGTATCAAGAAGCACAAATTCCATTTTCTTTCTTACTTTTTCCGGAATATCGTCGATATCGCGCTCATTTTCACGCGGAAGCAGCACTTTTCTTATGCCGGCTCTATGCGCTGCGAGCACCTTTTCGCGTATGCCGCCGACAGGCAGTACATTGCCTCGAAGCGTGATTTCTCCCGTCATCGCTATATCCTTTCTCACAGGAATACCGGTAAGCGTGGAAATCATAGCTGTGCACATCGTAACCCCGGCAGACGGTCCGTCTTTCGGCGTAGCTCCCTCCGGAATGTGAATATGAAGATCCTTGGTTTTATAGAAATCCTCTTCTATTCCCAGCTTATCGGCAACCGAACGAATATACGAGATACCGGCTTTCGCTGATTCCTGCATCACCTCGCCAAGCTGTCCCGTAAGCACAAGCTTACCGCTTCCCGGTACTACAGTCGTCTCTATGAAGAGTGTATCTCCTCCCACTATCGTCCAGGCGAGACCAGTGGTTACGCCGACCTCCTCCTGTCCTTCGATTATATCGTATCTATATTTTTTCTTGCCCAGATACTTTTCGAGATTTTTCGGTGTGATGCGATACGTGTTTTTCTTCGTCGTTACCAGATTAAGCGCCGTTTTTCTGCACACATTTGCTATCTGTCTTTCAAGATTTCTTACGCCCGATTCTCTCGTGTAATAATTTATCGTATCTCTTATTGCCGGCTCGGAAAATATGATATTCTCGCTCTTCAGTCCGTGATTCTCTATCTGCTTAGGTATAAGATAATTTTTTGCTATTTCCACCTTTTCTTCCTCGGTGTAGCCCTCAACATTTATTACCTCCATTCTGTCAAGCAGCGGACGCGGTATGGTCTCTGTGGTATTTGCCGTAGTTATAAACATCACTTTCGAGAGATCAAACGGTACCTCAAGATAGTGATCCATAAATTCCTTGTTCTGTTCAGGATCGAGCACTTCGAGAAGCGCTGACGCCGGATCGCCTTTATAATCCGCCCCTATCTTGTCCACTTCATCGAACAAAAATACCGGATTGTTCGTCCCTGCCTCTTTGAGGCACGACATAATTCTTCCCGGAATAGCACCGATATAAGTTCTTCTATGACCTCTTATCTCGGCCTCGTCTCTGACGCCTCCGAGCGACATTCTCACAAATTCCCTGCCTGTAGCTCTCGCAATCGACCTTGCAATTGAAGTCTTGCCGACGCCAGGAGGGCCTACAAGACAGAGTATCGGACCTTTAAGCTCGCCCGAAAGCTCGACAACAGCAAGATATTCCAGTACTCTTTCCTTAACTTTATCGAGTCCATAGTGATCTTCATTCAGGATTCTTGCCGCTTCTTTAAGATCTATCTTTGTCTTAGAGGTCTTGTTCCACGGCAGTTCAAGGATCGTCTCGATATACGAGCGCGAAACATTGCTTTCTGCTGACTGTGGCTGCAGCTTGCCGAATCTTGCAATTTCCTTTTCGATTTTCTTTTCGGTCTTAGCCGGCATCTTGAGCTTTTTGAGCTTTTTTCTCCAATTTTCGGCTTCCTCAATCGTATCCTCTTCAAAGCCCAGCTCTTCCTGAATAGCGCGCATCTGCTCTCTCAGATAATACTCTTTCTGATTTTGATTCATCTGCGACTTCACTTTCATATTGATGCTGTTCTCAATACGTCTTATTGCAACTTCACGTCCCAATAAATTTTTAAGCGAATTAAGTCTCTCGATACAGTCTATCGTTTCCAGCAGTACCTGTCTGTCCTCGACCTTTGTATTAAGATGCGCTGCTATCGCATCCGCAAGTCTTCCCGGATGTTCTATGCCGGATACGGTGCGGAATATCTCATGACCATTTTCTCTTCCTTCTATATATTCATCAAATTCGTCAAGCACCGAACGCTTGAGCGCTTCATTTTCCACGCTTTCTTCCGCATCTGTCTCTTCGATAATCTCTATCGCACACTTAAAGTACGGAACTTCAAAGACAACTTCCTTGATTCTGCCTCTGCTCACACCTTCTACAAGCACTCTTATAGAGTCTCCCGGAAGTCTGAGCATCTGCTTTACCTTAGCCACCGTTCCTATCTCATAAAGATCATCTACCGTTGGCAGTTCCGTATTCTCATCCTTTTGACTGACGAGAAATACCTGCTGATTCATAATCATCGCTTTTTCAAGCGCTTTTATTGATTTTTCCCTGCCTATATCAAAATGAATAACCATATTCGGGAATATTGAAAGCCCTCTCAGCGCTATTGTCGGCAGCACGAGCGGCTCTTTCACTTCATTTTCATCAGTTTCAGGCTCTAACACTTTTATATCATTATAGTCTTCTGTCACGCTGTTTCCCCTCCTTATTTTCCCTTTACAAAAAAGGGCAGGGCGCAGCCTGCGCCATACCCGTTTTTACAAAAAGTCTCTGCCTAGGCAGTTTCTACCTCTATGCTCTTCCTTTCGCTTCCGTCAGCAAAAACAAGCACCGGCTGTGATATATTGTCTATGGTTTCTTTCGTGATTATACATTTTACAACATCGCTTCTCGACGGTATTTCATACATAATATCCGTCATTATGCTTTCAAATATACTCCTGAGACCTCTTGCCCCCGTCTTTCTTTCGAGCGCTTTTTCAGCAACTCTTTCAATCGCATCGTCATCTATCTCCAGCTCTACGCCGTCCATTTCAAAAAGCTTTCTATACTGTTTAAGCAGCGAATTTTTCGGCTCTTTAATGATCTTTACAAGCGCTTCTTTTGAAAGCTCCTCGAGCGATACCGCAACGGGAAGTCTTCCGATAAATTCCGGAATGAGTCCGTATTTTAAGAGATCCTCAGGCTGGAGCTTTAAAAGTATATCCTTTTCTTTTTCGCTCGTCACCTGTATTTCCGAATTGAAACCAATGGTCTTTTCACCCATTCGCCTTTGTATGATCTTGTCAAGTCCGTCAAAAGCTCCTCCGCATATGAAAAGTACATTTGATGTGTCAAATGGAAGAAATTCCTGATGCGGATGTTTCCTTCCGCCCTGCGGAGGCACGTTAGCGATAGTGCCCTCAAGTATCTTAAGAAGCGCCTGCTGTACGCCTTCACCACTTACATCTCTTGTTATCGATGGATTATCGGACTTTTTCGCTATCTTATCGATTTCATCCACATATATAATTCCCCGCTGGGCTCTTTCAACATCCCAGTCAGCAGCCTGAATCAGCTTGAGAAGTATATTTTCAACATCTTCGCCTACATATCCCGCTTCCGTGAGCGCTGTAGCGTCTGCGATTGCAAAAGGTACATTTAGTATTTTGGCAAGCGTCTGTGCAAGGAGAGTCTTGCCCGAACCTGTCGGTCCTATCATCACGATATTGCTCTTTTGCAGTTCAATGCCGTCGTCCGCTTTTTGGGCTGATTTATCCGCTTGTAGTGATTGTATACGGCAACAGCCAGCGCCTTTTTAGCGTTGTCCTGTCCGATTACATATTCCGATAAAGTTTCTGCTATTTCTTTAGGCTTTGGAAGTCTGCCAGCTCCGAGATTCATTTTTCCAGAGCTGTCACCTTCCTGCTGCTTAAATTCTTCCTCAATAATATCTGCGCAAAGCTCTATGCATTCGTCACATATATATACATCGGGACCCGCAACAAGCCTTCTCACCTGACTTTGAGGTTTGCCGCAAAACGAGCATTTAAGCTGCTTTGTTTCATCATCATATTTTACTGTCATAATTTATATTATCCCCCGTTATCTCGATTTGATTACTTTATCTATGAGTCCGTAAGCCATAGCTTCGTCGGCGCTCATAAAATTATCTCTGTCCGTATCTTTCTCCAGGCGGTCGAGAGGCTGACCGGTATTTTCCGAAAGAATTTTATTCAGTTTATCTTTTGTTTTCAATATCCAGTCGGCATGAATTTTGATATCCGACGCCTGTCCCTTTGCTCCTCCAAGCGGCTGATGTATCATAATTTCGCTGTTGGGAAGCGCGATGCGTTTTCCCTTAGCGCCGGCGGCGAGCAGGAACGCGCCCATGCTGGCCGCCATCCCGATGCAGATGGTCGACACGTCGCATTTGATGAAGTTCATCGTGTCGTAAATCGCCATCCCCGAGGAGATGGAGCCGCCCGGGCTGTTGATATACAGCGAGATTTCCTTGTCCGCGTCCTGCGCCTCGAGGTAGAGCAGCTGCGCCACCACGAGCGAGGCGGTCACGTCGTTAACCTCTTCGCTGAGAAAAACGATTCTGTCATTGAGCAGTCTCGAATAAATATCGTAGGATCTTTCGCCGCGATTCGTCTGTTGGACGACCATAGGGACCAACGGCATATCAGCTCACCTTAACCTTTCGTCGTGTCTTTCTTGGCTTCTTTCTTAGCGGGTTTGACGGCGTTGGCTTTGATCAGCTCAACGGCCTTGCGCATCACCACGTCCTCCGTGATGCCGGAAACGGGGATGCTTTCCTTCACCTTCTCCAGATCTACATTATAGCCGGAGGCGATCTTCTTATATTCCTCCTCCAGCTCCTCCTCGGTCGCCTCGATGGCTTCCGCCTTCACGACGGCCTCCAGCGCCAGCCGCGTGCGGAGCTGCCGCTCGGCGCCCGGACGGAAGGATTCGCGCAGCTTATCCATATTCATCCCGGTATACTGGAAGTACATGTCCAGATTGCCGCCCTGCATCTGCAGACGGTAATCGTAATCGCGCACCTGAGCGTCGACCTCGCTGTCGATCATCGGGGCGGGGACGTCGACGTCCGTGTTGGCGAGCAGCTCGTCGATAAGCGCTTCCTCGAAGGCATGCTCGGCGGTTTTCTGCTTCCTTTCGGTTATTTTGGCCTTAACGTCGGCCTTGTATTCATCCAGCGTGTTGAATTCGGAAACGTCCTTGACAAATTCGTCGTCCACCTCCGGCAGCTCGGTGCGCTTGACCTCGTGCAGCACAATCTTGAACACCGCTTCCTTGCCGGCCAGCTCCTTGGCGCCGTAATCCTCGGGGAAGGTGACGGTTATGTCGAACGACTCGCCGGCCTTGTGCCCGACGAGCTGCTCCTCAAAGCCCGGGATGAAGCTGCCCGAGCCGAGCTTGAGCGGGAACTTTTCGCCCTTGCCGCCCTCGAAGGCGACGCCGTCCAAAAAGCCCTCAAAATCGATGACCGTCTCGTCGCCGTCCGCCGCGGGCTGATCCTCCAGCGTGATCTGGCGGCCGTTGCGCTTGCGGACAAGCTCGATTTCTTCCTCGATTTCGGACTTGTTGACGCGCACGGTTTCCTTCGCGGCTTCCAGCCCCTTGTATTTGCTGACCGTCGCGACGGGCTTGGTGTAAACCTTCGCCGTCAGTTCCACGCCGTTTTCGTCGATCGAAACGATGTCGATTTCCGGGCGCGAGACGACCTCCAGCTTTGCCTCCTCCACGGCGGACGCATACAGGTCGGGCAGCAGCATATCCAGCGCGTCGTCGTAAAACACGGCCGCGCCGTACATCTTCTCAATGATGCTCTTCGGCGCCTTGCCCTTGCGGAAGCCGGGGACATTCATTTTGCCGACGTTCTTTTTATACGCTTTCGTCACCGCGTCGTCGAAAGCCGCCTTGTCGATGTGCAGCTCAAGGACCGATATGTTTTTTTCCGGGGAAGTGACATTTTTCAAGCTCATTTTCTGTTTCCTCCAAAAATAAAGTTCTGTGCCTTTGGGGCCGCGGTTTTGACGCCGAGCGTGAAAGGCGCAAAACGCACTGCAAAAGCGCCGCCTTTGCACATATGCCGCAGGACGGCATTTTGAATACTATCTATATTATTGTATACTTTTTCTGGATTTTGTCAACAGCTTTTTCGGAAAAAACCGCCGCCTGCCGCGGGATTTTAATTTATTTACATTTTCGTATTGCCGGGATAAGATATTGAGGTTACAATGTACAAAACAAAAGGAGGTGTGCCCGTTGCCCGTGCAGCCGGACAAAAAAACATATACCGCCTCGCAGACGCTCAGCGAGGTGTTCGCCGGCGAGGAAACGCGTGTGCTGGATACGGAGAAGCTCTCTGCCGGCAAGCGTGAAAAAAGCTGCTTTGTCCGCTCGCTGGAGACGATGAGCGCCAACGACATCGCCGAGCCGGCCGAGGGGAAAAAGAAGAAAAAGCTGACCGCCGCGTTCGTCACCCGCCTGTCTGCGTTCCTCGTCTGCTTCGCCGTCTTCGGCGTTTCGCTGTATATGATCGTGGAGCGCGTGATCGACGACATTCAGACCGACCGTCTCATCGAGGACCTCCAGACCGCCGTCGCCGAGCGCGCGGTGCCGCGGATGAACCTCACGCAGCAGCTTACGCCGGGCTATACGCTTCTCGAGGCGATGCATTCCGACGGGACCGAGCCGCCTGTGGACGAAGTCACCAGTGTCGATTATGATACCGAACATATGCGCCTGCTGACCGCCATAGATATGAACGAGGACGTCTACGGCTGGATCCGCATCAAGGGCACCGTGATCGATTACCCGATCCTTCAGGGGGCGGACAACGATTACTACCTCAACCGCACCATCAATCGGGAGTATTCCAAGGCCGGTTCGATCTTCGCCGATTTCCGCCTTTCGGATACGCACCGCGACAATTACAACGCCATCTTTTACGGCCACTGCATGAGCTCAGGCACGATGTTCCGCGCCATTATGGAATGGTACGAAGCCTATGCCACGCGCGACGCGGTCGCCGACACGATGGAAATCGAGATCATCACGCGCGACGGCGTGTACATCTACGAGGTGTTCTCGGCGTACCGCTCGGAGGGCACGCACTTCATCACCGCTTCTTTCGCGGACAAGGCGGAATATCTGACCTTCCTCAAGGACATCCGCAAGAAGTCGGTCCTGCGCCGCCGTCCGTCGTATGACGAAAATTCAAAGATCTGCACGCTCGTCACCTGTACAAACGTGATTGCTATGCCGGAGGAGCGTTATGTGCTGCATGGCATCCTCAAGCAGGTCGTTTATTACGGATAAAAGCATTTGGCAGGGCGTATGTGACATACGTCCTGCCGTTTTGTAAACATTTGTTCTTTGCTCTTTTTGTTTACATTTCGGTTTTACGTTTCTTAAATTCCGCGCATACAATGGAGATAAAGAGAAAGGCGGGGGAACGATGATGAAAACGGAAAAGCAGCCGGACGGCTGTGCGGCGGAAACGCGCGTACTCGAGCGGGTGGAAATGCCGGAAAAGAACTGCTTTGTGCGTTCGCTTGAGCAGCTTCGCGCCTCGGACATCGCCGACAGCGCGTCTTTGCCGAAGAAGCGCCTGACCGCTTCGTCGCTGACGCGCGTGGGCGCGTTTCTGGTCTGTATGGCCGTATTTGCCTTTTCGCTTTATCAAATCGTTGACCGGCTGGTCGGACAGATTCAGGCCGACCTCCTGATGCAGCAGCTTCAGGCTGCGGCCGTGGAGCGCGCGGTGCCGCGGATGGACCCGACGCAAAGCTCGAAGCCCGGGTATACGCTGCTGCAGGCGATCAACGCCGGCGACGACGATCCGGCGGATACGCCGATCATAACGACGGCGTATGACACCGAGTACCGCCGCCTGATGGCGTCGATTGACATCAACGGGGACGTCTACGGCTGGATTCGCATCAAGGGAACGGTGATCGATTACGTCATTATGCAGGGGGCGGACAACGACTACTACCTCAAGCATACGATCAGCGGCGCTTACAATGAGGCCGGTTCGATCTTCGCGGATTTTCGGCTTTCCAAAACGCATCGTGACAACTATAACGCCATTTTTTACGGCCATAATATGACGGACGGGTCGATGTTCCGCGCGCTTCGCAACTGGTATGAGGACTATGCCACGCGCGACGCTGCCGCCGAGACGATGGAAATTGAAATCATCACGCGCGAGGGGGTATATATTTACGAGCCTTTCGCGGCGTATCGGGAGGTCGGCGCGCATTTCATCACCGCGTCCTTTGCGAACGAGAAGGAATATCTGGCTTTTTTGAAGGAGATTCAGAGCAAGTCGGTCCTGCGCCGCCGTCCGTCGTATGACGCGAACTCGCGAATCTGCACGCTTGTCACCTGCACCAACGCGATGGAGGGCGAACGCTACGTCCTGCACGGCATTCTGAAAAGCGTGGTTTATTACGGCTGACCGAGTACAAAATTTTTCTTGCTTTTGCGGCGGGAAGGGTATACAATAGGGGTGTGCGTA
>ERZ779861.3112-NODE-3112-length-14405-cov-3.765645_pt1 | contig 14405 bp, 9 predicted proteins | sample MGYA00511558_ERZ779861 | MGnify/ENA primary metagenome ERZ779861 (study PRJEB29588, sample SAMEA2163432) | human gut metagenome | biome: human gut; feature: human-associated habitat; material: faeces | place: Denmark | collected 2008/2010 ... | reverse complement strand
GTATAAGCGTGGGTTCATCATATTGGGTGTGGTATCTTTAACTATGGGAAACTCCTCTTTCCCATTTTGACACGCTCTTGTCGGAGTAGCCTATCTCCTCAGCGAGACGAGCCTGCGTCATTCCGGCGTTTTTGCGCAGCTCGGTTATGTTTTTTGCTATGTTCTTCGGAATATCCTCGTGTGCCATACAGACTCTCCTTTCTGAGTGGGAATTGGTACAAAATCGCGAAAAAACTGCCTTGTAACGGCCGAAATATGCGATTCTACTGCTGGTAGAGTCCTCTTTTTCGGGTAGTTCTACTCTATCGGGCGTAGATTCTACCGTTTGTTCCGTATACGGGAGGTGGATTTACCACGGGTAGACGGAGGTATACTTTTCGTGGGTTGTATAAAACGGACTCTACAGGTATAATGATATCATAACGAAGACGTAATTCAAAGGTGAAAAAATGAAGCGATTATTAATTTTCGGTGACTCAATTATGCGCGGCGTGTACTATTCTGCCGAAGAGGGAAGACACAAGATTTTCAGTGAAAGATTCAACTGTCTCAAGGAGCGCGGCTTTGAAGTCATAAACAGCTCGAGAATGGGCGCGACGGTTGAGATGGGCGAGGCTCTCGTGAAGAAGAAGCTGACCACGCCTGCCGAGGACACTACCGTGATTTTTGAGTACGGCGGAAATGACTGCGACTTCCACTGGGCTGACATATCTGCCGATCCGAGCGGAGACTTCTCTCCGAACACGCCTGCCGATAAATTTGCGAAAATCTACGGCTCTATTATAAGCTACGCGTCCGAGATGGGAGCAAAGGTGAAGCTGTGCAATCTCGTTCCGCTTGACTCGGAGAAGTACGTTCGGTGGATTTCCCGCGACCTGTCGTATGACAACATCATAAGCTGGCTCGGAGACGCGAGTATGCTCTACCGCTGGCACGAATACTACAACAGAACTGCGGAGACTTTGGCTGAAAAGTACGGTGCTGAGCTTATCGACATCCGCTCCCCGTTCCTGCTCTCGCATAACTACAAGAACTACATCTGCTCCGACGGCATTCATCCGACCGTTGAGGGTCACAGAATGATAGACAGCCTCATTGCCGAAGCCGTATGATATAGGAAAACTCCCGAAGTATGTTCACATGATAAAGAATACACGCGGGAGTTTTATCTATGATTAATCGTAAATGAAGCTGTTCAGTCTTGTTCCTGCGGCGGAGATATCATAGGAGATGATTGACATACCGTTGTACCACGCAAACTGATAAGCGTCGCTGAACGGCACGTTTTCCGTCTCTATCGTGAGATTTGAGCCGTTTGCGAGGACTGAGGTGGCGAGTGTGACAAGCTCCGTTGCGGAAATATTGGTCTTGATGAGCGAGAAAGCGTAGTTTGTGATGTCGTAAAGGTCTGTCACCGATTTTGTCGCCATAAGCTGCTTTGCCACGGCGGTTATAGTGTCTCTCTGTCGCTTGGTTCTGCCGAAGTCGTTGCCTATGGAGCGGTTTCTCATGTGCGTCAGGGCAAGCTCGGGGTCAAGGTGGTTCAGTCCGGGGGAGATGGTTCTTCCTGTGTAAAGACTGTACAGCGCGGCTTCTTCCTCGGTCAGCTCTATGTCAACGCCGCCGACATATTCGATAAAGTCCTTCACACCGCCGAAGTCTACTACAAGAAACTGCTGTATGTCAAGTCCGTACAGCTGATTTATTGTGTTTATCGACAGTCCCACGCCGCCGTAGAAGTAAGCGGTATTGAGCCTGTTCCAGCCGACGCCTTCAATGGGTACAAGTGAGTCGCGGAGCAGGGATGTGAGCTTCAACGTGCCTTTTTTGGAGTTGTAAGACGCGATTATCATAACGTCGCTGCGACCTCTGTCGAGAGTTACGTCGCGTGAATCCGTTCCGAGTATGAGGATATTTTTCACATCGGAGTTTTTCTGGCTGACTTTGTAGATGGGAGTTTTGCCGTAGACGCTCACGACATTTTCGGATTTGCCGAAGGACGCGTCCTCGTTTCGCGGTATCTCGGTGTAGGTCTTTGCCTCGGACGGCGTGTTTATCACCGGAGCGAGCGTTTCCGGCGGCTTTGTTTCGGCGGGCTTGTCCGAGGTCTTGTCGGCTTCTGCGTACAGTGATTCGCTCGGGTCGGTTTCCGTCTCGGTTTCTGTTTCGGTTACTTCCGTCTCGATTTCTGTTTCGGCTTCAGTCTCTTGCATTTCCGTCTCGGGGATAAGATCCACGCCTTCCTGCCATTCTCCGGAGGTGTCGATTGTTATCTCGGGGTAGTCCGGCATAACGTATTCGTCCTCACGCTCGACAGGATGGTGCTTTTCATACGCCAGTTTGTTGTACTGCGCCACGAGTGAGCCGAAAATTATCGCGGACGGTATCAAAATCACCGCTAAAATCGAAGCTATGACGATGAGTATTATCTTACCCGCGCCGAGCTTCTTTTTCTTTTCGGATTCCGGCGGAGTTTGTGTGTTTTCCTTGTCGCTCAATTTTTGTCCCTCCGTTGACCTTTGAGTTTACTTATAAAACCAAACAGCCGCCGCCGTACAGGATAAGTCGGGTACCACAGACAATCCCATATTCTGAGCAGCGGCGCGTTGTATTTCACGTTTTTGTTGCCTATTTTGATGTATTCCACCGCGGCTATGACCTGATGGGGCAAAATCCTCTCACACCAGTCCTGCGCGTCTCCGTTCATCACGAGGGTGTTTCCGTCGATTTTTCTCACTCTGTGCAGGATGAGGGAGCCGTCGCGCCTTCTGAACAGGAGAATTCTGCCCCTTTTAGGAACAAAATCCTTTGTCAGAAGAACAGTGCTTCGTCCGTCTTTCAGAAGCGGAGCCATGCTTGAGCCGGTGACAGTCAGCGGAAAAACTCCGTCTGATGAGAGAATCGCTTTAACTAAGGCGTCGGCGTCGACAATTCTGACGTTTTTCATTTGTTGTCATTGCTTGAGCCGTAGCCGTAACCGCTCTTGTAGCCGTAGCCATAGTGATAACCGTAGTGATATCCGCCGTAGCCGTACTTGTAACCGTAGCCGTAACCGCCGATTCCGCTTGACGCACCGTTCAGTATGCATCCCGCGAGCTGTACGTCGGAGGAGAGCATTGTGTCGATGGAGGTACGAATTCTCGAAACGCGTACGTCGTCATGCTTCACAACAAGGTAAGCGCAGTCGGACACACTGCCGAACACAGCAGATTCCGAGGTAAGACCTATCGGGGAGGTGTCGACGATAACATAGTCGTAATTTTTGCGGAGCACGTCGAAGACAGACTTTAGATTGTCGTGTCTTACTATGTTCCACAGCTTGAAGTGGGCGGTGTTGAAGTTGAGCACGGAGAGCGTAATATCACCGGACAGGTTGAGCTTTGATATCTTCACGAGCTGTCTGTCCGCAGGGTCAAGCTCCAGCGGCTTTGCACCGAGAGCACTGCGCACAGTCGGACTGCGGAGGTCTGCGTCTACAATAATGACGTTTTTCTTCATGGAAGCCGCAGAAAGCGCAAGGTTTACTGCGGTTGTTGTTTTTCCTTCGGAAGGAGCGGTGCTTGTTACCATTATTACCTTGCCGTATTCCGAGGCGGATTTCATGACGGCGTTCCTAAGACCTCGCACTGCTTCACGGTAGCTGTCGCTGACGAGCTTGTTTGTGATTATAACGTCATGGTTGACATCCTTGCCGTACTTTTTGAAGCTGACGTTCGGAAGCACGCTGACGCACTTCTGACCGAGCTTTTCCGTGATATCGCTTCGAGAGGTGACTGTGCGGCGGAGCATTACATAAACCACAGCCCATAGTATACCGATAAACGCACCGACAGCCGCACCTTTCAGAATCTCATTGCGGTAGTTCAGCGTGTTGTACGGCTCGGTCGGCACCTCTGGATAGCTCAGTATTACAAGGTCGGTGTTGCCGATAACATAGTCTGCCACTGCGGGATAATTCTTTATGACCGACTGTAGAATCTCGTAGGTGAGGTTCGGGTCGCTGCCTTCCGCTGATATGGTGAACATATTCGTGCCCTTTACGGACGACGCGGAAAGATTCACCGGCAGTGCGGATATTTCAAGGTCGTTGCAGATTATGTCCTGCAGGATATTGCTCTTTATAATGTTCGGGAAGGTAGAGGACAGCTGATTGGCGGTCGCTCTGTTGTATGAAAACGAGTACGAGGTCATACCGATGCCCGACGAGCCTATCTCCTGCGTATGTACGGTAAAGGTCACGCTTGAGCGGTAGAGCGGACTGAAATGCGCATAGCTCCTGTAGAACATAAATCCGCCGAAAACCACCGCGAGAATCAATATGATATACCAAAACTTAACTATAGCTCCGAAGATGGCTTCAAACGGTATCGCTATCTGCTGCTCCTCCGAACTCTGTCGGGAATGATTCATTGTTTCGTTCATTTATATCACCGTTTAGGTTGCCTTCATATATCGTGCTTTGAGTATTTGCTTCCGTAGGTTGTGCTGTAGCCGTAGTAGTTTCCGCCCTGTCCCGACTCATCCGCGCCGAGTTGACCGAGAAGTGAGAACTCGCGGTGTACGTCGTTCAGAATGCATCCGGCGAACTTCTCACCGTTCTTGTTTTCGCGGAAGGTGAGAGTAGCGTCATTTATGTCAACGGTGTAGTCGCGGTCGGTTCTGACGATGAGCAGGGTCTTGTCCGCAAGGTCGCCGATTGACGCAACATCAGCCGCAACGGAAAGCGGGGGCGTGTCGATTATGATAAAGTCAAACTCGTTCTCCGCGAGGTAGTTAAGCGCAGACGAAACCGTGGGGGAATGAATCCAGCGAACGTAATCCTCATGACTGCGGGAATTGAGTGCCAGAAAAAGGCTCGTGTCGCGGTACTTGTATTCGGTGTAGCTGAAATTCTGCGGCGGCAGCTTTCCTGTGAGAACTGCGGTAAAGTCCGTTCCCTCAGGCTGTGGCAGCTCGAAGATTTTGTGCAGAGACGGCTTCTTGTAGTCCATGTCGATAAGGAGAACACGGTTGCCGCGGCTTGCGAGAGACAGTGCGATGTTTGCGGTCGTCGTGGATTTTCCCTCGTTTTCGGCTACGCTCGTTATCATGAAGATCCGGCTTCCGTCGACGCGTTTTGTATATTCGAGCTTTGTCGCCATCTTCTGGTAGCATTCCGTGAACATAAAGCCGGTTTTCGGGTCCGTTATGAGAAGCGGAGTTTTGTTTTTCTTAAAGAAAGCCTTTGCCGAGTGGTACTTTTTCTGGTGAACCACGGTACCGAAGAGCACGGAGTCAACCTTGTTTCTGAAGTCTTCCTCGTCCTTTACGGTGTCGCGCGTTACCGATATCGCAACGATTCCCGCAAGCGAGAGAAGAGCGAGAAGAATCACGACTGTGGATTTGTATTTTTCGTTTATCGTGTTTGAGGGGGAGGTCGGCAGGTTCGGGGAGCGCATTGTCTCAACTACCGAATCCTGGAATATCGCCTCGGCAATGGCGGGATAAACCTCAAGCACCGCGCAAAGCTCATTGTACGACGTTTCGGGAGAAGAAGAGGTTACGGAAACCGTAAAAATATTTGTGTCGGGAAGCACGGAGCTTGACACTTTTCCTTCAAACGAACTCATACCGAGCTTTTCGGCGGCTCTTGTCTTAACTATCGGCTGAACGAGAACCTCCGTGTAAATCTCCGCGATTTCGGATGAGGACGAGAGGTTCGTGTATGTGTATGCCGCGGAGTTTTTCATGTTTACGATGAGCGTCGAGGTGCTTGTGTACTGCGGGACGTACATTCCGCGGCTCCAGATGTAGACAGCCATGACACCGATGAGAGCGGACATTATCACCACCCATATATTGGCAATAATATCGCGCACAAGGCTGTACGGCTCGACGTGAATTGCGGTTTTTTTAGAAGGGATATCAGCGTTATTGTTCATTTTAAACCTTATTCCTCTACTATTACTGTGAGTACCTTGTGGCATGAGCGTCCCGCGGAGTCCGTGCATCTGTAGTGAACCTCGTACTGACCGGGAACGGAGGTGTTTATGTTAGTGTCGGTAACAACAGCGCCGCGCAGGTCTTCACCGTCATAGCTTGTCGCGGAGAGAAGATTGCCGTCGATGTCTACGCTGTCACCTGTTTTCACGTACATAAGGTAGTCTTTTAACACAATCTCGGGAGAGGACAGCGATATCTGCTCGATGTATATGGGAAGGCGGAGCGTAATCTTGTCTCCCTTGCTGTTTGTGACCTTCGCGGAGATGTTGTAGGTTCCGGCGGTCTGCGAGCTGTATTCGATGGCGGTGATTATGACCTTGTCGCTGATGTCGCCGTCAATGCAGTCAACTGCGCCGAGGATGTAGCGGATGGAAATATTCTCCGAAACTCCGAAAACAAGGGAGTCCGAGAGGGTGAAGTGCGGGCTTGTGTAGTCGGCGTAGCGTATCTTTCTCTGTGCGGAGGACGAATGATTGTCGTTGTCGCAGACGGAGTATTTCACCACGGAAACGCCCTTCTCGGTGAATCGGGAGATGGATTCGATTATGATTTTGTCCGTGATGTCACCGTCTTTTTCGTCGTGCGCGGTCACTCCTGTGAGAAGCTCCTCGCGGTCCGCGTCAAGACTTATGTCAATGATGTCGTTTTCGATGATTATCTCGGGGTATGTGTGGTCGAGTCTGAGCTGCATTATATTGAACCAGACAAACGCGCACAAAGTAATAATAAACAAAGCAAGTACGCTGTAACGTAGGATCTTCATCCGAATGGATCTCCAAGTGCCGGATTACCGGAATGTTTTCGCGCGGAAAAAACTGTATTTCAAGTTGTATTTATTCCCGCACGGCAGAAGTTAGGTATTATTCCTCGTATTCGCCGGGAGTTATTTTCATGTTTTTCAGTATCTTCTCGGGGTTGCCGACGGTCAGCTTCTCCGCGTAATTTGCCGAGTACATTTCACGCACGGCGTCGTACACGTTTTTCAGTCCGGGTGAGCGCCTTGTCGATGAATGAGCGTCGCTCGCGATGAAGTCGGCAAGTCCGTGACGCAGAATAAAGTGTGCGTTTTCCTGAGCGGTATGCCCGAACGAGCCTTTTAGACTGCCTTTGTTCAGCTGGATGAGCGCGCCGCATTTTTTGAGAAGAGCAATGTTCACCCTGTCCTTCGCCGCCTGATACCTTTCGGGATGAGCGACTACGGGGACAAATCCGCGCGAGGCTATGTATGACGTTCTCTCCTCGATGAGCGAATAGTCGGTGTCAAGAGGAAACTCGACTAGTACATAGCCGGAGTGTGCGAGGGTGAGCAGCTTGTGAGACTTCAGCATTGACGGTATCTCGCGATAGTTGTCGCCCACCATTATCTCCTGACCGGAGTAGAGCTTTAAATCTATCCCGGCGTCGGAGAGCAGCAGTGAAAATTTCTTTTTCAGCGTGTGCAGCTTCATTGTGTCGGTGGGTGAGTCGGAGTTCACGTGGGAGGTGCAGATAATGCCGACTGTGCCGTTTTTTATCGCGTCAGCCGCCATTTTCAGCGATTCTTCAAACGATGGAGAACCGTCGTCTGTTCCCGGGAGTATGTGACAGTGGATATCGTACATTTCAGTTTAAAACAGCGGCAGTGACAGCCGGAATTTCCGCGGAGCTTTGCCTCGGCTTGTCCTCGTGTGAGATTGTGCCTGTAATTACTTTAGCGGGACGCTTGAACGTGGGAACTATCTCGGCGAGCTTTTTCTCAACCAAAGCAGGATTGCCCTCTTCGGCTGTGTCGCGCAGCTCGTTCAGCTGGCTTTCGAATCTCGCGTAGTCCATGGGGATGGTTTGACCGATGTAGATTTTCTCGTTCATGGTCTTCTGCTTGCCCTCTTCGTCCATGAGCAGCTCCTCGTACAGCTTTTCTCCCGGTCTGAGTCCGATGTAGCGGATGTTTATGTCTTTTCCGAGAGTCAGTCCGGCGAGACGTATCATGTTCTTCGCGAGGTCGTCTATCTTCACGGGTTCGCCCATGTCAAGGATGAAGATCTCTCCGCCCTCAGCCATAGCTCCCGCGGTAAGAACGAGCTGGCTTGCCTCGGATATCGTCATAAAGTAGCGGATTATCTCGGGGTCGGTAACGGTAACGTCGTGGCGGGCTTCGATCTGCTTCTTGAATAGCGGAATTACGGAGCCGTTTGAGCCGAGCACATTGCCGAATCTGACTGCCGTGAACGTTGTATCCTTCGATAGAGTGTTCGCGTACTGTATTATCATCTCGCACACACGCTTTGTCGCGCCCATGATGTTCGTCGGATTCACGGCTTTGTCGGTGGAGATAAGCACCATTCTGCCGACCTTGTTCTTGATAGCGGCGCGAGCGGTGTTCAACGTACCGAAAACGTTGTTCTTTACCGCTTCATCGGGTACAGTTTCCATGAGCGGAACGTGCTTGTGAGCGGCGGCGTGGACTACGATATCCGGCTTTTCCGCGGCGAAGATGGAGTTTATCTTCCTGTAGTCGCAGACTGTTGTGATGTAAACCTCAAGATTTAACTTGTCTCCGTACTTTCCGACAAGCTCCTGCTGAATGGAGTAGGCGTTGTTTTCGTAAACGTCGATGAGCACGAGCTTTTTCGGGTTGTTCGCGGCAACCTGACGGCAGATTTCCGAGCCGATGGAGCCGCCGCCGCCCGTTATCAGCACGGTTTTGTTATTCACGAAATTGTATATTTTTTCATCCGCGATTTTGACGGGCTCGCGTCCGAGAAGCTCCTCCGGAGTGATGTCGCGGAGACTTCCCATGAGGCTTTTCCGGTTTCCTATCTCGGGGACTATCGGGAGGGTCTTCACCGCGCACGAGGTCTTGAGACATTCGCTTAAAATCTGCGAGCGGCGTTCGTTTTTGATTGAGGGGATGGCTATGTAAATGAGGTCGATCGCGTTATTTTCGCAGACCGACTGAATGTCAGCGACCGTGCCGAGAACGGGAATGCCGCCGATTTTTCTGCCGATTTTCTCGTAGTCGTCGTCAATGAAGCCCACGGGAAGGAGCGGACATTCGCGCGCCAGCATTAATTCGTCAAGCATTCGCGAGCCTGCGTTTCCCGCGCCTACGATGAGCAGTCTTTTTGCGTTGGCAGCGTATCCCGCGTCACGGTTCATCATGATTAAACGGTAGAAAATGCGTGAGAAAGTCACTCCGCAGGCACACAAAACGAGCGCAAAGAAGCTGTAGAGGTGGGAGATGTACACATGCAGCGCAAGGATGGAGAGCGCGAGCGCGAATATGCCGGAGAGGACGGAGACGCAGAAGATGTGCATATAGTCCTTCTCGGAGGAATATCTCCAGATGACGGAGTTGACGCCGAAGAGAGCCGAGAACAGGGTGTACGACGCGGCGGAGAACACGGCTTCAAGCAGGAGATGGGGAATGCTGAACGGGATGTCCTTCCATAGGTATATGATAAGACATACGGCGCAGTAGACAGCGGCAGTGACGGCAAAATCGATAGCGAAAAGCATGAGCCGCCTGCCGAGCGGTTTTACAATTTTATTAACTTTCTTCGTGGACATAGTAAATATTTGTTAACAAACCTCGCAGTCAAAAAAGCAATCATGAACAATACTTAAAATGATTTTACCACAAAAGCCGTCATGTGTCAATGCCTGAGATGTCATTTTTATAGGAGGAATAATTGAAAAAAACAGCAAAATTATGCCGAAAAGTGTGTATAATTATCTTGATTTTAGGCGAAGGACGTGCTATAATGTATTATCCGTAATAATAGGGGGAGATTTCTCCGCGAAAAGAGCAGACGCACCGGAGGAAATCCCTCGAAATATACAAAATTGACGGAATCAAAACGGAGGAGAGACAATGAAACAACTCAGGCATGTATTGGCGCTGACTCTCGTGTTCTGTATGGTTTTCGGTATGGTGACGCCGTCGTTAGCCGTATCGGGCGAGATAAGCGTCGAAGAAGACTATGGCATTCCCGTTGAAGAAGACGGCGGTATCGAGATAGAGGTCGACGACCGCTCCGACTACGATATCGACGAAGACAGGGAAGAGCTGTCCGTACTGCCGAAACAGGACGAGACGGCTGACGAGACGAACACCACAGGCAAGGTTGACGGATACAACTACAACATTATCCACCTTGACTGCGGCAGAAAGTATTTCAGCGTAGACAGCATTAAGCAGATAATCGACAATGCGTCCGCGGCAGGCTTCAACTATATTCAGCTTGCGGTAGGCAACGACGGCATGAGATTTTTGCTTGATGATATGTCACTGACGGTTGGTACTAAGACTTACGACAGTGATGCTGTTAAAGCAGCTATTCAGAAGGGTAATACGGATTATAACGCCACGTTTAAAGGCGCAAGCGATGATAATGGTTCACATAGTACATATAATCCTACAGTAAATGAACTCACGCAGTCCGAAATGGATGACATCATCGAGTATGCGTACACAAAGGGTATGGGAGTAATTCCGCTTATCAACACACCCGGTCATATGGACGCTATTCTCGCGGCGGCAACTTCGCTGACTGGCACTAATTGTTCGTATAACTACTCTGCAAGAACAATTGATGTTACCAATAGCACAGCAGTTGCATTTACAGAAGCCTTCCTTACTAAATATATAACATATTTTGCAGGTAAAGGCTGCACGCTGTTCAACATGGGCGCGGATGAGTATGCTAATGATAGGTATACCGGCGGCTCTATGGGATTTGGTAATCTCCAGAACAGTGGAAAATACAGCTACTTTGTAACCTATGTTAATGAAGTGGCTGCACTTATCAAAAATGCCGGCATGACACCCATGGCATTCAACGATGGTATTTACTTCAATAATAATACTTCGAGCGGTACTTTTGATACAGATATCATTATTGAATATTGGTCAAGCGGTTGGAGTACATATCTTCCTATGTCTGCATCTAACCTTGCCGCTAAAGGCTTCAAAATGGTAAACACCAACGGCAGCTACTATTGGGTGCTTGGCAAACCTAGTGATCAGTGTTCTGCTCAAAAAGCAAGCGGATTTGATAAGACTGTTTTCCCGGGCAGTAATATATCAGACCCCGGTGGCTCAACGTTCTGCATTTGGAGCGATTATCCGGGCGCAGAAACGGAAGCAAGCGTAATTAGCAAGACTGCCGATACAATAGAGGCGTTCGGCGGTACGCTTCCCACGGTAGATTCTGTAACCAACGGCGGCACGACTGACCCGGCGGGCGAGACAGTTGAAATCACCCTCAATGTCGGCGTATCAACTACAAGAACTATCAATGGCGTGGCTGTTACTGATACAATAGACAAAGGTGTTGCTAAAGTAGTTGCGGTTGACGCTTCCGTCGCGGGTGAGCCAACATATGCTTTAGCCGATAATATTGAAAGCGGTAAAAAGTATTGCATTTCAGATGGCAATGGTAATTACCTTTCCGTAAATTCAAGCGGAGCAACTGTAAACGAAAGCGAAAAAGATTCTCCTACGGAATGGACAATAAAGGGTTCCGGCAGCAGCTATACTATTAAAGATTATACCACCGGCTATTATCTATGCTATAATACTTCAGGGGACGATTTAATTGCTAGCAAAAATAGTACATATCGATATTGGTCTTATAGCTCGTCAGGATTTAGCGTTAGGAGATACAATAGAGATTATTATATCAGATGTTATAATAATAAGTGGTATGTACTCCAGCGTGATTACGGTCACGGCTTACCCTACACCAAGACCACAACAACAGCCGAAGAAAAAACCTCAGTAACCATCACCGGCAAGGCTCCGGGCTACACAACGGCAGAAGTCGGCGGCGTTACCTACAACATTTCTGTAAACGCTATTGAGGAAACAAAGAGCCTTACAGTATCGTCCGGTAATACTGCGGCACTGGATGTTCCGGCACTTGACGCAAGCATTGTCGGCAATACCAATACCACATACGAGGTTACTTTCGGCAGCGAGTACATTACGGTTGATGAAAACGGTACAATCACTGCGGAAATAGTTACCGAAGACAAGACGGCGACGGTAGTAGCTAAAGTAAAGAATGCAGCCGGCGCTGTCCTCGCGACTTACACCTACAACGTGACGATAACGAAGGAAAACCTCGCCGATGTTACGTCGATTACGGTCGAGTATTGGATTACGAACTCCCGTTTGACCGGTACAGAAAGCAAAAAAAATCATGTGACGATAACCGCTCAAGAAGCATTTGGCGAAGGCGGTGTTGACATCGTCGCAAAAGTTGACCCCGAAGGTAATAAAGACAACAGAACACAGGAATATTGGCAGTCAAAGATTCTTGATGTTGAAAAAACTAACAACAGTACAAGCGGTACGGAACTGCAAACCACAAAAGAGGGTGATGACGAAACTCTGAACGGTTCTGCGTTCACAAAGATTCGTTATTACAATAGCAAGTGGCAGGTTTATACAACTAAATGGACTGATGTAGACCGCACACAAGTATCTTTTAAGTATACTGGAGATAATTCCACAACTGTAACGTATTCCGGCGACAAAAACCAACTTGTTGCGTACTACATGGAAGCTGTTAACATTAACAATGCTAATAATGAAAGCGAACTTCATGTAAATGCGGCTGACTGGGGTACAAAAGGCGACGGCACAGGCTCATGGGGTTATCCACCTGAATCAAACCGTTGCTCGGTATCTGTTCAAATAGTATATGAAGACGGTTCAACCAATCCGTCAGATACAACAGCCGCAAATCTTAAGTCAAAGACTATTATGTATGGTTATTGGAGCGGCGGTCGTGGACTTGGTACAATGATATTCAGCGGCCAGCAGAACTACCAAATTTATAAGGTTACTGCCGAAACCGGAGATGTGACGAGTACCACAGGAAGTGGAAATACCGTTACTGTAACAAACTTCACATGGGACAAAAATGAAGAAACTGTTTGGGAAGGCGATGCTACAAAGAGTGTAAGTATCGGCAATCCTGCAAGAAAGCCTTCATATGTAGCTCCTTATGACAACCTTGCATGGAACACAACTCAATACAACAAGAACAACGCAATCCTTATTCGTGTTTACGTTAAGGCAGCTGCTACGGAAGATTCACTTAAATTAAACTATGTTGACAAGGGAACAGGCACAAACTTCTACAACTACAATATTACAGTTAAAAAAGGTACAACATTTGATGCAGGCTTTGCTCTTGTAAATGGTGCTCTTGTATATAATACAGTTGTCAACTACAACGGCGTTACTCAGACGGTAAACTCCAACCTTAAGGAAATGCCCGAAATTTCGTCCTACTACAGATTCAGCAACTTTACTCTCGAAGAAGTTGTACGTAGTGCTGACGGAAAGGAAGTAACACTGTATTACACATTCAATAACAGACATGACTTCGTTGTAGACTTCGGAGTTCCGCTTCATCTTGATCCGGCTGATATTGGTATAGATGGTGAAGCAAATTGGACTAAAGTAGACTTTACTAAAGGTAATGAATTATATTACGGTAAAGCTAAAGTTGAATGGGGAAAAGGTCTTGACTATACTCCTAATAAAGTTATGACCGGTGTTGAAACGATAGCCGTTGACCTCATTGATGAAAACAGCGAAAGCGAAAATAACAATGCCGCAACCCACTTCATCTACCTCTACCCCGCAACAAACGTGCTCTATGAGGAGAATGTCATAACCAATCCCGGCACTGAGTGGACAACAACCGGTACATCTGCAATTACTGCAACCACAACTCAGGCAACAGAAAAGCTCGGTGAAGAAAACCGCCACGGCTACGACGACTACTACTCCGAAAACACCGGATTCAGTGGCGGCTCTGCTTATAAGGCAACGCTTGACGCAAGTAAGACGGCTACCGAGTATGGAAAGCCTCTTACATTCGAGTTCACAGGCAACGGCTTCGACCTCATTTCCGAGTGCGGACCTCAAACCGGCGCTCTCCTTGTCAGAGTTTATAAAGACGGAGTGCTTAACCACGGCTTCTTCGTTGACACTTACTTCACAGGAGATAATACCGGAATAATTAACTCTGCTGCTGATGTCAATGGTGTTCTCGATTATCAGGTTCCCGTAGTTCGCGACATTAATCTTGAACACGGCACATACAAAGTCGAGGTTTACGGCTATATGGTTAATAGAAACACCACATCCACCGCATCGCTCTATTCTATTGATTCCGCTGAAACCTACCTTGAACAGGCTCTCAGAGATCTCGGACTTGACGATGACGCTTCGCTCTATGAAGTATCATACATGGATGAAAACAGTGTCCTCAACGACTATGCGGTTGCTTCGGACGTTGTAAGATCCGGCGTTTCAGTTCAGAGCATGGCAAACGATGTTATGGCGGAAACAGATGCCACTCAGTATGTTTACGTAGACGGTATCAGAGTTTACCATACAATGCAGGAAACCGATACAACAA
>ERZ779861.3109-NODE-3109-length-14414-cov-7.926248_pt1 | contig 14414 bp, 4 predicted proteins | sample MGYA00511558_ERZ779861 | MGnify/ENA primary metagenome ERZ779861 (study PRJEB29588, sample SAMEA2163432) | human gut metagenome | biome: human gut; feature: human-associated habitat; material: faeces | place: Denmark | collected 2008/2010 ... | reverse complement strand
TTTATTCTCTTCAGAAATTACTAATTTAACTCTAAATATATAATATCATAATAAGAAATTTTTAGCAATGTCCCTGGAAGAGTTTGCTATTCTTTTTATAAAGTGTTATAATATAAATATATTTTAAGAAAAGGAGTGATTAAATATGTCAATGGAAGAACTAAAATACTTTAAGAATATCGACAATATTGCAGAATATGTAAGAGAAGGAATTAAATCTGGGAAATTGACAGTTGAAGAAGTTGCAAAATTTGCTAGAATACAAGCCAGACAAGGCTCTTTGGGAGAAGAAGTCGTTACCAAAATGGCTAATGGTTTGGAGGAAACAAAAAATACTGTAATAGCGGATGAAAAAACAGGAGAACCTGGATGGGTTGTAACAAATCCAAATGGAGAGCAATACATTGTTGCAGATTCTGTATTCAAAAATAAATATGAGATTGATCCGGAAAATCCCGATCAATATAAGCCTAAAGGAGGACCTGTATTATCTGTTCCAATCAATGAACATATTATGTTTACGGCACCATGGGGTCAAGAAATGAAAATCGAATGTGGTGGTTCTTTAATATTAGGCGGTCCAAATGATATTTATGGAATTCAATCAACTGAATTTAATAATACTTATGCTAGTACAGGAAGAGATAAAACAGCATGTTTAGAAGCCGCTTTAGCATTACTTGGAATATCTAAAGAAGAATTTATAGAGGCACAGCAAGTAGCAACAAACCACCCAACTCTAGATGATGAATCAAATGATAAGATTGAAGGAAATGACGTTCCAAATTTATAACAGATAGCTTTAGTTCTTTTAAACCAAATACTAGCGGGCGATTAAAATCGCCCGATTTTTGCTACTATTACTGTCATATCGTCTTTTTGTTTTCCATAATTGTTATCTATTGCTTCTGATAATATTATATCTGCTATTTTTTGTGCATCTGTTGTTTGCATGTCTTCTAATAAGTATTTTATCCATAATTCTTTGCTTATATATTCTGTATTTGATTCTATTACACCATCTGTGCACATTACTATTAGGTCGTCTGGTTGTAGGTCATAGTCGTATACTACTAAGTCCATATTTTCTACTATTCCGGTTGGCAGTTCTAGCGATTTTAATATTTGTATTTCTTTTCCTCTTTTTATAAATGTTGGACATGCTCCATTTTTTATAAATTCTAAGTTTCCCTTATACAAATCTAATATTGCTACATCTAATGTTGCATACATGTCTTCTTCCAAGTTTGCTATTAATGTAGAATTTATTAATTTTATTGAAATATCTTTGTCAAAACCTGCTTCCAATAATCTTTCTAACATTTTTATTGCTATTTTACTGCTTTTTCTTGCTTCTGGACCTGAACCCATTCCATCACTTAGTGCTAGCAAATATTTTCCATCTTCTAATTTTGTCTGTAAGTTACTGTCTCCCGAAATTGGTGAATCTGCTTTTGTTGTTTTTGCAACACCTATTTGTATATTATATTTGTCTTGTAACATATATGTAAACTTGCATTTTGTTTTATTCTCTCTTAGCCCACATTCTTGATTTTGTATTATAAATTTATCATCAAATGCCTTGTTCAATATCTTTCCAATTCTCTTTATTTCGCATGAGGTTCCATCTAAATTATCACAGATATCTGTATATACATCTACAACATATCTTCCTGATTTTTGCTTTTTAATACTTATATCTTTTATATTTATTTCTTTTTGATTTAGCAATGTTTGTATCTCTTGTTTTTTTTCTTCATATTCATCAGTTTTCTTATTCATCTCGTTTGCCAGTTTAGATATTGCCTCTGAAACTCCTTCTAACTGGTTAGATACATTTTTTTTGCTTTCTTCCATCTTCTTTTTCCATATAAAGTTTAGTTTACTAATTCTATATGAATAATTAATTACTTTTGTAATTTTAGAAACTTCTTCTTGTACTTTTTTATTTTTCTCTTCATATCCTACTATGTAATTATTATGGTTAGCAAAAATTTTAATCAATTCCTTTTCTACCATAACTTCTTCTTTTAGTAAATATTCAAAAACATCTTTTAAAATATCTTTATCGTTATATATATCATCATACAGCATATTTTCTTCTAAACCGCTTAAGTTTATTCTTAGCTCATCTATAAATATTTTTTCATTAGAAAGCTCTTGTTCCTTAAGTTCTTCTTCTGAAACAATTGTAGCTGCTGCTTCTTGATATGTTTTTGCCATATCTGATATAGTTTGAGACATACTTGTTAATTTATATATTGTATCTTTATTTTCTTCTAAAGTTTTTTCTGTTGTTTCTGGAAGCATCTTTGTTTTACTTACTAAATCCTGAATATCTATTTTAATATTTTTAGGCACTGCTAAAAGTCCAAGAGAAGCTATTAAAATTTCTTGTATTAGTATTATAGGCACTGTATTTCCATTTGCAACATATGTTAATAACACATTTCCTATTATAAATCCTAATATAACCCCAATTTTTCCAAATTTGTTAAATATACCTGCTACCATTCCAGATATTGCATATGAAGCTATCATAACAGGTTCATTATTGCATATTATTCCTAAAACAACTCCTATTGTAATTCCAGAAGTTGCTCCTACAAGTATTCCATTTTTCCAACCTAATATTAGTACCAATAATATACTTAATATATTTTTTAAGTTATATCCAAATATTGTTGTATCCCCTAATGCAGTAAATGCTATGGCTAAAAGCAAGCTCGTCCCCATTACTTCTTCTATTGAAAATACTTTTTTTACTCCAGCTTGTCTAATAACTGTTATTGAATTTGAAAATATTTTGTAGAAAATATATGTACAAATACTTAGCATTATTGATGTTAATAATTCATATAATATAAATGTCCTAAAAAACATTGGAATAACTTGTACTAATAAAGTAGATACAAATAAGTGCATACCTAATCTTTTTTGTTCATTGACTTCATCCTGTATTTTTGGTTTTTTTATTAATATTGCTACAAAGAATACTAATGTTGTTAAGATATATGTCAATAAACTATTTGGCCCAAATTTTATAAAAGTAGATATTAAAGATATTAAATACATTATCCCTACAGGCATATTACAGCTCAGAGCTGCTGCTATTATTGCTAATCCAAATGGTGTTATTGTAAACATTATATTATCTGTACTAATTCCCACCATTGAAATCATAAAAGTTATTGTATACAAGATTATATTTTGTACTGTAAATAGGTTTTTTAATATAACCTTTAATTTATCTTTTTTATTTACTTCTATTTTCTCATTAATTTTTTGTTCTCTTTCTTTTGAAATGTTTTGAAACATTTTTACCACCCTTCACTTTTTTTATTATGTTCTATTTTAATACTTTGTTAAATATTTTTTTGTCGTTTTAGATACATAATTTAAAAAAGTTTTTTACATTATGCGTTTATTTTTTTTATTTTACTTTTTTATAAAACATTTTCTTTTTATAATTTTATCGTATTCTGTAGTAAAACACAACAATGTAAAGAAAAAAGGACGAAACCTCATCCTTTTTTCTTTTTATCTTAAGTACAATTTTTTATTTTACAAGAACTTTCTTCTTAATAAAGATTATTCCTACAACTAGCATTCCAGCTATTACAATAGTAAGTATATAATAGAATACTTGACCTATACCAAATGGTGGCATTACTGCAACATTTTCTCCTTGCGCTGAGTCTATTTCTGCTGGTTTATTTGTTGGATCTTGATTTCCTACAATAGGATATATTGTTTTTTCTTTATTATCAGATTTAATAATATATTCTGTCATTCTTCTTCCAACATCGTTTTGTATCTTAACTATCTCTGCAACACTTACATATCCACCTTGTGCACCATCTCTTGTAATTAATTGTGATACCGTTAAATTATTTTCACTTATATCACTTATATCTGTTACATTACTATCTTCTATTTTTACCTTAGTTTTTATTGAATTTACCTCATCTTTTAGGTTTTCATTTACTAAGCCCTGTTCAAATATTTCATTTTGTGTATTTTTACCTTCTGTACTTCCACTTTGTTCATCTTCAATTAAGTTCCATCCATCATTTACTTCCTTATCAAATTGCATTTTATTTGGAATATAGCATATAACTTCAGTAGCTTTAGTGGTTACTAGTTTTCCATCTACTTCACCTTTTACGTAATATTTATCTCCAGTAAAATCTCTTTCGTTTATTGGTTGCGTTATATTCATATTGTACTCAATTTGGATTGTTGCACCATACATTAATTCTTCATCTAAATATAGTTGTATAAATCCCCATGTTGGTGTTGTGCCTCTTGTAGTGCTAAATATATTTGATTTCCAAATTGCATCTTTAACTTCAGTCTTTTCTGCTCTTTGTGTAGCATCAAATACAATGCTTCCATCTGATAATGTTACTTTAATATTTTTTACATTTTTAGTTATTTCTAATTGTGTTTTTGGTCTTTCTACTAAACCTAAGTCAATATTGGGTAGCATCCATTCGGTTTTTGTTGTTCCATCTGTTGTACCATTAGAAGCACATTCTACTTTAGCATCTATTTTACGTGTTCTTGCTACTTTCCACGTTTTTTCTTTTAATTCTTCTAATAATTGCTTCATTTCTTTTTTTTCATAAGACATTTTTGGATATTTTGGCACATTGTATGGAGAAACTAATACTTCTGCTATATGGTTCTTTTGTTCTTTTGAATAAGAAATAACCGTATCTACCCTATCTAAGTCATCTACTGCATCTGAAATATGTTCATTATCTAAACTATAGCTGTATGTTCCTAAATCATCTCTCCAACTACTGATCTTAATATTTATGCCATTTTCAAATATGGTAGATTTATAATCTTGTCCATTATATGATTTATTATTCTTGCCAAATTCTTCAATTAATTTAGTAGTTTCACTATTCTTAGGTAACAATGTTTCCTTAGAATATCCATAGCCAAATATTACATAATAATCTCCTGGAATAAAACCTGTAAATTCATAGTAACCTTTATCATCTGTCTGCTTTACTGCTGGTGTCCATGATTCACCATTATAAGTTTTAACTGGTACATATTTATATCCTTTTAGTTGTTGATTATATATATTTATCCATTGTGGCATTCCATCATCGCCTTCATATGAATTAGTTGCTATTTTTACTTTTTCACATAGTGCCACATCTACACCACATATTTTTGTTTCACTATCTTCCATTACGCCATTTCCTAATCCATCAGAAACTTTTGAATCCTCCCATACATATCCATTTATTGTTCTTTTTGCTTTTTCTCCAGGATTATCGGGATCTGGTTTAATTTCTAATGTTGCCACTATTTTGTCACTATCATCTTCAAAGTTATATACTTCATTTGTAATTGTTTCTGTAGTACTTAAGTTCCCTGGTGTTGAATTTACATCTACCAATCCTGCTACTGTAGTATTGTTTCCTATAATTGCTCCATGTCTATTTGGAGTTGATGTATTTGCCGCATAATATGTTTTATAACCATTAATTTCTGCAATATTTGTTTTGTCACCAATATTTAAGTAGTCCTCTAAGTCATTCATTCTCATGTTGTTAACTTTATATGTTAAATCAATATTTATTTCTCCACCTGTAGAAATTTGTTCTTCTAATACATCTCCACTAATATAAATTTTATTGTAACCATTAAAGTTTGTTTCTGTTAATGTTCCATATATACTCTTTCTTGGTATTAATGTAATATTTGTTCCATTTATTTTAACTTCTCTTAATGTTAATGAATCATCATAATAATCTACTATTTCTTTAACTTTCATTTCTATGCTTTGAGAAATATTAGTTATTGTTATTCTATATTTTATTCGCACATCTAAGTCTTCACCTATACCTGCTTTTGCCACATAATCCGAGTTATATATTGGTCTATTATATTTTGCGTTATAATACTTATAGCTTATTCTATTTCTATTTATGTTTTCTTGTACTTTTGAATATGTCCAAGCTAAATTTGTATCTATTGCTGTCACATAAGTATCCATACATGATTTTATGTTCTCTAATGCCGTTTTCTTTCCATCATATTTATATGTTTCGGTTTTACCATTTATTGTATATTCTATTGCTGTTACATCTTTTGATAATAGAGCATTAAATTCTTGTCTTCTCCATAGTCCTAAGTTAATATAGTTTGTCAATAAATCTGTTCCAAATGTTGCGTTTTTATTAGTAGGGTAATATTCTATACCACTATTAAATGGTGATTTTGTTATTGCAGATATTTTGCAGTCTTCTATAAATTGTAACTTTTTCCACATTTCTTTATCTGTACCAGCTATTTCCTGATAAATGTCTCTCAATTCTTTGCTATTTGGATATTTATTGTTATTTTTAATAAACTCTTTTATCTTTGTACTAATCAAGCCTTCAGCCCATTCATTAGTTATTCTTCCATTTTCATCATAATTTAATGTACCATATTTATTATATTTATAGCCATCTACTAATTGAACTTTATCTTGCACATACTCTGGTTTTCCATCTACTCGTTTAAGTGTATATCCCATTAGTTCTAATCTTGTATAGGTCTTATTATAGTATTTTCCATCCGAATATGTTAAGTACGATTTTATATTTAGGTTATTTTTGGTCATATAGTTTTTAGGTGAAGAGCCAATTTCTGCAAATCTATTATTAAATGTTTGTCTTCCTTCTATTGTGTTTTTTCCAGTATTTGTTTCAAATTCACTTGCCTTTGAATTTGCTTTCCATTTTTCAAACCATTCTGTATTTGTTTGGGTATTTTTACCTGAACCCGTATTGGTTCCTGTTCCGGTGTTTTTTCCTCCGGTGCTTCCACTATTTCCATTATCTCTTCCTGTACCAATATTAGTTAGTTCCCCCAACATTTCTTCTACTGAATTATAGTTTTGAATTGTATCTCCGGAAATTCCTTTTGCTAGGTATTCTGTTGGCATATATATTTGACCATCATATTCAAATACAACATAATATTTTTTGCTTTCATCTACGCATACGCCCTCAAATTTGTAATTTCCGTTTGCATCTGTTAAAGTAGGGTTTATTCTATTGTATATGTTTGTTACACTATCATCTGGCATTAGCTCTGCAAGTTTCATATCTTCTGTATATAAACTTACTTTTATGTTTTCTAAGTTTTTGTCAACATTATTTGTTGTACTGTTTATACCATCTCCTAAACTTGCTTTTCCAGTTTTTGCATCTTCCCAAACATTTCCACCAATTGAAATTAGTTTTATATCTTTTTGGTTTGGTATAACAATAGATATTTCTCCTCTTCCATTTAGTTCAATTGTAACACCTTCTGGAGCATTTACATTTATTATTCCTGTTATTCCATACTTATCTGTTCCATCTATTGTTATTAATTTTTCCTTTTTAACATCAAATTCTATTGCTCCATTTATCATTTTATATCCAGCAGGAGCTTCTATTTCTTCTATTTTGAAATGATCTTCTCCTTCTGAATTAAGTCCTAATATAGGTGTTTGACCTGATATAACAAGATCTCCGTTTTCATTTGATGTTGCTTCACTTGTTTTTCCTGTTGGCCATGTTATATTAAACTTAGCACCTGCTAGTCCATTTCCTTGTTCATTTACTTTCTTTGCTTTTATCTCATATGTATCAAGTAGGTCATTTGGATTGTTTGGATCTGGTTTTTCAATGTTTTTTATTTGTACTGTAATAGTTTTATTTTCTTTATTAAATGTAACTTTTGCATTACTATTTGATGAAACTATTTCAATTCTATCTACTTCATAGGTATTTGTCGTTGAGTTATATACTTTATATACATTAAATACTATTTTTAATGGTTGCGTAATATATCCTTCTGGTGCACTTTTCTCTTCAACTGTCCATGTTTCAGTTCCTGAAGCATTTATTAGTTGTTCCATTAATATGTCTCCATCTTCGTTTTCTATGTATCCATCTTCGTTCGTTCCATATGACACACCATTAATTAAAAATTCTGCTCCTTCTAGTCCCTTTCCACCTTCACCAATTTTTCTTATACTAACATAATATGAACCCTCTTTTGAAGGTGGTTGAACTGTGCCTAGGTCTAAAGTAAATTCTTTTAGTTCTCTTTCTCCATTAAATTCTGTTAATTGTTGAGTAAACGCTGCTTCAAATTTTATCTTTTTGTCCTTATTAGGTTTTAATCTTGTTATTTCATTTTCTTTCTCTAAACTGCCTTCTGAAATTTGATAACTTATTCCATTTTTTACACATTCTTCTCCTTTAGCTTCCATCCATGTAAAATGCGCATATAGTTTTGCATCAGCTTCTAATTCTGTTTTTGGAATTAAGATGTAAAATTCTTTTTCTGATGAAGGTCTCATAAAATCAGTTGTATGTTCCACATAAAGTCCTGAAACCGGATCACTTTCCTCACATGGTCTAAAGTTTTTTGTATTCGTTATTTTATCATCTGTTATTATTTTATTTACTTTTATTTTTTGGTTTCCGTTTTGAATATATAATCCAAGTGTTTCGTTATCCACTTTTCCACCAATTCCACCAAATATGATTTCTTCATTTAAGTATTTTCCATTTACATATTTCATAGTGTATGGTCCGACTTTTATATATTTATTTGAATTACTTGTATAATATTCTGATGTTATATTATCTACATCTGTAAGATTAGTTGCATAGTTTCCATCATTAGAAAGCGCATTATTAACTCTCTCTTTAAATTTTCCATACTTTATTGCTTCATTGTAAAGTTGCTTAATGGCTTCTATGTCGCTCCTTACAAACTCCGCTTTGCTACCATCAAGTTTCAGTTTTGCAATAATAGTTTCGGCATTATCAACATTTATTCCACCAGTTATTTGTAACATCCACATAACAATTTGCTTTCTTGGTGTCCATTGGTTACAAGGATCTGCAGTAATAACATATGCTTTATCTGCTGAAATAGTTGTATGATTATTACTACATTTATAATATCCCCTAGTTCTTATTGCAGAATCAAGAGAATTAACAAAGTCCCCAGTGCTATTAATTGCATCTATTTCATTCTTACTTAATTCTTTTGACCATATCCTTCCTTCTTTGTCAACATTTGCTGGGTTAAATATATTTTCTACTTTAGGCGTTGACCAGTAGTAAGTATATTCATTGCTCTCTCCTCTCCACATTGCAGAAGTCATAGCTAAAGTGACGTCTCTTTCAGTACAATATATAGCTCTTCCTTCTATCTTTGGAACCTGAAATCCGCCTCCTTGTATCTCTTCACGATTTACTTCAAAATCTGTTTCATTTTCCCAATTCAAATTATCTTCTTGATTAGCATTAAGCATTGCAGAATATATTTCTTTATAATTTGTTTCTGCATCTGGAATACCATTAATTGAATTAATGCATAAAATCAATCCAGCCAATATAACTGTTACTAATAGTATTATTTTAACTGTCCATTTGTTTTTTATCATTTCTACTAACCTCCTTTCCTATATTTTTTTGTCCAAAACTTGTTTTTTTATCTCATATATACCAAATACCAATATTGCTAATATAAATAATGTAAGTATTGTATATCCTACTATTTTACCTGTTACTATTGATACAGCTATATCTGCATTTGACATATCATCTTCTGTTGGTATTTTATTTCCTGCCTTTGAGTCTATATCTTGTAAACCTTGTTCATTATAGCTTTCATATATTTCAGCATTGTTATTTACTATATTTCCTATTAAATCTTCTGTAATATTATAGCTTAATACTAATGTTAGTTCTTTGCTTTGTCCTGGCTCTAATTTTACATCTGCTAATATAGAATTATATGCATTTCCGTCTTTTGCTAAAAACCAATCTTTGTTTAACTCAGAGTTAAATTTTGCTTCTTTTGGTAAGTAGTCTACTACCTTTTTAACATATCCTGCTGCTGTTCCTTCGTTAGTTACAATTATTTTGTATTCTACTATAAAGCTACTTTGTCCAACATTCTTGTTTAGAACTTCTACTTTTGATAGCTTTTCATTATTTTTGTTATATACTTGTGTTCCTATTGTTGGTGTTGTTAATGTTATTTTGCTTATATGTTTATCTAATTTTAAGTCAAATTTTTCTGCTATATATAATCCTATGTCTATGTCTCTAATATCTGTATCTTCTATTTTTAATACATCAGATACTGCTACTTTTTTATTACTTCCTTCTATTTCCATTTCAAATTCTATTGCATCTGAGTTTATGCTTGGTTCTACACCCTTCGCATTAAATTCTGTAGCACTATATTTTTCTGTATCATATATAAATACTACTAAATATTCGCCTTTGTCTAGATTTAAGAATTCATATTTTCCATTTTCATCTGTTGTTATTTTTTTAGGCATATTTGTTTCTGAATCCTTTACTAATTCGCCATTTTCTTTATATACTAACATTACTTGCATATTTGGTAATAATGTTTCTGTTTCTTCTCTTTGTCCATTTTTGTTTGCATCTAACCATGCAGTACCAGATATTTTGTATTTTCTGTTTTCTAATGAAGGTTGAATATAAAATTTCAATTTATTTGTAGCTTGTATTTTGTCTATTGCTGTTGCTGTTAATGTTGCAGGTTCAATTATTACTTCTTTTTCTTGTTGTTCTCCTAATTGTTTTGCAACAAGTTTTACATTTATATCAATTTTTTCGTTTGGTTGTAAACTATTTATATCTATAGACAATATGTTGTCATATGTTGAATCTTCTACATATTCTGTTCCATTGTATATATATTTAGCTTCTACCAATCTTGTTTCTGTTGGAATTTTTATCTCTACTACATTTTCTGTTGAAACTAATTCTCCAATATTTTCTACAGTAACAATGTATTCTATATTTTCTCCTTCTTTTACAGTTTGTTTTTGCCCTTGTTTTACATTTTGTTCTATTTGTAATTCTATTTTCTTTCCATAGAATATAAATTCATTAGAATAATGCTCTGGTACATTTTTTGCACTTACTTTTGAAACAATATTTATTTCTTCTGCTGGTTCTTGTACTCCTAATTCTATTGTTACATATTTAGTTTCCCCTGCTTTAAGGTCTCCTAACAAGATTTTTGTAGCTCCAGATTTAGTCTCGCCATCATTACTGTTGTCTTTTGTTGATATAAAATCATTATGGCCTATAGATTTCATTACTTCTAATCCTGTTGGAATATTCATTTCCCAGATTACATCATTCATATCTTGTTCAGAAACATTTTTTATTGATGTCATAAATTCTATTTTATTTCCTTTTATTAATAAGGTTTGTGGTTCAATTGGTGTTGTTATTTCAACCTTTAATGATGCTTTTTTAAGTGATAATTTGTATTCATTAGATGTTGTACCTGATGCTTTTACCTTATTTAATATTTCTACAGTTTCTGATGAATCTTCTATATTATTCATTTTAAGCTCATATATTTTTTCTACAGACTTCCCTGGTGCAATACTTCCTAATAATACTTTTTTGTTCTTCTCATTTGCTTCTATAAAACTTCTTGTTGAAACATCATATTCAACATGTGTTGTATGCTCTGGTGCATCTATGCTTAATTCAACATTTTCTGCTGTTGTTTCTCCCACGTTTTCTACTATTGCTGTGAATCTTACAATTTGTCTTTCTCTAACTTCTGCTCCTTCTGGCATATTTGATGTTAATGTAACTTTTAATCTTGGTCCTTCTCCTGTTGATATACCTATTATTGGAGAAAGCTTTGTTTCTGCTGATGTTCCAGCTTGTTCGTTATTATCATAATATACTTTATATGTAGTGTATGAAGTATTATTGTATGGTAACTCTGATGGAATTTTTACTTTATAATTGAATTCCACTTTATCGCCTGTGTTTAAATCTGTATCTAATATTATTAAATATGACTTAGCTTTTTCCATGTTATTCATTTCTAATGTCCATGCATTTTCTGCATTTTCTAAATCTTTTGTTGCATTTGCATTTTCTGAATAATATACTTTTACTGTTTCGCTGTTAGCATTTATTTGTATTTTATCTTGCAATGTAGCACTAAATGTACTTTTTAATTCTGTATCTGTATCTATTTGTTTATTACCTTTAAATGGTAGTCTTCCTAATATTTTAACATTTGAAATACTGTTGTTATTGTTGTTAAGTATAAGTCCGTTAATTGTTGCTACTTTTTCATCTGCACCTACTGCTATTTTTCCAACTTGTGTATCTCCTGACATTGATAAAATAGCTTTTTCTCCATCTGCATAGTCTTTAACTCCATTAGCTGTTACTACTCCTGTTGGAGCTACAAGATTAATATTTGTTTCTGTTATTCCTATTTTATTTTCTGTTTTATCATAAAGGTTTGTATTTTCATTTGTATAATACATTTTTATTTTCTCTTGCATACTTGGTGTTAGTTTTTCTAATGTTATATCAGCTAATATAGATATTGTTGCACCTTTTGTTGTTGCTTCTGAATTATATTTTGTTTGTGTACCTTCAAATGATAAAGTTAATACTTTATTTCCATTTTCAGTTGACCAATTATTGTTTTTTAATTTCAATTCATTCTCAAACAACAATTTTGCATCTGATATTTCTATTTTTTCAAAGTATTTTGGAAATACCAATTTTATTGTTGGGTTTTTATATAAGCTATTGTTAATATTTGAAGTATCTAATGTTGCTCTTATTTCTACATTTTCATTTACAGTTATTGTAGATAAGTTGTTTTTGCTTATTGTTAATTCTGCTTTTGATATAGGTTCTTTTAAAGCAATTTTTCCCTGTTTTGTTTGTTCTGCCAATTCTGTTTTTCCTATTACGCTTGCATTTATTTCTTTAAATGATTTAATTTCTTCTTTGCTATATCCATTTTCGCCTTTTATTGATTTTTCTACATATATATTCAATGTACCTTCTGTTGTTGGAGCACTTGTTTTTAATGTCAATTTGTTTAAATCTAAGTCTTTACAATCAAATGTATATAAACCATCTTTTAAACTTTGTTTATTTATTGTTCCAACTTTTTCTAGGTTTGGATTAAATATATCTATATATCCTTCTATTCCCAAAATTTTGTTAAATACATTTTCTGAAACGCTTATCTTAGTTGTATAAATTTCATTTTTATTAGAAACTACTGTGCTATATTCTGTTGTTCCATCTTTGTAATTATCTGCCTCTTGAGTAAATTCTATTGCATTAATTAAATTTGCGTATGCAATGTTAGCTGTATATTTTACTGTATATGATGTTTCAACTTTTTCTTTTGCATTAAAGTTTGCATATATATGTCCTTTACTAATTTCCTTTGTAGCTTCTATATTAAAATCCACAATTTCATTTATTTTCTTTGTAATTTCTGCTTTTCCTGTAAATTCTTGTTCCTTTATTGTTTCTATATTATTATATGCCTCTATTTTTGCTGTAAAATCTGTTGATACATTAAATTTTTCTGTTGAATTTACATAGTCATATATTTCTTTTCCTTCATATTTAAAAGTAACTAAATATTCATCTGTACAATTCTTTTTCCATGTTATGTTGTTATTTTCTAAAATGTTTTCTACCTTTATATCAACTAATTTTGTTTCTTCATTATAGTTCCAGTTAGTTTGTACAAAATCTATTCCATCTTCCTTTCCATTTGTTGCTTTTGTATTGTTTGCCATTACTTTTATATCATTTGGAGTATTTTCATTTATTGTTGGAACTTTTACTTGTAATTCTGTTGTTTTTATTGGTAGATTATTGTTTTCTAATCCTGTTTTAATTTTATATTGTAAAATTACTCCATATTCTTCGCCTAATTTGTAAGGAACATACTTATTAATAGTTGCTTCTGCAACTATTTTTGCTTCTCCATTTAATATTAATTTAACAGTATGTTCTTTTTCTATTGCTATTTCTTTTCCTTTTGCATTTACATATGTACCATCTATTCTAACTTTGCTTTCTTGTATAAAATTGTCTGCTGATACAATATCATCTTTTTTTGGAATTATTGGAAGTTCTATTAATATATTTGAATTTGTATCTAGTTGTTTTAAATATATTTTGTCTTCCTTAATCTCTTGAATGTATTCATTTTCAAATCCAGTTTTCACATTAAAGTTTGCACTAGAAAAACTAACTATTCCATTTTTTAGATAGCCAGCTTCTTTTACTTTAATATTTAAATACATTTTTGCATCTTCTGTATTTACGTCTGATACTATTTCTCTTTTTTCATTTGCAAAGTAAACATCAAATTCTACATTTTGATTACTTGTTGCAGTATCTCTTGCTTCTGTTGCATATGCTATTCCATACATTCCTAATGTTGATAGCTCTGCAAAAAATATTATAAATGTAAGAACTGATGCTAATAATTTTTTTGTAATTTTTTTCATAAAAACCTCCCAATAAAGATTAATATTTTATATATAT
>ERZ779861.3103-NODE-3103-length-14437-cov-51.668683_pt1 | contig 14437 bp, 11 predicted proteins | sample MGYA00511558_ERZ779861 | MGnify/ENA primary metagenome ERZ779861 (study PRJEB29588, sample SAMEA2163432) | human gut metagenome | biome: human gut; feature: human-associated habitat; material: faeces | place: Denmark | collected 2008/2010 ... | reverse complement strand
AGACCGCCGCCGTCTGTTTCCTCGGCGCCGAAAACTGCGGCGACGCCGGCTTCGGATCCATGGGCGGAGACGACGGCTATAAAGTCGATACCGAAGCTCAGTGTAAGAATGAAGGTTTTGTCAGTTCCTGTTCAACAGGATACTGCATGGACAAATCATGCCCATATAATCCTAATTACGGAAACTGCTTAAAAGAAAACTGTCCCGGCAACTCGTCAACAATCTGTACCGGCGCCATAGCCGGCCAGAATGCCTGCGGCGAAAACTGCAAAAAATGCTGTGACGATTCCTGTCCGGTCGGTTCCAAAAATTATACCGGTTCCTTTGCTTCAAAAACGGAATGCGGAAACAACTGCTACAACTGCAACACAGCCTGCCCAAGCGGCAGTCTAGCTTATTCGGGGGATATAGTATCCTATAACGAGTGCGGACAAGCCTGTCGAAGCTGTAACACCTCATGTCCTTCGGGAACTTCAACCTCAAATCCCGGAGGATGCGGCGGCTCCACAAGTGACGAATGCAACACCAAAACCTGTTACTATCCTTTTCAAGCTTGTTGCGACAATTCCTGCGAAGGCGAAAAGAGCGGACAATGCCCCAGCGGTTACAGAGAATGGACGTCTACCGACGGCTGCGGCAACACCTGCTACAATTGCAGCTGCGACTTGTCTTATTGCGTTTCCGACTGCGAGGAAGATTCAAGAGGCGCCACGCTCAGACTAAAATACAAAACCTGTACCATGAGCAATTGGGAAGCTACCAGTACAACCCACTATATTTTCAGGTCAATGGGCGGTTATTGCGTTAACGTAACCGGCGGCCGATGTATGTATGACGGCAGCTACTGGTGCAGCTGTTAGAAAAAATTTTAATCTCCAACCAGCTTTTCAATGTCGCTGACATAGGTAACGTCCCAGAGGGTTTCGGCGGAAGGCGCTTCGACCAGCGTGGTATAATCCTCATGTTCCATAAAAACCGGACGGAGATCGGCGTTTTCCGGCACAAGGTCGGCAACGCCGTACAAGGCTTTGCTCCATATGACCGGGTTATGCTTAACGCCTTTCCAGGAAGCGATGCAAAGCTGTTTTTCCTGTCCCTTGTTATAAGAAGCAATCATTTTATCGATAAATCCGGCATCGACATTCGGCATATCCGCAGGCAGCAGCAAAGCGCCGTCACAGAAAGCCGGGACAGATTTAAGCCCCAAATTCAGCGACGTTTTAACACCGGCACGGTAAGCGGGGTTGTAAATGACGTTGACGTCAATGTCTTCCAGAAATTCTTCCATTGCTGCGGCCTGATTGCCGGTAACGACAAAAACAGGGTTGGCCTTTGATTTAATGGCGGCCTCCACCGCCTTGAGAAACAGAGGCTTGCCCTCTTTGGTTTCAGCCATAAGCTTGTTGCGTCCGGCCCGGCTGCCAACGCCGGCAGCAAGGATAACGGCGGCAATGCCCGCTTTGCCCTTGGACTGGTTTTGACCGGCAGCAACCAGATTTTCCCTTTCGGCAGGCGTCAACGTACCTCCCGAAGGAAGCAGAACATTCTGCGGACGAGCAAAGTCGTATTCGTTTATCTTGTCATTGACAACCGCCAGTTTAATATAATGAACGGCCAAGGGCGACTCCGTCACGTCAAAACGAAACGGCAGGCTGATGATTTTCTGCCCGCGTTTGTGCGCGATAATCAAATCGGAAGCTCCCACCTGAGGAATTGTCAGATTAACGATTTCGTCTGCAAAACTGCGGACGGCAGAGGGAATAACGTCATCTTTATAATTGCTTTTCAGTCCGGGCAGGATGAAAATCACGTCGTTTTTGTCGGCAACGGCTTTTTCGACGGCATCAGCCACGGCTTCGACCGTATGCGGCGCATAATATTCAGCATGATAATCAAGCTGAAGGTCGGGAAATTTTTCAACCAACTTACGCACAACCCCGGTAAAATGAGCGGTTTCGGCCGCGTCATTATAAAAATTGGTATAAATCAGAGCGGTTTTGCGCAGTTTTTGTTCGGACACCTGCAACAAATCGACGTTTCCGGACAGGCTGAACAAAATATTGTCCACCGCAGCCTGCTCGGCCAGCGGCGTCGTAAGTTCCAGAAGAGCAATAACTTCGCCGGCCGCAACATAGACGTAGGGCGGCACGGTGTTTAAAATCAAGTTATGTGACTGGCGGTTAAATTTGGCGACCCGGTCATCGGCGCAAAGAAAAACACCGTCAACCGAAGCGGTTATCTTGCATATGCCGTCATGACCGACGGCATAAGCGGTGTTTTTGCCGCAGAGCTTGGCCGCAACAATACCGAGCGCCGCTTCCAGCGTCAGATCGTTTTCATCCATAAGGGCGCCGTAGACAGACGGAACACCGCTGATTTTGAGCCGGATTATATCTTCTTCGTTCAGAGTGTGCCCTTTTTCCAGTACCATTCCGTCCAGGCGGATTTCCTCAAAAATCTTGACCCCGAGGGCATGGTTCAAATCAAATTCCTGACATTTCATCGGCTTTGTTCCTGTTGACAATAGTTTTAATATAAGCGGCAATTCTTAAAATATGGCAAACGCAGACATAAAAAAAGGGAGCCGAAGCTCCCTTTTCTATCGGTCGGCAAATGTATAGCTCTCAAGGGTTCGGCCATTGCCGTCCTTGAGATAAACATAGCCTTTTCCACCCATAACCACCACGGTAACCTTGTAATGGCACAGCCGATTGCCGCGGAGGATGTGGCAGTCATAGACAGCACTCTGGCTTACGGTCAGTGCATGTCTTCCCCGGGCAACAAATTTGCCGTCAGAAACGCCCCAGACATAGAGGTACGGCCCCTGACGTTCAATTTGCAGGCTTGACCAGGTCAGACTTTTGAGCGGGCGCGCATAAGGCTGGTGTATGACAGTACCGTAATCGCTGACCCTGGTCGGACGCATACGGCGCACTCGATTATACAGGCTCTCATAGCGCTCATAAATCTGAACCGCACCGTTCAGATTTCCCAGAAACTTGTCCATTTTCGTTTGTGCCAGAGCACAGGATGCCAACGCGCAAAGCATCATCAACATCCAAAATTTTTTTGCTTTCATATATTTAAATTTTTAAATTTCACAATAAGAAATCAGCCCACAATAATCATCAAATCAGGGTGTTAGAATAACATATTTTAACAGGGGTGTCCACAATTAATTTTTTGTCTATTTTTCAACAAACCGCGGGCGAAGATGACAAGCTGTTGCCGGCTTGACCGCATTATTGGCTGCGGCACGAATCTTTGTTGACGTGCGATGCTTTCTGCGTGCATATCGTGAGGCCATGCCTTGTGTCTATGGATGCCCTGCTCGACCGAGGAATGCCGGATCAAGTCCGGTAATGACAGAGAGAGTGTATGGGCTTGATCGGGGAATCCATGAGGGCGATGTCCGGGACAAGCCCGAACATGACATAAAGAAAAAGCAGCCCGAACATGACATAAAGAAAAAGCAGCCCGAACATGACATAAAGAAAAGCAACCCCGAACATGACATAAAGAAAAAGCAAATCGAACATGACATAAAGAAATATAAGTTCGGGAGTAACTGAAGAAGGTGCCGGAAAATGACAATAACCGGATTGTTCCGCTCAATGGACACCTGCTCTGCAAACAGGATATCCGAAAGTATAAAAAACAGGTTCTCATTTCTGAGAACCTGTTTTCCCATATGAAGAAGATTACTTTCAGCTAACTATCAGAATTTATATTTAGCGTTGAATAATCCGGTGTGATCCTCGTAGTGATCACGGAATCTGCCCTCGTAACCGAGAGACAGTTCGACGTTGTCATTGACGTCAGCCGTCAGTCCGACGCCGGCTTCAACGCCAAAGCGGTCAAGAGCCTGTCCGTTTACGGTATAGGCTGAACCGTTTGCCAGCGTTACAACCGAGCTGCTGTCGTCGTTGAACATGTCGTAGGTCATCGCCAGACGGGCTTCCGGACGCAGATTCATGCCGTTGTCCAAAGCGAAGTCCTTCTTGAGGCTGGCGCCGACGATACCGGTCAGGATGTCGGAGGTGTTTTCGCCAACCTTCTGTCCGGCACTGTCACGATAACCGTCCTGACGAATGTTGACATAGCGCAGGCCGGCTTCCGGAGTCAACATGGCGCCGCAAAGGTCAATGTCATATCCGGTCATTGCCTGCAGCCCAATGCTGTCAACATCATAATCGGCGCTTACCGGCATACCGGCGACATTCTTCTTCTCGCTGTAGTCAGACCAGCCGTAAGTCGCAATTCCGTTTACGAACCAATTGGAGGGTTTATACTCACCGTAAGCGATTGCCGTATGCGTGTCAACATCGGTCTTTCTCATGAAACCGTCGATATCCGAAGACGTATAGGCATAACCGATACCCAATTTTACGTCATCATTGACGTATTTTTCGGCACCGAAAGCAATACCTTCGCTGTCGGCATCAAAGCCTCTGGCCTTGCGGGTATCGTCAGCCTTGGAGTGGTTGAACAGCCCCTGAACCCACATGGCACCGCGTTTGAAAATGCTGTCGCCGGAGGACATTCCTTCATTGCCGGTTACAATCGAACCGCCGCTTAAACGGCTGCCGACGGCGGCAAATACCTGATTGGCGGTTTCGGTAGCATTGGACTGAACCATCGCCGCGGTTTCAGGTGCAAGAGCCGTAACGGCATTGACCAAAGCGCCCTGATCGGTTTGAGCCAGCGTGTTCAGATGCTCGGCCATCGCACGGGAAGCTCCGGTCAGGGAAGACGCGTCAGAATTGCCGCCGACCCAGGCATTGACGGTATTGGCGTTGGAAACCGTACCGCCCGCGTTAACAACCGCGGAAGCAACTTCGCCCGAATCTTTTTTGGAAACATTCAGGGTATTCTGCGTATCTCCGAACTCAACATTGTACAGCGTATTGCTGTTGGAAAGTTTCAGACCTTCTTCGCCGCGGTCCACAGAACCCTCTTTTACAGAAACTTCATCAGCAAAAGAATAGGTTCCCTCGCCGGCGTCAATGCCGATAACCGGATTGATGACAGCCGAACCGCCCTCGCTCAGATAGGTTTTGACTGAACCGCCAACTTTGCCGCCGGCTGCCTCTTCAACATTATCGACATTAAACGACAAAGTCGAATTATCCGCAAGCGTTACGTCGCCGGTCAGGGTGCTGGAAGCCAAATCCAACACGCCGCCGTTGCCGACTTTGGCATCGGCAGTATAGTCAACACCCAGTTTGGTCGTACCGTAAGTGGTCAACTGAGAAGTTTTCAGATTTTCGCTGTCCAAATCCAGAGAAGAACCGGCACTGACATAAATTTCATCAGCATTAGATTCCTCCGCAACCAGAGACGAAGCGGCGACATCGGCACTGATGTTGAGTTCGCCGCCATCAAAACTGGTCATGTGCGCGGCGGAATCAAGAACCGTAATGTTGCCGTTATTATCGATTTCGCCGTTCAGAACACCGGCCAAATCGATATACCCGTTATTGGTTACCTTATTGCCTTTGCCCTCAATGTTCAGGGTTGCCCCCTGATTGACGGTCAACAGGCCGAGATTGTTATCAATATTACCGTTAACCGTACTGTTGCCGTTGAATTCGGCTTTCGGCGCGGCCTTAAGTATAGCGGCGATTTTTTCTTCGCTGTCTTCTTTTGCCGGTGTATTTTTGCCATCTAATTTCAGACTGCCGTTTAAGGTGCCGCCGTTGGAGACATAGCTGCCGCCAGCCGTTTGTGTGTCATAGCTTTCATCATCTCCGGCTTCGGCCAATGCAGCGCCTGAAATCGTGATATCTGTTTTTTCGGCATTGATGATACCGTTGTTAACCAGCGAACCGGCAACATTAAATTTGGCATTATCGCCCGTCGGCTCTTCATCAGCTGCCGCACCGCGGTTCATATCCCGAATCAGATTCAATGTGGCATTGTCGGCAACTACAACCGAACCGCCCTGTTCAACGTTGGTCTCACGCGAGGCGATAATACCGACGGCATCTTTCAGAACATTGACAATGCCGCTGACATTAAGGGTTGATTTTTCAGCACCATTATTCTTGGAAGCCGCACGGATCAGGGCATCTTTGCCGCTCATGTTAACCGTACCGGCAACGTTGATTTTTCCATCAGGATAACCGGCGACAATCTGAGCACCGTCGGCGATATTAACCGTTGCGCCTTCTGCAATGTCCACTTTGCTCAAACCCTGCAGAATGCTGCCTGACTGCCATTTCGGGTTTTCCGGGTTGGAAACTTCCATTTGACCGGAAGCATTAACAACCGCGCCTTTGCCAATCGTCAGGTCGGTAACGGCAATACCGGCGCCGTCCGTAATATTAACGTTTGCATTTTCGCCGAGAACAACCGTCCCTTCACCATTAGCATTGCCAATACCGTTAAACTTTCCGTCCGGCGCGCCGCTCATCGAAACATTGCTGTTGGAAATGCTCAACGTATTGTCTGCACCAAGTTCCAAACGCGCGGGAGCGTTTCCGCTGTTGGCGATATTGACATCGGCACCGTCTATTGCAGTATCAATTGCAACATCAACCGTACCTTCAACATTGACAGCGCTGCCATCTTCGCCGGAGATGTTAAACTGCGATTTGGCATGTTCTCCGCCGCTCGCTGCGATTTTGTTATTACCTTCAAATGTTACGGTTTTGCCGGCGGCAATCGCCAGCTTGGAAGTATCGCCTGAGCCATCTGTCGCCTTATACAGGCTGATACGGGTTCCGTCTTCAAAAGTCGTGTTGCCGACCTTGAAAGCCGTCGTGTCGTTATCAATTACCAGTGCACCGTCCGCTCCGACAATATCAGATTCGCCGTCGCCTTTTTTGACGGTCAAATCAACAGCGCTTAAATCAACGTCAGCGTTGCGCGTGGAAGTCAGATAGCCTTCAACATTCATTTTTGCGGCTTCGCCTTCATTGGCGTTGAATTTTGTCTTTCCTTCAAAAGTTACAAAATCTCGGAAAGTATTTTCGCCGGAGACGGAAATTTCGCCGGCGTCAGCAAAACCGACACGGCTTGCATCGGCTTCACTGGTACCTTCCGCCTTCAAGTCGAAAGTAGCGTCTTTTATGGTTGAACCGGCTTCTACCATAAAAGTATTGCCGGCAGTTGTTTCTACATTGCCGGTATATTCTGCAGCCAAAGCATTGGCGGCAGTCAGCAGGACTGCCATAGACGCTCCGGCTAAGAGTGTTTTTTTCATTACAATTTTCTCCCAACTAATGTGGTTTAAAAGGAAAATAACTTTCAGACATCGCTCTAAAAGTATAATGAATTATACAAGCTAAATTTTAAATAGCAATAGATTATACAATTAAATATTTAACGATATAACAGGGCATATCGCAAAAACAGCACAAGCCCTGATTTTGCCGGGGTTTCGACTAAAGATAACAGATTGGATAAAATAAACGGAATCAGCGGTTGCCGATGACAGAATCGATTACGGCTTCCACAATATTCAACTCTTTTTCGCTCATGGAGCGCATTTTTATCGACATCGACTCAAGACGTTGCAGATGATTGGAGGGAAAAGCGGATATCCTCCGGCTGACAAATTTCGGATAACCTTCGTCATCTTCGGACGGCTCTATAAAATTTTCGGTTTTGGACAAAGTTCCGGCAAAAAGCTCATCCATGCTCACATTCAAAACATCGCACAGATTGATAACCTGTTTCAGATCCGGCATCGTCCGGTCATTTTCAAGATTGCCGATGGTTTTGAAATTACAGTTCATTTTGTCGGCAAGCTGCTCTTGCGTCAGATTGTTGGCCTTGCGAAAAGCCTTGATTTTGTAGCCTATCTTGAAAATATTTTTATTTGGTAACACCATTGCCTTTTTCCTCTTCGATGTAAAATATATTATACATCGAGAGCGGCTGATTACCCACTATACTATACATTAAGAATTATATGTATAATAGATTATACACCGATAACGGCCAATATTTCGCCCGAGCAAAACATAAGGTTTATTCACACAGTAAAAAAGCCTCCGTAACAACGGAGGCTTTTTTGAAAACATACCCGATGATTAACGTTTCGAGAACTGGTAAGAACGGCGGGCTTTGGCCTTACCGTATTTCTTACGCTCAACGGTTCTGTCGTCGCGGGTCAGGAATCCGGCTTTTTTCAGGACAGCGCGGAGTTCCGGCTCGTATTCGTTCAGGGCTTTGGCGATACCGTGTTTGATAGCGCCGGCCTGACCGGACAAACCGCCGCCTTTTACGGTGCAGACAACGTCAAATTCATTAACGCGGTTAGCTACCTCGAAAGGCTGGTTGATAATCATTTTCAGAACCGGGCGGGCAAAGTACTGATCAATGGACTTGTCATTGATGGTAATGTTGCCTTTGCCGGGTTTAACCCATACGCGGGCAACAGCGTCTTTTCTCTTACCCGTGGCATAAGAACGGCCCTGTTTGTCACGGCTGGGCTTTCTGGCAGCTTTAACTTCGGCGGTCGCAGCCTTAATTTCGTTCAAAGATTCTAATTTCTCAGCCATTATAATGCGCTCCTTTTATTCTTTTCGTTCCAAGAAGCGATGTCCAAAACCTCAGGGTTCTGAGCGGTATGCGGATGCTCGCTGCCTGCATAAACTTTCAACTTGGTCATCTGCTGACGGCCCATCGGATTGCGGGAAATCATGCGTTCAACAGCTTTCTCGACAACTCTTTCCGGAAAACGGCCGGACAATACCTTGCCGGCTGTGGTTTCTTTAATGCCGCCGATCCAGCCGGTATGTTTGAAATATTTCTTCGCGGTCAATTTCTTGCCGGTCAGCTTTACTTTGTCGGCATTGATAACAACGACATAGTCGCCGCAGTCCAGGTTCGGAACATAGGAAGGCTTGTTTTTGCCCTGCAGAATTTTGGCAATCTGAGCTGCCATACGACCCAGAACAACACCTTCGGCGTCAACGACATACCATTTTCTTTCAATGTCAGACGGTTTTGTTGCGTAAGTGTTCATATTTATCTCTCTTATAAAGATGGTTATTGAATTCGAAACGAATATACAGGAATAAACATGAATGTCAACAATAAAAAATCGTTTTTTTTCAACAAACTAATCAGAGGTATTATAATACCGCTCATTAACATCTTGTTTTTGCTTTCTTTATGCTCATTATAAGAAAAAGCTCCGCGAAACAAATCGGGAGCTTTTCTTAAATCGGTTATATTTTCACTTACAAGGCTGATAGAGGCCTTGTCCATCTTTGCGGAAACGCTTTTCAACCGCACTTTCATTTGTTTGTTCGCCGTCATCGCACCAGTCATAGGTTTTGAACGTACAAACGACCTCGCCGTCCGGCATTATTCCTTCCCAAACAATCCATTCCTGATGTCCGTAATTTGAGTTATTATGCTCTTCGCAACTTTCATCAACTTTTACCAGACAACGCATTTCGCCATCTGCATATTGATAAAGCCCCGTGCTGCTCAAAATGATTTCATCATACCATATCCCATTACATCCACCAACATAAGTGAGTTTTTGCTCTTTTTGCAAAAACAAGTCATGGTCTTGGGTCTGAAAGAGATTGGAAAATTTATCTCCCAAGAGCAGTTCCGGAGACGGCCTCAGCCAAATACCCCAAACATATTGGTATAACTCTTTCTCATCTACCAGCACATAGCGATGCTTAATTAGCTTTACGGTTCCGGCTTCATAGCAAAATAAAATCAGAAATTTTCTTTCCGTTTCATCCCTTGCGGCACCATCCGAAGTCCAGCAATCCGTATATTCTGGAATCTCAGAGAACTGCGATTTTGCGGCATCATAAGCAACTTCAAGCATCTCTATCTCTTCGCGGCTCGGAAAACTCAGACCATATTCTGAACAGATTGCTTCCGCCTCCTTTTGGGTAATTCGTTGACCGAAAGACCGATGAAGAGGGATGTAAATTTCAGGCACGACATAAACACCGTCAACCGTTCTTTCCATGCTTTTATAATGCCATGGCTCTTTAATCTCGCTATCTGTTCTGAAACTTTCAGAATAGCGTACGATTTTATTTTTTGTTTCCATACAAAATAAAGTTTAAAATTATACAATAGAATACTTATTCACTCTGAGCGGGAGAGTGGCGCAAATTTTCCCTTTTGTCAATGTTTATCTAAATGAGAGCCTTGAGTTCATAAAGTTTTTCCAGCGCTTCGCGCGGCGTCAGCTCATCGGGATTAACGGCTTCCAAAGCCTCCTCCACCGGCGAAAAGCGTTCGACTTCCTCTTCCGCGACCTTTTTCTGCACAGAGGCAAAAAGCGGCAAATCGTCGGCCAGATCATTTATCTTCTGGTTTTTCTTGTCGTGTTCAAGGGCGTCCAAAACCTGTTCGGCGCGTTTGATAACCACCGACGGCAAACCGGCCAGCTTGGCAACGTGAATGCCGTAAGAACGGTCGGCGGCGCCGGGAATAACCTCATGCAGAAAAACGACTTCGTCGTTGAACTCTTTGATTTTCATGCAGTGCAGCGACATACGGTTCAGTTTGGAAGTCAGCGAGGTCAGCTCGTGGTAATGCGTGGCAAACAATGCCCGGCAGCGGTTTTTTTCATGCAGATGTTCAATGACTGCCCAAGCTATCGACAGACCGTCAAAAGTCGCCGTACCGCGGCCGATTTCATCAAGAATGACAAACGAGCGTTCATCCGCCTGATTCAGAATGCTGGCGGTTTCGACCATCTCAACCATAAAGGTCGAACGGCCGCGCGCCAAATCGTCCGAAGCGCCGACACGGGAAAAAATCTTGTCGATAACGCCGATATGCGCGCTTTTGCAGGGAACAAAGGAGCCCATCTGCGCCATAACGGCAATGATGGCGTTCTGCCGCAGGAAAGTCGACTTACCGGCCATGTTCGGACCGGTCAGCAGCCAAATCAGCGAACTGTCGTCGCTCAGACAGCAGTCGTTGCCGACAAAAGCGCCGGCATGGTCACGCTCTATCGCCTCTTCGACAACCGGATGGCGCCCGTCTGCCACGTCAAAGACCAGAGAATTGTCCAGAACCGGACGGCAGTAGTTTTTTTCGACGGCCAAATCGGACAAAGCCGCGCCGACGTCAAGCTCCGCCAGCGCCTTGGCCGTGCGCGAAATGTCATCGGAAGCAATCGTGACGTCCTGAACCAGATTGTTGAATATTTCAATTTCCATCGCCAGCGCCTTGTCGGCCGCACCGCGGATTTTGTTTTCCAAATCGGCCAGTTCGACCGTGGTAAAACGCGAAGCGTTCAAAACCGACTGACGGTGAATGAACTCTTTGTTTTCCAGCATTTCGGCGGCAAACTTGCTCTGCACTTCGATAAAATAGCCGATAACGTTGTTGTATTTGATTTTAAGGTTCGAAATACCGGTGCTTTTGGCATATTTGTTTTGCAGTTCCACAATCAGCTTATGGCTGTCGTCCTTTATCTCCTTAATCTCGTCCAGCGGCGGATAATAGCCCTTTCTGACAAAACCGCCGTCACGCGCCAGCAGCGGCAGTTCTTCCTCCAGCGCGCCGTCCAAAGCCGAAACCAGATGGTCGTGATAGCCGAGCCGGTCGGCGACGGCCTTCAGAGCTTCAGGAAGTTTTTCCAGCAAAGCTTCCGCTCCGGCCGCCGAAAGCAGATTTTTGATTTTCGGAATAGCCGCCAGCGTCGTCTTGATATTGGCCAGATCGCGCGGACCGCCGCGGCCGAGCGTCAGGCGCGAAACGGCACGCTCGACATCCGGACAGGACTTGAGCAGCGCGCGCAAATCTTGACGGATGTTAGAATTGTCGTTAAAAAACTCGATAATATCCAAACGCTTGTTGATTTCTTCAATATCCAGCAGCGGATTGGCAATTCGGTTGGCAAGCAGGCGCGCACCGGCACCGGTTACCGTACGGTCGACAACCGAAAGCAATGAAGCTCCCTTGTCGCCGATCATGGATTCCAGAAGTTCCAGATTGCGGCGGGTGGCGCCGTCGATTTCCATAACCTTGTGGACATAGATTTTGACCGGTTTTTCAACACGCGGAATACGGCCTTTCTGCGTATTTTCGACATAATCGAGCAAAATGCCGGCCGCCGTCGTTTCGGAACGGCTGAAACTGCCGAACGCGTCCAGCGTGTTGACTTTGAAAACATCGAGCAGACGTTTTTCGGCATTGGCGGAATTAAACCGCGCCTGCGGCAGAACGGTCAGCTTCTCGCGGTATTCGTTCAAGACCGGAAAAATCTCGGGCGTTTGCAGAAAACTGTCGGCAACAACGATCTCAACCGGCATCAGCCGCGCCAGCGAAGAGCTTAACAACATGGCTTCGGTCTTAGGCTTAACAGCCTGTTCCTGCGTATAAAAATCTCCGGTTGAGAGGTCGAGCCAAGACAAACCCAGACTGTCGCCGATTTTGGCAATGCTCAAAAGATAGTTGTTCTTTCGCGAATCGAGAAGGTTTTCCTCGGTCAGCGTACCGGGCGTTACCAGCCGGATAACCTCGCGCCGGACGCAGGATTTGGAACCGCGTTTTTTGGCTTCCCTGGGGTCTTCGGTCTGTTCGCAAATGGCAACCTTGAAACCCTGGCGAATCAGTTTGGCCAGATAGCTTTCATAGGCATGAAAAGGCACGCCGCACATCGGAACATCCTGATTGTCAAGCTTTCCGCGTTTGGTTAAGGCTATGTCCAGGGCTTTGGAAGCGATGACCGCATCGTCGAAAAACAATTCATAAAAATCGCCCATGCGGTAAAACAGAAGGTAGTCCTTGTGCGCGCTTTTGATTTCAAGATACTGCGCCATCATCGGCGTCAGGGGAGTCGTCTTATTTTCAGTCATTTTAAAATTTTAAGTCTATTTAAACCTCTTTGCGTTAGTATGTATAATAGTATATTTTCGGCTCACGTCTATCTTTTTTTGCAACTTATGGAACCTCATGCCATGTTCGGAAACCGCAATAAGATTTTTAACATCGAAAAGAACACCCAGTTTGTCGACCGCGTCCTGTTTCTGTCCCTGCCCTCGGCGCTGGTGTTTATCATGCTGGTGGCGCTGCGGCTGATTACGCCGACGCTGGCGATTATATCCTATGCGACCATCATTTTCTTCAATATCGTCTTTCTGTTTCCGATTACCTTTGAGCTGCAGCAGCTGAAGCGCTACATTACCACGCTTTCGCGCGGCGAAGATTTTGACGAAAAGCTGATGACCCTTTCCGAAAAGGAAGCCAAGGAAATTGTCGACGCGGTAAACGCTATGCACCAGTTCTGGGCGCACAAAACCGACGTGTTGGAAGCGCAGACCATGTCGGACACGGCCGTTCTGGATTCCCTGCCGGATCCGATTTTGATGATTGACCGTTCGGGAAACATTCTCGGCGCCAACCTTTCGGCCCGCAGCCTGATGGGCAACGACATTACAGAAAAGAATATCGACGGCCTTTTCAATTCAAACAATTTTATCGAAGCCGTTTCCAAAGTTTTGAAAAAGCAGAGCAAGTCCGAAAATCTTATATTTTATGTGCGCGGCGGCAAAAAAAACGCCGAACCGCAAAAACTTTACGCGCACATCAAGCAACTGCCCTGGCTTTCCAAAGGCCGCGCCGTAGCGGTTATTTCGCTTTATGACCTGACCAAGGCCGTCAAAATCGAAAAAATGCAGTCTGATTTTGTCGCCAACGCCAGCCACGAACTGCGTACGCCGCTGTCGATTATTTCCGGCTTTATCGAAACATTGCAGACCTCGGCCAAAGACGATGAAGAAGCCCGCGAAAAATTTTTGAAAATCATGAGCGAACAGGCCGAATACATGTCCTCGCTGATTGAGAACCTGCTGTCGCTTTCCAAAATCGAAATGAGCCAGGACCAGAAGCCGGACGAACCGACTGACGTCAAACGGCTGATTGAAGAAGTGACGCAGGCGCTCTCGCTTAAGGCCAAAGAACGCGAAATCAGCATTAAAACCGAAATCGGCAAAGATTTTCCGGATGAAATTACGGCCGACAACCGACAGGTTAAACAGGTTATTCAGAATCTGACCGACAATGCCGTAAAGTACGGCCTGAGCAAAAGCGAAGTTACCGTCAAGGCTTCCGTCGTCGACGGAATTCCGCCGTCCAAGAGTTTCAAGGTTGCCAAAGGCCGCGCCGTGGCAATTTCGGTCAATAACAAAGGCCCGAAGATTACGCCCGAGAATCTGGCGCGGCTGACCGAAAGATTTTACCGATTGCAGGAACATAAGGACCTTAACATAAAAGGAACAGGACTGGGGCTTTCAATTGCCAAACATATTATCCTGCGCCACAAAGGAAACCTGACCGTTACGTCTACATCCTACAACGGCACGACTTTTACCATCTATCTGCCGATTGAACAAAATTAGAAACGGCCCTCTCAGATGAGAGGGCTTTTTTGTATGACAAAAAAATTTTATGTAGTTCCATCATTGGTAGACAGAAAAATTTGTACTTTCAT
>ERZ779861.3086-NODE-3086-length-14510-cov-4.899343_pt1 | contig 14510 bp, 19 predicted proteins | sample MGYA00511558_ERZ779861 | MGnify/ENA primary metagenome ERZ779861 (study PRJEB29588, sample SAMEA2163432) | human gut metagenome | biome: human gut; feature: human-associated habitat; material: faeces | place: Denmark | collected 2008/2010 ... | reverse complement strand
AGTTTATAGAAAAGGAAAATTAAGTACAAGAAAAGAGCCGTATAAAAAGAACATAAGAGTTGCAAGAGCTTATGGAGAAAATTATACAGTTGAAAAAATTAAATCAAGAATAAAAACAGAAAAAGCAATAAAAGTACCATTTCCAGAAATGCGTTCCAAAAAAATTTATTTCTATAAGGGAAAAATTAAGAATAGAAAAAAAGCAACAGGAATTAAAGCATTATATCTATACTATTGTTATTTATTAAAGATATACCCTAAAACAGAAAAAAAGAAATATACTCCAATTTCCATTAGAGCAGATGTGCAGAAAATGGAAAGAATATCAGAGGAAGCAAGGCTCTTGAGTAGAAATGATATTAAAACTACTGGAGAGCTTTCTTTATATATAAATACAGTAAAAGGAGAACTAAAAAATCTCGAGGAGGAGCGAGATAAATTGTATTATGAAAATACAAAGCTGAAGAAAGAAGATAGACAAGTAAATTATGATAAACTCTCTCAAATCGCAATTAAAATACAGTATTTGAAAAAGGAGGTGCAAAAGTGCAAAGAAATTGAAGAAAGAATACCAAAAATTAAAGAAAATATTAAAGAATTAAAAGAAGAAAAAGAAATTGAAAAAGGAAAGGAGAGAAAAGACTATGAGTACATCAAGTGATTCAGCAGAAGAAATTGTAAGACTAAGTTTAGAAGGATTTGAAGTTGTTGCAAGGCTAACAGGAAATATGGCAAAAGAAATGGCTGTATTGTTATATGCAATGTCAAAAGATACAAAGAAAAAAACAAAGGGGCAAACTAGAATAAATAATATGCTTAAAAGTAACAGTAATTTAAGAATATTTACAATAAAGAAAGATGAATATCAGGACTTTAAAAAACAAGCTAAAAGATATGGGGTACTGTATAGTGCTTTATATAAAAAAAGCGAAAAAAATAAAGATGGAGTAATAGACATTCTAGTTAGAGAAGAAGATGCAGTAAGGGTAAATAGAATAATAGAAAGATTTAATTTGACAACAGTTGATACAACTAAAATAGAAAGTAAAATAGAAAAAATAGATATAGAAAAAGAACAGAAAAAAGAAGAAAAAGTTGAAGTTCAAAAAGCAATTCAAGAAAAAAATACTTCAGATGATTTATTAAATAAATTATTGAAAAAAGAGCCAGTAAATGAGGAAAATGATACACCCAGTAACATTCAAAATACGGAGAAAGAAACTCAATTAGAGAATTTATTGAAAACGAGAGAAAAGAACGAGAAAATTAAAGAGGAAAAACCATCAATGAGAGAAGAACTAAATAAGATAAAACAAGAAAAAGCAGAGAAAGAAAAAATAAAATCAAAAGAAGAAATAAAAGAAACATCAAAGAAAGAAAGAAACAATGAAACTAAACACAAACAACCAAAAAAGAGAAAGAAGAAAAAAGAAAGGAGCAAATAGTATGAGTACAATTAACGATATATTAAAAAGTGCAATAAATAATGTTCAAAAAGAACAAAAAGATTTTAATGTAGAGGAATGGGCAAAAAATAAGCAACACGACAGAGAGTTTGCATATCAAACACAAGATGAAATGGCAAAAAAAATAACAGAATATGGAGAAATTTATAAAACTTATTTAGATGTTCAAAGCAGATTTCCAAATTATTCAGTAGGAAATGCTTTATTAGTAACAGCACAAAATCCAAAGGCAACACAATTAAAGGATGCAGAAAGTTGGAAAAAAGATAAAATAAATTTTATAGGAAAACCAAATCCAATAATTATATTAGAGCCGGGCAATATTTATACAAGAGAAGATGGAACAGAAGCACAAGGTTATGATCCAAAAAATGTTTATGATATTTCAGATATGAGAGTGAAAAGACAATTAAATACAGTACCATATACACACGAAAGTATATTAAAAGCAGTATTGAGTATGTCTCCTGTGCAAGTTGAAATAGTACAAAATACTTCTAATAGTAGTAAATTAGTAAACTTCAATGCAGATACTAGAACAATAGAAGTATCACAAAATGCAGAAGTAAAGGAAACAATACAAGGATTAATAAGAGAAGTAGCAAGTATTCATTTACTATCATTTGCAGATACAGAATTAAATAATTTTAAAAATGAAAGTGTTGCATATATGATAAGTAAAAGATATGGAATGCCAACAAATAATTTTAACTTTGATAAAATACCACAAGAACTAAAAGAGATGACAGCACAAGAAGTAAAAGCAGAACTTGCAAAAGGAGCAGAATGTTTACAAATACTCACAGAGGGAATGGACAAAGAAATAGGAATGAACTCTAAAACCAAAACAAATAGAGAATATGAAAGGTAGGAATTTTTATGAGTGATGAAAAAAGAGTAATGGAAATGAACAGAATGGAATATGAGATTATTTTAAATTCACTAATAAATATGAAAAATGAATTGCATAAGCAAGAAAAAGAAACAGATTTAATTGATAAAGTAATAAGGAAAACTATAAAATCGCCATCAAAACAAAAAAATGGGATATTCCATAAAAAGAAGGACAACAGATATGAAGAAAGATAATAGAATATATGTAGTATTAACTATTATTGGAATAATACCTGTTATATGGTTAGCACTTTTAATTGCACCATTAGCAGAAGGAGGTCTGGCAAAAATAGTCAAAGAATTGCCATCAGCACTAAAGATACCACTTAATATAAAAATTTGTGAAAATAGTATGAAAACTGTTTTTATTTTTTTGTTTTCATATCTAGTAGGAATTGGAGCATATTTTTCAACAAGAAAAAATTATAAAAAAGGTAAAGAACACGGCTCGGCAAAATGGGGAGATACGAGAGAAATAAATAAAAAATATAAGCAACTACCAGAAAGCGAAAATAGAATTTTAACTCAAAATGTAAGATTAGGACTAAATGCTAAAAAACATCGAAGAAACTTAAATACTCTCGTATGTGGAGGAAGTCGGTGCAGGTAAGACCTTATTTTATGCAAAACCCAATCTACTACAAGCTTCAAATAATTCATATATAATATTAGACCCAAAAGCAGAAATTTTAAGAGATACAGGTTATATGTTAGAAAAAGATGGATTTGAAGTAAGAGTATTAGACTTAATAAATATGAATTTAAGTTTTGGATATAATCCATTTGTATATTTAAAAAATGACAATGATGTTCAAAAGCTAGTAACAAATCTTTTTAAGAGTACAACACCTAAACGGAAGTCAAAGCAATGATCCATTCTGGGACACTGCAGCGTCAATGCTCTTAATGTCGTTAATATTGTTATTAAAGTATGAAGCTCCAGAATATGAGCAAAACTTTGAAATGGTATTAGAACTATTAAGAGCAGGAGAGGTAAAAGAAGATGAAGATGATTACGAAAGTCCACTAGATACTTTATTCAAAAGAATAGAAGAAAATAATCCACAACATATAGCAGTAAAATATTATAAAGATTATCATTCTGGCTCTGCTAAAACCCTAAAATCAATTCAAATAACATTATCAGCTAGACTAGAAAAATTTAATTTGAAAGATTTAGCAAACTTAACAATGGATGATGAACTTGATTTAAGTAGTATTGGAGAAAAGAAAATAGCATTATTTGCTTTAATTCCAGATAATGATACAAGTTTTAATTTTATAGTATCAATGCTATATACACAAATTTTTCAGCAGTTATTTTATATAGCAGACCATAAATACAAAGGAGCTTTGCCAGTAAATGTGCATTTTATAATGGATGAGTTTGCAAATGTTAGCTTGCCAGATGATTTTGACAAGATATTAGCAACAATGAGGTCAAGAGGAATTTCAGTATCAATAATATTGCAAAACTTGGCACAATTAAAAAACTTATTTGAAAAGCAATGGGAGAGCATAGTTCGGCAACTGTGATGAATTTTTATATCTTCGGACGGAAATGAACAATCTACCCATAAATATGTAAGTGAATTATTACGGCAAGGAAACAATTGACACCAATACTTATGGAAAATCAACAGGACATAGTGGTAGTTACTCTACAAATTATCAAATAGCAGGTAGAGAACTAATGACTCCAGATGAAGTTAGAATGTTAGATAATAAATATGCACTACTCTTTATTCGTGGAGAAAGACCAATAATAGATTTAAAATACAATACATTTAAACACCCTAATATAAAATTAACAGAAGATGGTGGATATAAACCTTATTTACACGGAAATACTAAAAATGCAGTGGCTTCTATATCAATAGATACTAATATAAGTGATATTAAAGGTAAAGAATATACGATTATAGGAGATTATGAAATTTTAGTTGATGAAGAAATAGATGAATATTTAATAAAAGAATCTAAAAAGAATAACTAATTTTAAAGAAAACAATAAGAGATTATTCCCTCAAAGAAATGGAGGAATAATACAATGAAAGAAAATAAAAGAATAAAAAATATTTTTATTAAAGGAATTTTTACATTACTATATGTGGTATTACTTTTTGTACTACAATCTAGTAATGTTTTTGCTACTGATGACCCATTATCAGTTATAAATAATTTAAAAGATTTTATGTATCAAATAATAGGAGCAATAGGAGCAATATTATTATTATGGGGAATTGTCCAAATAGGTATGGCAATTAAATCACACGATCCATCACAAAGAGCAAATGGTTTTATGACTCTTGCAGGTGGAGTTATTATAGCATTTGCAAAACAAATATTAGAAATGATTTTAGGTTAGGAAATAAAAGAAAACAAAAAAGAGGTTTTACACTCCTTATATTAAGATAGGAGGAGATAAACTTGTCAGATAATTGGATTGTAGGTAATCTACAAAATGCAATAAACACTTGGAATGGGAAGTTAAGTGAAATATGGCAGTTAGTAACTCAAACACCAGAAACATTTAAAGGTGGTACAATATGGGATGTAATTGTTAATATTCACGGAGCAATACAAGCAATAGGACTTGCTTTACTTGTTATATTTTTTACGGCAGGAGTTATAAAAACTTGTAGTTCATTTACAGAAGTAAAGAAACCAGAACACGCAGTAAAACTTTTTATAAGATTTGGAATAGCACATTTAGTTGTAACCTATGGGCTAGACTTAATGCTTGCAATATTCAAAATAGTACAAGGTATAACAACAACTATTATGAAAACAGCAGGGTTTGGAAGTAGTACAGCAACAGTTTTGCCACAGGAAATGATAACAGCAATAGAGTCTTGTCGGCTTTTTTGAAAGTATACCATTATGGGCAGTTACATTGATACGGAGGACTTCTTGTAACAGTTCTTTCATTTATAATGATAATGAGTGTATATGGAAGATTTTTTAAATTATATTTATATACAGCAATAGCACCAATACCATTATCTTCAATGGCAGGAGAGCCGAGCCAACAAGTAGCAAAAAGTTTTATTAAATCATATATTTCAGTTTGTATGGAGGGAGCAATTATAGTTCTAGCTTGTATTATATTCTCTTTATTTGCTTCATCACCACCGGCAGTAGATGTAAATGCACCAGTAGTAACGCAAGTATGGAGTTATGTAGGAGAGTTAGTATTTAATATGCTTGTATTAGTTGGAACAATAAAAATGGCAGATAGAGTTGTGAGAGAAATGATGGGACTATAAATTAAAAGGAGGAAATTGATAATGGACAAAAATATTGATACATTACTTTATGATGTTAGAGAATTATTAAATAAACACGAAGAATATGAAAATTGTGATATTTGTTATCTACTTACAAATAAAGAAGATATTAAAAATTCTATTGCAGTAGTATGTGATAAATATGGAGAACTTTATGAAGTAAGACTAAAAGATAAAGAAATAAACGAGTTAATGGATTGGTCTTATAATGTGGATGAAGATATTTTTGAACTCCTAGAAAATGAATACGAAATTGGATTTATGAGTATAGAGTTTCATTCATCTGTTTGGGCAGGAATAGAAGATATAGGAATTGATGAATATGAACATAAACTAGGATTACAAAAATATCTAAAATATTGTAAAGATAATGGAATTACTAAAGAAGCTATTGAAAAAGAAATGGATAGAGAGATGCCAGATATAATGCAATACTTTGAACAAAAAACGGATTATATACAAATAGAAAATGGACAAGTACAAATGCCCAAAGAGATGTATAAAAAAGAAAATGAAGTAAATTATATTACATTCTGTTTAGGGTATGACTTATTAAATGAGATGTTTGAAAAATCAGAAACAAGTGAATGTGATAGAGTATATGATTTTTGTAATTATCTAGCAAGAAAATTTATAGAAACAGATTATTATAAAAATAAAAGATATTCTACTTATGATATGTTACAAGAATGGATAAATGAAAATAAAGACAAAATACAAAGTGAATATTTATATTTTTTTGGAATTGATGATAAGTGCATTATTGAAATTGGAAAAAGAGGAAATACACCAGTTGCATTGGTAGAAAGAAATACTCAATATGGTAAAGAATATATAATAGGATTTTATTATGAAATAAATAATAAAAAATTAAAATTGCATACTTTAAATTTAGACAAAAAAAATATAGAACCACAGTTAGATAATTTATCAAAAATTGAAGAAAAATTAGTTAACAATAATGAGAAAATGTTAACCTTGCAAAAATTAAATATGAGTATGAATTTAGCAAAAAACATTTTAAGCAACTCATATGAAAAAATGAAAAATTCAGTAACCCCTAAGTTTACAGAGAATTTATCTCATAATATCTCTAGCATAACAGATGGTAAATATAACAAAGTAATGTTTAATGAAGAAGAAGGTTTAATTGTTGAATTACAAAATGGAGATTATATTCCGGTAAATAGATTTAGCATTGGAACTATTGACCAATTATATTTATCATTAAGACTTTCTATGATTAATGAACTTTCTGATGAGACTGTCCCAATTTTCTTGGATGAAGCTTTCGCATTTTATGATGATGAAAGATTAAAAAATATTTTAGATTATTTAAACTCTAAATTTAGTAATAGACAAATTATTATTTTTACATGTACAAATCGTGAAAAAAGTATTTTTGAAAATAAAAATATTGATTATAACTACATAGAGTTGTAAAATTCCTAAATTTGTAGTATAATACCAAAAGGGTATAAAACTTGAAAAAATTTTATATGGAGATGCACAGAAAAGCCAAAGATTTGTCTGATAAAATTTTGGATAGTGATTTACGGAAAAATCCAAGATTTGTCTGTCGACGAACAGAGCAAAACACAGTGAAGGGAGAATATTTATGTTTGAAAAATTAGAAGCAGTAGAAAAAAGATATGAAGAATTAACAAAAATGATTAGTGACCCAGAAGTAATATCAAACCAATCAGAATGGCAAAAATTAATGAAAGAACATGCAAGTATAGAAGATATAGTTTTAAAATTTAGAGAATACAAAAAAGCAAAACAAGCAATGGATGAAGCAAAAGAAATGATGGAAGACAAAGAATTAAAAGAATTAGCAGAAATGGAATATTATGATAATAAAGAAAAATTACCAAAATTAGAAGAAGAATTAAAATTCTTATTAATTCCAAAAGACCCAGACGATGATAAAAACATCATTTGTGAAATAAGAGCAGGAGCAGGTGGAGAAGAAGCCGCATTATTTGCTGGAACATTATTTAGAATGTACACAATGTATGCAGAAAGAAAACACTGGAAAATGGAAGTTTTAAACGAAAACGAAACAGGACTTGGTGGTTATAAAGAAATAACATTTATGGTTACTGGAAAAGGGGTTTATAGTAGACTTAAATTTGAAAGTGGAGTTCACAGAGTACAAAGAGTTCCAGATACAGAAAGCAGTGGTAGAATTCATACATCAACTGCAACTGTTGCAGTGCTTCCAGTTGTTGAAGATGTAGAAATTGAAATAAATCCAGCAGACATTAAAATGGAGGTTTTCCGTTCTTCAGGTGCTGGTGGACAACATATAAACAAAACATCATCTGCAGTAAGACTTATACATGAACCAACAGGTATCGTTGTTGAGTGTCAAACTGAAAGGTCTCAATTCCAAAATAGAGATAATGCTATGAGAATGCTTAGAACTAAATTATATGAGATGGAAAAACAAAAACAAGATAATGAAATTTCTAGTGCTAGAAAATCTCAAGTTGGTTCTGGAGATAGAAGTGAGAAAATTAGAACTTATAATTATCCTCAAGGTAGAATTACAGACCATAGAATTGGTATGAGTATTTATCAAATGGAAAATTTCTTGAATGGTGATATTGATGAAATGGTTGATAATCTAATTGCTGCAGATAGAGCAGAAAGATTAAAAGGTGAAGATGAATAATAGAAAATAAAAAGTCAATAAATATTGTGTGTAAACAGTATTTATTGGCTTTTTTGGTTGAATTGTAATTTTTAAAAATGAAAAATGTGAACAATAAAATATAAAAAACGTGAAATTTTTCATAGAACTATCTATAAAAAACGTGAAATTTTTCAAAAAACATCTATGAAAAACGTGAAAAAAATGTTGACAAACAAATCAATACCATTGTATGCTACTTTTTGTATAAAAAATTAAAATTGTTTAATCAATAAAATTGTTTAAATTTCAGAGTTTGAAAAAAACCTTGAAATTTATTTTTAACTATTGACAAAAACAAATGTTTTGCGTAAAATTATGATAGATATTTAAATGGTAATCAGATAGAAAATAAACTTTGAAGGGAGTTTTACTTAATGAATAATGAATTAGATGAACGAAATAAATTTATAATGTATACAACAGACGATGGACAAGTTGATATTGAAGTAAGATTAGAAGATGAAAATGTATGGCTTACTCAAAACTCAATGGCTGGGTTATTTGATACTACGAAACAAAATATAAGTTTACATATAAAGAATATATTTGAAGAAAAAGAACTAGAAGAAAATTCAGTTGTAAAGGAATGCTTGACAACTGCTAAAGATGGAAAAAATTATAAAACAAAATTTTATAATTTGGATTTAATTATATCAGTTGGATATAGAGTACGATCAGTTCGAGGTACACAATTTAGAATATGGGCAAATAAATTGATAAAAGAATATCTAATAAAAGGATATAACATTAATGTTAAAAGATTTAAAAATAATGGTGGAGGTACATATTTTGAAGAAGTATTAGAAAAAATTAGAGATATACGTTCATCTGAAAAAGTATTTTGGAGAAAAATAATAGATATTTATGCAACTAGTGTAGATTATGATGCGAAAAATGAACAAACAAGAGAATTTTTTAAAACGGTTCAAAACAAAATGCATTATGCTGTTCATGGTAATACGGCAGCAGAAGTAATATTTAATAGAGTAGATAGTCAAAAGGAAAATATTGGATTAACAAATTTTAAGGGAAATATGCCTACTAGAGCAGAGACAGAAATTGCTAAAAATTATTTAAGTGAAAAAGAATTAGATTTATTAAATAGAATGGTGTCAGCATATTTAGATGTTGCAGAGATTAATGCTTTAAATATGCATGCAATGACGATGAAAGAATGGGTAAAAGAACTAGATGGATTTTTAACTATGACCCATAAAGATATATTAGAAGGAGCAGGAACAATATCTCATGAAAAAGCATTAGAAAAAGCTCATAAAGAATATGATAAATATATGAAAAGTCATTTAACACAGGCAGAAAAAGATTATTTAGAAATAATGGGCGAAGACATTAAAAAATTGAAATAGTACAGTAGTTAACTATCGTTTTAAATATAAAAAGTGAAAGATAACTAGTAATTTGTAGGGAGGAAAATAAAATGAATATTAGAAATGCACAAATAGATGATGTAAATAGGGTTAGTGAATTAATGTTACAAGTTGCTAAAATTCATAGTAGTGCTAGAAGAGATATTTTTAAAGAAAAAAATATTGAAGAAATAAAGAATGAAGTTAATAATAGAATGAACAATAAAGAAAATATATTAATTGCAGAAGAAAATAATAGTATATTTGGGGTTATTATTTATAAAATTAAAGAAGTAAGAGAACACAAAAATCTTAAAGATAGGACAGTATTGTGGATAGATGAATTAGTAGTAGATGAAAATATAAGAGGAAAAGGAATAGGAAAAAGTTTATTTTTAGAAGTAAATAAAATCGCAAAAGAAAGTAATTGTAATGCTGTTGAATTGAATTGTTGGAATTTTAATAGACAAGCAATTAAATTTTATGAAAAATGTGGGATGAATACGCAAAGATTAATAATGGAAGTAAAAATAAACTAGCGACAAATTACAATTTTAAAAAATAAATCATAAAACAACAAGTAAAACATATAAATCTAGTAATATTGTAAAAAAAGGAGAAATTACTGTGAACGAAATCTTAAAAACAACATTACTAGGTTTATTTTTCGGCACATTTGGAACAACAATAGGAGGAATACTAGGAATAGTAATCAAAAAAAATTCAAACAAATTTCTAAGTTTTATACTATCATTTGCATCAGGCCTAATGATGTCAGTAATATGCTTTGACTTAATACCAGAAGCATTAGGGATTAGTAACATATACGGAGTAGTATTCGGTGTATTAATAGGAATAATATCAATGATATTTTGTGATGTAATAGTTCAAAAAAAGTTCAATAAAAAGCAACAAAAATATGTTGATAGTAATGATTTGTTAAAAACAGGAATCATTGTATCAATAGGGTTAGCAATACACAATTTTCCAGAAGGTTTAGCAATTGGTTCAGGATTTGAAGCCTCAATGCGTTTGGGACTTGGATTGGCAATTGCAATATGTTTACATGATATACCAGAAGGAATATCAATGGCAGTACCTATGAAAAATGGAGGAATGTCAAAAGCAAAAGTTATTTTTTATGTAATATTATCAGGAGTTACAACAGGAGTTGGTGCATTTTTTGGAGCAATCGTAGGTTCTATTTCTCAAAGTGTAATTGCGGTTTGCCTAAGTTTTGCGGCCGGTGCAATGTTGTATATTGTTTCTGGTGAATTAATACCTGAATCAAATAAATTATATAAAGGTAGAATGTCTGCTGTTGGTAATATGATAGGGTTTATAATTGGAATTTTTGCAACGCAATTATGAAAAAATGAGGCAAATAACTGCTTCATTTTTTACATTTTATATAGCGAAAAAATGTTTGAAAAATATTCTAAATTCTATTGACTTTTAAAATGTAAAATTATATAATTGGACAAGAAAATTTGGAGAAAATATCAATTAAATAATTTAGAAAGTAGGAATAAAAATGCAAGATATATTAAAAGGATTAAATGACAAACAATACGAAGCGGTAGTAAATACAGAAGGTCCATGCTTAGTAATAGCTGGAGCAGGAAGCGGAAAAACAAAAGTATTAACACATAAAATTGCATACTTAATAGGAGAAAAACAAGTAAAACCATGGAACATATTAGCAATTACATTCACAAATAAGGCTGCAAACGAAATGAAAGAAAGAATCGGGAATTTAGTAGGAGATGTTGCGGCAGACATATGGATGGGAACATTTCACTCAATATGTGTGCGTATTTTAAGAAGATTTATAGATAGAATAGGTTTTGATTCTTCATTTATAATTTTTGATACATCTGACCAAAGAACATTAGTAAAGGCATGTATTAAAAGTATAGGTTTAGATGATAAAATGTTTACGGACAGAAGCGTTTTATCAGAAATAAGTAATGCAAAAAATGAAATGTTAGAACCAGACCAATATACAGTAAGAGCAAATGGAGACTTTAGAAAAGAAAAAATTGCACTAGTATATGAAATGTATCAAAAACGTTTAAAAGAAAACAATGCAATAGACTTTGACGATATCATAAATTATACAATTAAAATATTAATGGAAAATCCTGATATATTAGAATATTATTCAGATAAATTTCATTATGTATTAGTAGACGAATATCAAGATACAAACAAGGCTCAATTTACATTGGTAACAATGCTTGCATCTAAAAATGGAAACATAACAGTTGTTGGAGATAATGACCAAGGAATATATAGTTTTAGAGGTGCTGATATTTCAAACATTTTAAATTTTGAAAGAGATTTCCCAGGAACAAAAATAATTAAATTGGAGCAAAATTATAGATGTACAGGAAATATTTTAAAAGCAGCAAATGCAGTAATTAAAAATAATGAAGTCACATATAAAAAGGAATTGTGGACAGAAAATGAAGTTGGAAACTTACCTGCAGTATATTCTGCAAAAAATGAATATGATGAAGGAACATATATTGCACAACAAATTGAACATTTGAGAAGAGAAGAATATTACAAATATTCAGACTTTGCAATTTTATATAGAATGAATACTCAATCAAGAGCAATAGAGGAAATTCTAAGAAGAGAGAGCATTCCATATAAAATTATAGGTGGTCTTAAATTCTATGAAAGAAAAGAAATTAAAGACATAATTTCATACTTAAGATTAATACAAAATCCATCAGACAACTTGAGTTTGAAGAGAATAATTAATGAACCTAAAAGAGGAATTGGAAAAACAAGTTTAGACAAAATAGAAGAATTATCAATTAATAGTGGAGTTCCAATGTATGAAATTATTAAAAATGCGGAACAATATGGATTAAATAGAGTATTTTTAAATTCAAGAGAATTTGTAAATGCAATAGAAGAATTGAGAGCAAAAAAAGATGATATAAAAATATCTGATTTAATAAAAGAAACACTTAAAAAATCAGGATATACTCAGGCATTGGAAAATGAAAATACAATAGAAGCAGAAAACAGAATAGAAAACTTGGACGAGTTCTTAACTGTTGCAATAGAATTTGAGGACGAATCTGCAGATAATAAATTAAGTGATTTCTTAGAAGGAATAACATTATCAAGTGATATTGATAATATGGAAGAGGCAGAAGAAACTGTAACACTTATGACATTACATAGTGCAAAAGGACTTGAATTCCCAGTAGTATTTTTGGTAGGAATGGAAGAAGGAATATTCCCAGGTTATAAATCTATTGGAGAACCAAAGGAATTAGAAGAAGAAAGACGTTTATGTTATGTTGGAATAACAAGAGCAAAAGAACATCTATTCTTAACATGTAGTAAACAACGTACAATATTCGGTTCAACAAGTTGTAACCAAGTATCAAGATTTTTAAGAGAAATACCAAGTGATTTATTAGACGGATATGACGATGCTTTAGGTGAAAAACAAGAAAACAATAGTAATATTTTTGGAGATTCAAAATATAGTTGGACATATGGAAGCAAAGACAATGGAAATATAAAAACATACAAAATTGATAAAAATGAACCAAAAGTTGCAGCAGCAAGTAGTAGTACAAATAGTAATGGATTTATGTTTAGAACAGCAGAAAGCTTCTTAAATAATTTAACCAAAAAATCATCAGGAGCAAATGTTGATTTATCTAAATATAAAGAAGGAGTCAGAATTTATCACAAAAAATTTGGCGAAGGTGTTATTAGTAATGTTGAGCCAGAGGGTGACGATTTAAAAGTTGATATTCAATTTGATAAAGTTGGACATAAACGTTTAATGGCAAAATTTGCTAATTTAGAAATAATTTAAAAATTTCGGGATTGGGGGACAGGTCTTCAATCCCGAAATTTTTTTATATTCTAGGAAAGTTATCATAGTATGATAACTTTCTGTAGAAGATAAATATGGCAGAAATTAGATTTTGTAGCAGTTTGCACTGCATACAAAATCTTAATTCTGGTTTTTTGGCTAAATTAAGAATAAAATTTTTAAAATTGCAAATGATAAATAAAGAATAACGCTTATATGTATTTTTATTACAATGATTGGAATGTGATTTTAACAAAATTGAAGTGTAATAAATAAAGCAGAGCGTAAGAAAGGATGATAAAAATGGCAAATTTAAATCAAATGGAATTACAAAACTTAAGACATTTTATAGGTGCACATGAAACAATATATCAAAAATTAAACACATATTCTGCACAAGCAGTAGACCCTCAAATAAAACAATTATTCACAAAATCTGCACAAGATGCTTTAAACACAAAACAAAAATTAATGTCTTTTTTAAATAATTAGGAGGGAGGAAAAAACATGGATGAAAAAACAATGGTAAACGATATTTTAGCAGGTGTAAAGGCTGATTTAACAGGATATCAAACAGCAATATCTGAGGCAGAAAATATGGAATTAAGGCAAGCATTCCAACAAATAAGAAATGGTGATGAAAGTTTTCAATATGAATTATTCAAAATAGCACAATCAAAAGGATATTACAAACCTGCACAAAAGGCTTCACAAACAGAAGTCGAAACAGTAAAAACAGAATTACAACAATAAAAAAAGGGATTAGGGGAAATACTCTTAATTCCTTATTTATATATCAGGAAAGTTATGCAACTTTCCTAATATATAAAATTACACTGCACAGAAAATTTATTTCATAAATTTTCGTGCACGAACAAACTTACTGAACATTTCAATTTTTTTGAGTATGATAAAAAGTAGAGTTAGGAATGAAAATTT
>ERZ779861.3075-NODE-3075-length-14561-cov-6.763064_pt1 | contig 14561 bp, 8 predicted proteins | sample MGYA00511558_ERZ779861 | MGnify/ENA primary metagenome ERZ779861 (study PRJEB29588, sample SAMEA2163432) | human gut metagenome | biome: human gut; feature: human-associated habitat; material: faeces | place: Denmark | collected 2008/2010 ... | reverse complement strand
ATAAGGGAAAGTCTGCTGGTTAACTCAAATTGAAGGAATTAAATGACTATCCCTAATTACCTTCGGCACTCATTTTCCATGTACCTTCCAGTTTGCTGAAATACGATCCGAAAATCGTTACGGTAATCTCGTTATACTGTCCCCGGACGAATCCTTTGTTGTTCTCCAGTCCGGTTTTCAGAACGACCTTGTCTTTTCCGGTTTCCAGCGTGCCGGCTTTAAGGGTAATGGCACCTGAACTTTTACCCTGAGCGACAACCAGTTGTTTAGCCCCCTCGAACGTAAAATTGGTATTCTCGACAGCCGTCGAACCTTCGGCGATCTCAATGGGAATGACGATATCCTGCTCCGCAGTATATTTTGCCCCCGTAGCCGTATAAAGATCCAACTGAACGGAACCGGTCTCACCCATGGTCATGGATTTGACAGAGAAGGAATACATAATTTTACCTTTCACTCCCAGACTGATCTTCGCCGTGGCATTTTTCCCGGGGATAAAGTCAGCCACCGAGCCCAACGTCGCGACGATTTCCTTGGCTTCGTCGTAGTTGTCCAAAGCCGTTACCGTAATCGAAAGCGACTGATTGTTACCTCCCAATATGAATTGTTCGGCCGATACGGAATACTCGGAACCCTTGACAGCCGTACCCGAGAAAGCAACGGGAACGGTGACGGGCGACGCAAGCGATGATAAATCTACACCGCTGACTTGCAGATCCAGTGTTACAGAACCTGTCGAAAGCGCGAGCACCGGCTTCGCAAAAGAAAGCGTAGGCGTCGATTCATCGTTGTCATCCGAACAAGCGCCGAATAACAGCGGCGCCGCGAGCAATGCAAATAAAAATTTTCTCATAACCAAAGTTTTAATTAATAAAGGTTTGTTCAACAGTTATTTCGAACCTTCCAGAAAGGCTTCATATTCATCTTCTTCGCTTGCGATCTGCGCCCAATCCTCATTCCCGAGAAATACACCGTCGGGCATAATGTATTTCGTCAAATAATCCTTAGCCAAAGGCGGCGTCTCATCATAGTTGTCATCACAGCCACTCAGCGACACAACAGCCGCAATCGCTGCGACAAACGCAATCATTCGTCTTTTCATCGTATTGTTCATAATCCTGATTCTTTTATTCCATTTTATCGTACCCCGGATTTTGCTCCAACCCCTCGACCAATTGAATATCGGGAGCGTAAAGCGGGAAAGTATACATCCAGGAATAAGTCGTGTATTTCAGTCCCTGCTTGGCGACCCAGAATTCCGGACATCCGTTACGTTTGAGTTCGTACCAGCGATCTCCTTCAAGGAAAAGTTCCTTGCGGCGTTCGCAATGAATAGCATACAGCAGCGGAGTCAGCGCATTTCCCTTGGCATCGACCTGAATCAAATCGTCGTGATCGACCGGAGGCAGAGTCTGCATCGTGTAGTCCGAGACATCGGCAATGCGCTTTCGTCGCAGTTCGTTCAAAGCAGCAAGGGCCTTTTCGGGTTCTTCGCTATGATAGTAACTCTCAGCTAGAATCAACTGCAATTCAGCGCTTCGCAGGCAGGAAAGCAGGTTCTTAGCCGGCAGTCTTTTGGCATCGATCGACAGCGTGAAACGCACATCTTTTTCCTTTTCGGCGAAAAGATCGTAAAACAGGTGGGAACAAGGTCTGTTTTTCAAATAATTCTTTGAATTCGTCAGCGCTGTAGATTCCGAAGATCCAGCATAAATCTGTGCCTTGAAGATCATGTTGCCACTCTTGGCCATCTGTTCCCCGATCATCGCCTTGTAAGGTTCCGCATCGAGCAACGGATATTTTTCCAATAACTCCGAGGCATACTGAGCTGCCAAACGATACTGCTGTGTCCAGAAATAGAGCCGGGCCAGATAGCCTTTGGCGACATCGGAATTGAAGCGGTAGATCTCATCCTGAATGTCGTATTCGATCGCTTTATTCAAATCCTCTTCGATCCGTTTGACGGTCTGGTTATAAGTACTGCGAGTAGGCTTCGCCTCCATATCAAATTCTGTAACCAACGGTACACCAGGCCCCGGATTATCCGGATTGCAAGCCTGACAGAAGTTGCGCAGCAAATTATAATAGCAGATACCGCGAAGGGCATACGCCGTACCGAGCACGTCCATCCCGAGCCGGCTGCTCCGGTCTTCGAGATAACCGATTATGATGTTGCAATCCCGAATCACCGCATAAAGATTCGTATACAGAGTTTGCTTAGCGGAAAGTTGCTCTCCTATGTAAAGCGAAATATAATTTCCTCCGGGATATTGAGTCAGATTAGCAGCCAGGTTATCGGCATAACACTCCAAATCGGCCATTTCCAATCCGTCGCCCATCACGACCTCCTCTCCGTAATCGATCTCGTCGAGATGCGCATGGAGCAACGCTGAAAATTCCTCGGCTGTTTCGGGGATGGTCTGTCCGTAAGGTTTTATATCCAAATAGCGGTTGCAGGATACGGCTAATAACACGAGTGCAATCACTGTGAATGTCTTTTTCATACTCTCTGTTTTGAAATTACCGTTTCGGAATTAAAATCCGATCGAAAGTCCGATCGAATAGGAGCGGCATTGCGGGTACACCGCACCGGGAGTTTCAGGGTCCAGCCCCGAGTAATTCGTGAACGTCGCCAGATTGTTCATCGTAAACGACACGCTGCAATTTTGCATGTGAAGTTTCTTCACCCACGCGCCGGGAAGGTCGTAAAGCAATGTCAGGGAACTGATTTTCAAATAAGAAACATTCTCCAGCAACAGACAGTTCGTAACTCTTGATTCGGAAGGAAGACTCTGGGCGATAAGATTGCCGTTCTGATCGTAAAGGCGCCCTCCGTATATGTCGATCAGACGCGGATAACCGTCCGTAACAGGATTATCCGGAGTCCAGCGATAGGTTACATCACGCACGACATTGAGATGGTTGACATAAAGGTCGTATTTGGAGTTGGGAATGGGCTCCTTATCCACACCGGTCATATTCCGGTCACTCACCGAACTGTAGGATGCGGGGGATACGATATCGTTCAGCACTTTGCCGTTCAACGAAAACACACCGTTCATACTGAGCGTAAGCCCCTTGTAACGAACGGACGTATTGAACCCGCCCGTCCAGGGAGCCGTCGATGTACCTACATAGAAAAGATAGTTTTGCATGTTCCGGTAGTCCGCGACTTCGTTTATTTTCGCATCGGGACGCAGTTCGTAATTGTAGAATCCCGTCGATGGATCGATGCCCGTACTCTTGCCCGTGATGATCATCCCCTGGGGATAACCTACATAATACTGACCATAGATACCGCTGTTGGGCGACACGTATTTGGTCAGTTTGTTCATATTGTAAGCCGCATTGGCAGTAAAATTCCACGCAAAATCCTTATAACGCAGAATCGTCGCCCCCAAAGTGAACTCGACTCCCCGGTTCACCTGTTCGGATGTATTATATCCCTGCGAAATAAATCCGACTGCCGAATTCACGCGCGAAGAAGTCACGAGATCGTATCCTTTACGGTTGTATGCTTCGACCTGCAATCGCAAACGATCCTTGAAAAATCCGATGTCCAGACCCGCTTTGATATCCCAGGTCTTCTCCCAGCTCAGATGCGGATTCGGGGCATTCGAAATAGTCCCCATCCGGTAGGAATCCGTATCGGAAATTCGAAACGTGTTATCGTATTTCATGATGATTACCGGATAGACCGACTTATTGACACCGCCCGTATAACCCGTGGCCAAACGGAGCGTCATCGAACTGATCACATCCGAGATTTTCCCTTTCATCCACGACTCTTCGTCTATATTCCAAGAAAAACCTGCCGACCAGGTAGCATTGAACTGCTCCTTGCTGCCGAAATTATTCGATCCGTCGGATCTTACCGAGGCATTGAAAACATAGCGGTTGAGCAGGATATAGTCGATCGTACCGTAGAACGAGGCCATAGCGTTTTCCGTAATAGCTTGCCCGGTGGAATTATCGAGGGTCTTCCCGAAACTGACAAGTTTATCGTAATCGATCACCGAATTGTTTCCGCTCGCAGGATAAAGCGGCGTCGAGTGGTTGCCCGTAACGGGGTCGTAGCCGTAACGTTTGGTAAAAATCGTCTTGGCGTAATTCCGGCTGATCTGCGCTCCGGCCAACACATTGAGCCGATGTATTTCGTTGAAAGTATGTCCATAGGCGAAATGTCCCCGTAACATATAATTGGTATTGTATGTCGAAGTCTGATAAATGGAACCATAGATTCGTTTCGAAGTCGTCGTATTGTTTTCGAACGGCCGATCCATCCATGCCGCATAGGTATTCTTTCCATTGATATTCTCCCCGTGATCCGAAATATAGGAGAACGACGCCAGACCCACGAACTTCAGATCCTTGGTGATATTGACCGTCGTATTTCCCGTCAGTGTGAAGTTTCCGCTGGTACTCTTGGCCGAAGTCTCATTGATCTCCCGCATCAGGTTGAATCCGTTTTCGGGAAGCGCTACCGTATAGCTTCCATTGATTTCACTCAAGGAAAAATAAGTCTCGTCAGCCCGATAGGAACCGTCGTCGTTATAAGGGCGTTCATAGGGATTGGCGAAATAGGCGTATTTGAACATATCCACATTGCTCGACGGTGCCTTGGATGTCTGATAGGAGAAATCCGTACTGATACCGAACGATACGACTCTGTTCGGTGTTACATCGATCTTGCCGTTGAAATTGTAACGGTCGTACGAGTTTTTCAACACAATGCCCTGATCGTTACCATATCCCATTGAGAGATAATAGGCCATTTTGGGATTACCTCCCGAAATGGAGAGATAGTGGCTTGTGGAAACTGTCGTCCGGAACAGTTCCTCGAACCAGTCTGTCGTATGGCTGCCCAGTTCCGCAATCCTGGCATCCTGCTCTGCGACGCTCAATCCCTTATATTTGCCGTATCCCGAACGAATCATGCCCACGATACCCACAACCGGATAGTAACTTTTGCCATCCTGAAGATTATTCGCATAACCGGCAGCTGCAAATTCGTCCCATAATTCCTGCTCCCAGGCCAGTTTCTCGCGTGAGTTCATCAAATTGGCAGACCGTACAGGCCGCGTCTGAATGGATACGGTTCCCGAATAGTTGACGTGCGTAGGTCCCGACTTGCCGCGTTTGGTCGTTACCACGATCACACCGCCGGCAGCCTGAGATCCGTAAATTGCGGCAGCGGCAGCGTCCTTCAACACGGAGATCGACTCGATGTCGTTAGGATTGATCCCACCGATGCCCGTAGCAAAAATATTCGAAAAGTCTCCGGAGCGAATCTGCGTGTTGGAAACAGGAGGTGTCGGGACCTCCTTCTGCATCGGTACGCCGTCAATGACCCACAGCGGTTCGGCATTGCCCGTGATGGTGCTCGTTCCGCGAATGCGGATCTTCACGGCTTCGCCCGGACGGCCGGATACGGATTGCACGCTCACTCCGGCCAGTTTGCCCTGCAACAGTTTGTCTACTCCCTCCAAAGGCGAAGTCTTGAGATCTTTTCCTTCAATCACGGCAACCGAACCGGTGCTTTTGCGAATCTCAGTTTTGGCAAAGCCTGTCACGACGACTTGTCCGATGTCCGTGGACTGCTCCTTGAGCGTTATATCATAACCGACCCGATCAGGCTTTATCTTGAGTTCCTGCGGTTCATAACCAATGTATGAGAATCGCAACGTAGCGCCGTCGGCAACTATGATCCGGAACGTACCCTTAATATCAGTATTCACACCGGAATGCGTTCCTACGACAACCACGGACACACCGACAAGCGGTACACCATTCGTATCCTTGACCGTACCCCACACCGGATGTTTGTTCCCCTCGCTCTCAGAAGCAGCGACGGCAGGAAGTATCGTTACAAGTAACAATGACGTAAATACGAATGGTAAAAAATTTCTTAAAGTTTGCTTCATACGCATTATCCATTAGTTGTGTTTGACTATATCGATCTCCTGCTGAGGCAACCCGAGAAGATGTTCCGTAAAATAATAGCGGATCAGATTTACATAATATGAGTTCCCGAGACCATGATCCGCTCCGGGAATGACCGTCATGTCGAAACGCTTGCGGGCCCGGATCAGCGCATCGGCCAGCCGGGCCGTAGATGCCGGATGCACATTGTTGTCCATGTCTCCGGTGATGAGCAGCAGCCGTCCGGCCAGCCGGTCGGCCAATTCGATGTTGGTCGGAATATGACATTCGAAATGCGGTTTCCCGTCTTTCCCCCAGGTCTGCTTTACTCCGTGGAAAGTTTCGCCCCACCACTGGGAGTAAATATTATTGTCATGGTTCCCCGAAGCAGCCACCCCGACCTTGTAAAATTCCGGATGGTTCAGCATGGCGGCGACCGTCATGAAACCGCCTCCGGAATGTCCGTAAATTCCGACTCTTTCAATATCGGCGCAAGGATAGCGGGCTGCAATCTGCCGGATCGCGGCCATGTCGTCGGCCAAAGCATAATCCCGCAGATTCCCGTAGCCGAACGTATGGAAATCGCGTCCGCGCCAGGGGCCGCTGCCGCGGTAGGCGAAATTTATGACGACGAATCCCAGCTGTGCGAGCGATTGATTGTAGTTGTCATCCAAGGTAAAGGCCTGCGGAACCAGATCGACATGGGGGCCGGGATAGACATTGCTGATGATCGGGTATTTCCGCCCGGGTTCCCGGTCGAAAGGAAGGTAGACGATGCCATAGAGCCGGGTCACGGAATCCGCAGCCAGCACTTCGACGACTTCCGGTTCGTGCCATCCGCGGGCATAGAGTTCCGAAAGGTCGCACGGCTCCAGTTCGATACGGCCGCGGCCTTTCATGTCGCAGACCTGATGCCGCGGGGCACGATCCATACGCGACCAAGTGTCCGTCAGGAAACGTCCGTCGGGAGAGAATGCCACCGAATGTTCGCCGTTTCCGGGAGTGAGCAAAACCGGCTCGCCGCCGCTGAATCCGGTTTTGTAATAAAAGCGGTAATGCGGATTGACACCCGGTTCCCGTCCGTAACCCTCGTAGACGATCGTCCGGGCGAGTGTATCGATACGTTCGATCTTTCCGGCGACGTATTCGCCCGAAGTGACGGCCCCTTGCAGGCGTCCGTTTCCATCGTACAGGTAATAATGACCGTATCCCGTCCGCTCCGACCACCAGAGGATATCGCGGCCTTCATTCAGGATATGGAAACAAAATTGCTGGTCATTCTGGGCCGGTTTGCACACCTCGCGGATAATCGGCTCGACACGGTGCGCCGCGAAATCGACCCGGCACAGTTCCACGCTGTCGCACGTCCGGCTGCGACGAACGAGCCAGGCATAACGGTCCGTATGAGCGATCATGCTGAACCGGGGAACTTCGACTTTCTGATCGGGCCAGCGGGCGATGTCGAGTTTCCGAATGCACATGCTGTCGGCATCGACCAGCCAGGCATCGTATTGAACGACATGCTCATCGCCGGGCATGGGAAATTTGTAGCTTTTAGCCTTGGGGCGCGGCCGGGCGAGGTTGTCCACCAGCGTGAGCTCCTCCACCTCGCGCTTGTCTTCGCGCACCAGCAGGTAATAATGGCTTTTCCCCATCCAGCGGCCGATGGCGGAGCTGCGCGCCTCCGGCCCGACGACGTTGTTCCCGCCGGTGGAGAACGAATGATAGCGCTCCCCGTCGTGGGTCAGCCGTACACTGTCGCTTCCATCTCCGCGAAAGAGCATGAGGTCATGACCGACAGCCGTAACATAATACGAGCTGTCGGCGGAATAGCTGCGCCGATAGTCGCCCCGCGAGAAAAGATTCCCGCGGGAAGCATCCTGCCGGGGCTTTTCGCTCAGTTTGCCATTTCGGCCATCGTAGTGCAGCCGGTGCTTATTGAAATCGAACGTAAAACCGCGGGGATCGGAAGAATCGAATTCAAGGCCGTAGAGCCGTAACTCCTTCGGGGTCGGCATCCGTGATGAATCGGCGTATGCGGCCAACTGCCGCGTCATCGAGAAACTGTCGAACAGCGGGCGTTTCCGCCAGGTGCGGGTATCGACCAACCAATAACGGCGTGCATCGGCGTCATCCGACGTATAATGGAACCAACGGCACTCCTCGCCGATCCACTGAACCGAAACATATTGGTTACGGATCAATCCACCGAGCGAATCGGACGAAAAGCGGTCGGCCCGCGCCATATAGGATTCCTGAGCACAGAGCGGATAAAGACTCCATACCGTTAAAAATACAAGCAACCGTTTCATCGCTCTCCGAATTTGCTGATTTTCGACGCCTCTTTCATGGCCGCCTGCGCATTGAGAATCCCTCCACCGAGACAGACCTGACGCCCCTGGATCATGCGGGAAGTTTCGGATTTCCCGGGAACAGGCATCTCGTCCGCCGGAAAATGCGTAACGGTACGAATCAGAATTTCCCGTATCTCACGAGCCGAAAGATCGGGATAGAAACTCCGCAAGACCGCTGCGACACCGGAAACTATCGGCGCAGCGATACTCGTTCCCTGCGCCGTATCGTATCCGCCCTCGGGAGCGGTCGATCGTACATTTTCTCCGGGGGCGAGCAGATCCACATTTTCCGCTCCGTAGTTGCTGAAAGAAGCGACCCGTCCGTCGGGCGTCGAGGCCCCCACGACGATCTGGTTTTCCAGACGGCGTCCTTTCGTGTCCCGGCAAGTCGGAAATATCGGACGGACATCGACATTGACGCCGTCGTTGCCGGAGGCCATAACCAGCAATACGTCCTTGCTCCGGGCATATTTCATCGCAGCCAGTACTTCATCCCGGTGAGGCGATAGGTACTTGCCGAAACTCATATTCACCACCTCTGCGCCGTTATCCACCGCATAACGGATTGCCGCAGCTACATCGCGGTCGTATTCATCGCCTTCGGGAATGGCACGGACGGAGAGGATCTTTACCGGGCGCGGCAACTCCCCGGCCGTCGCCGCACACGCCGCAATCACTCCGGCAACCATCGTCCCATGATAGGGATCGTCGCCGATAAGATTGTTTCCGTAACGGAAATTCCGGAAATCGTCCGGGCGATTGCCCAATTTTATATGAGGATCGTCATTCAGGGAATCGAGGCTGGCCACACGTACGGCGGACAAACGATATTCGCTGTCGATCTTTTCCAGCGCTTCGTGCCACGGCATGTCGGGTGTGAACATAACGGGTGTGGAAGCCGCAATCGACAGAGGCAGCGCAAGCCCGGTCGTGTCGGCCAATTCAAGACGCTGAAAATCGGCGACCGTTGTTTCTCGATCACCGTATTTCAGGCGCATCAATGAATCGCAAATGCGGAAAGCATCGGAACGAATACGCTGATATTCGGTAAATTTGATGTAGGTATCGAGCCGGGCGGCCCGTTCCATCTGCTTATAATAGGCATATTCGGCCTTTGCCGAAAGAGTAAGGCGGCTTGTATCAGCGTCCTTGAAGCGAGGCCGAAGCCGTTTGTATTCCCGGAAAGGTTCCGTGCCGGCCCTTCGAAGACTCTCTCCAACAGCATTGCCGAGGAAATTCCAGCCGTGAATGTCGTCTACATAGCCGTTTTTATCGTCATCACGGCCGTTAGCAGCCTGTTCGCGTGGATTGGTCCAGATGAAATCCGCAAGAGCCGTATGCGAAACATCGAACCCGCCGTCGATGACGGCGACGATTATTTCAGATTTTTTTCGGGAGGGGGGGGGAATTTTACCTCTTGCCGCACAAATCTCTGTCAGACGGACTCCGCATAGCGAATCGGAAGCGGACAAAAACCAAGGGGCATCCGTTTGTGCAGATGACGGTACTGCCGCCAACAGATACACGGCAGAAAATAATACTTTTGAATTCATATTGCAATAGATATCTGACGCGACAAATATAGTGAAAATCTGAATTTATTACATTTTTTATATACCTTAATGTCAAATTCAGTAATACATTAACACTTCGTTCCAAAAAGATAAAATTGTCTGCGGGGAAAATGCGGGGAAAACCCGAAAATTAAAAATCGCTTAACCTGTCATAATCAACAAATTAAGCGATTTTACTTGTACCCGGAGCCGGGGTCGAACCGGCACGACATTGCTGTCATTGGTGTTTGAGACCAACGCGTCTACCGATTCCGCCATCCGGGCATTTCCGCGAGCGTTACACGGCGAATCGGGTGGACAAAGATAGGTGATTTTCGTAACTTTTCAAAAAATACGGCTATTTTTCGAAAAAGGCCCTGATTTTTTTCGCCTTTGCCGCCCCGACCAGCGCCGAAAGTTCTTCGATGTTGGCCGCACGGACCTTTTCCACCGTGCGGAAATGGCGCAGCAGGGTCTGGACCGTCTTGTCCCCGACCCCCTCGATCTGCTCCAGTTCGCTGTGGATAAACGCCTTGCTGCGTTTCTGCCGGTGGAAGGAAACGGCGAAACGGTGCACCTCCTCCTGAATGTGCGCCAAAAAGTGGAACAGGGGCGAAGTGGGACGGATGCCGACCAGCACGGGCGGAAAGCCGCAGAGCAGTTCGGCGGTGCGGTGCCGGTCGTCCTTGGCCAGTCCGGCAATGGGGATGTCCAGCCCGAGCCGCTCCAGCACCTCGTGAATGACTCCCATCTGCCCCTTTCCGCCGTCGGCGATAATGAGGTCGGGCATTTCGGCCCCTTCAGCCATCAGCCGCGTATAACGCCGGAAGACGACCTCCCGCATCGAGGCGTAGTCGTCGGCCCCCGTCACGGTCTTGATGTTGAAATGGCGGTACTCCTTGCGGGAGGGTTTTCCATCCCGGAACACCACGCACGAAGCCACCGGATGAGCGCCCTGCAGGTTGGAGTTGTCGAAGCATTCGATGTGCCGCGGCTGTCTGTCGAGGCGCAGCTCCTTTTGAACGGCATTCATCAGCCGCTCGGTATACCGTTCGGGATTCTTGATTTCGAGGTTTTTCAACTGCTCGGCGCGGTAGATGCGGGCGCTCTTCCGCGAGAATTCCAGCAGTTCGAGTTTCTCCCCGCGCTTCGGGACCGTGAAAGTCACGCCTTCGAACAGCAGCGTCGTCGAGGGCAGCAGCGGCACGATCACCTCGCGGGAGAGTTCGCCCCCGGCGATGTTTTCGACGATGTGCTGGATGGCCAGCGTCAGCATGTCGCGCTCGTCGCCCCCGACGCCCGTCGAGAGTTTCACGGTCTGCACGCCCACGACCGAACCGTGGCGGATGCGCACGAAGTTGCACCAGGCCACGTCGTCGTCGGGCAGCAGCGAGAAAACGTCGACGTCGACGATCTTCGCGCTGACGATCACCGACCGTCCGGCATAGTTGTCCAGGGCGTCGAGCCGCTGTTTGTACCGCTGCGCCAGCTCGAATTTCAGCTCCCCGGCCGCACGCGCCATCTCCCCTTCGAGGTATTGGCGCACGGGACGCAGGTCGCCTTTCAGCACCGAAACGACCATGCCGACCAGCTGCGCATACTCCTCCTCGGACTGCCGCCCGACGCACGGGGCCTTGCAGTTGCCCAGGTGGTATTGCAGGCAGACCGTATATTTATCTTTGGCGATCAACTCCGGGGCGAGGTTGAGTTTGCAGGTCCGCAGGGGGATCACCTCGCGGATGAAGTCGAGCACGCTGCGTTGCATCATCACCGATCCGTAGGGGCCGAAATACTGCGACCCGTCGCGCGTCAGGATGCGCGTCGACTGCACGCGGGGAAAGTGCTCGCGCCGCACGACGATCCACGGATAGGTCTTGTCGTCCTTGAGCAGGATGTTGTAACGCGGCTGAAGGCTCTTGATCAGCGAGTTTTCCAGCAGCAGGGCGTCGGTCTCGCTCCCCACGACGATATGGCGGATCTCGGCGATCTGCTTCACCAGCACACGCACCTTCGCGCTGTGCTCCTTCGACTGCACGAAGTACGAAGACACCCGCTTGCGCAGGCTCTTGGCCTTACCCACATAGATGATCGTCCCCGAGCGGTCCACGAACTGGTAGACGCCCGGCGACAGCGGCAGCAGGGCCACCTGCTCCTTGAGATCCGGTTTTTCCGTTTCAGCCATACGCCCTGCAAATTTAGCAAATATATTGCAAATCGGAAAGTCTATAAAAAGGTCGCATTTTTTGTTTAATTCGTCCGAAAATCATATCTTTGCACATCGCTATTTCACTACACGCCAAGCCTATAAGAAAACTTATCCTCCTGCTCCTGTCCGGCATGCTCTCCACCGCATGCGTGGACAAAGATTACGATCTGGGAAACATCGACACCGACAACATCGCCATCGGCGACGAAGGGTCGCAGTTCCGCATCCCGCTGGTCAAGGTGCTCGTCTCGAAGGACGAGATCAAAAACAACGGCGGCAACATCGAAGAGATCTTCCGCGAAGCCGACATCTGGTTTCCCTCCCAGCTGCCCGACGGCAAATTCGTCGACCTCGTCAAATTGCAGGACAAAGACGATCAGACGTATGTAAATACGCTGCTCCGAACGCTGCGCGAGGAGATGCAGGCCAGCGACGCCAAACTCGCATCGGTCGTCGATCTGGTTTGGGACAAATACGCCGCGGAATTTCTGTTGCTTCTCAACCTGACGGCTCCCGACGAGCAAACCTTCAAGACAGCATTCAAAACCGCCTACCGCAACGACGCATCGCTGCGCGAACGGCTCGCGGACGAAGTCAGCGCATTGGCCCGCACCTACCTGACCGGCTCGCTCGGAATAGACCAGCTCGAATACGAAGTCGGCCATATCGACATCAGCAGCGACATAGTGGACATGCTCGCCGACAACCTCGACCCCGAGGGCACGCCCAACGCCAGAAACACGCTGTTCCTCTACGGCCAGATCACCAGCGGGCTGCCCCTTTCGCTGCTCCTCGATCCGAGTTTTTCGCCCACGGAGATCACGTTCCAGGTCGGAGTCGGCGCAGACAAGGCATCGAACGACATTCCCCAAACGCAGCTTTTCGCCGAAGACCTGCGGCAGATCGTCGAGGGCATCACGATCCGGATTCCCGTGACGCTCACGGAATACTATCCCGGCAAAGGATTCAGCGACGACCGGTACCAGATCGTCATCAGCCTGAGCCTGCTCAAGAACGGAGGACTGAAACTCGACATCTAAACCGCACTCCATTATGAAAAAAATATACACCCTCATCGCGGCGGCGCTTCTGGCGACCGGCGCCGCAGCCCAGAACCCCACGGCCTATTTCATGGAGGGTTCGACCTTCCGCAGCCAGTTCAACCCGGCTTTCGCGCCGCTGCGCGGCTACGTCAACATCCCGGCCATCGGCGGCGTGAACATCAACGTGGGCGGCAACATCGCCGTGGACAACATCCTCTTCTCCCGCGACGGCAAGCTGGTGACGCTGCTCGACAGCTCCGTGTCGGCCGCCGACGCACTCTCGGGCCTCAAGCAGAACAACCTGCTGGGCATGGACTTCCGCATGAACGTCATCGGATTCGGCGCCTTTACCAAAAACCACAAGAATTTCTGGTCGTTCGACCTCAACGTGCGGGTCAACGAAGACGCCAACCTGCCCTACTCGCTCTTCGAATTCATCAAACTCGGCAAGGAGGGCCAGATCCGCAACTTCGGCACCTCGACGGACTCCTACCTCGAGGCGGCTTTCAGCTACTCGTTCCCGCTGATGGACGACCGCCTCTACATCGGCATCCGCGGTAAGTTCCTCGCCGGACTCGCCCGTGCGCTGGTCACCTACGACCGCTTCGACATCTCGCTCCGCGAAGACCGCTGGGCCGTTCTCACCCAGGGCACGCTGGACCTCACGGCCGCCGGGGCCAAAGTCGAAACGGACCCCGACAGCGAGACCTTCGAGATCGGCGATCTCGACTTCAAACCCACCAAACCCGCAGGATACGGCTTTGCCCTCGATCTGGGCGCCACGTACGACATCCTGCCCAACCTGCAAGCGTCGCTGGCCGTGACCGACCTGGGATTCATCAGCTGGAGCAAGAAAAACTCCGTCATGGGCGTCTCGACGCAGGAGACGGAATTCACGGGCGCCACGGTTCCGGAAAACGCCTCGGAGCCGGTTCCGGATTTCGACCTCGAAATGCTGAAATTCAACCAGGTCGACGGGCGCAGCACGACCAAGATGCTCCGCGCGTCGGTCAACGCCGGACTCGAATACGAAGTGTGGCGCCACAAAATCGGCATCGGCCTGCTCTACACGGCCCGCGTCTGGAAATACAAGACCATGCACAACATCACCGGATCGGTCAATTTCCACCCCGTGCGCTGGTTCACGGTGTCGGGAAGCTATTCGGTGATCGACAACCGCGGCGGAGCCGTCGGCCTGGCGCTGAACCTCTGCCCCAACTGGATCAATTTCTATCTGGCAACCGACGTGCTGACTTCGAAGCACACGCCGCAGTGGGTTCCCATCAAGCAGAGTTCGATGAACGTAACGCTCGGCCTGGGCATCGAAGGCGGATTGATACTGGGCTTGCAGCTCGTCCAGCTTGTGCCAGACGTTGGCCTCATCCACACCGCCGATGATTTTTTTTCGGAACTTTAGCTCCTTCAACCATCCGGCGATCTCCTCCATGTTCTTCGCCGACATCAGCGATTGCGTCTGCGGCGG
>ERZ779861.3070-NODE-3070-length-14582-cov-2.515179_pt1 | contig 14582 bp, 11 predicted proteins | sample MGYA00511558_ERZ779861 | MGnify/ENA primary metagenome ERZ779861 (study PRJEB29588, sample SAMEA2163432) | human gut metagenome | biome: human gut; feature: human-associated habitat; material: faeces | place: Denmark | collected 2008/2010 ... | reverse complement strand
CTTTAATATAGATGTTGTCAATAAGGATGGTGGTGCCAATATTAAAAATTATGCGCAACCCCAATTATGTTCAGAATGAGAGTAATATTATAAGAAAAATCTTCAAAACTTTCTCTTTGCATAACTCCCAATATATGTTAATGTTTTATTAGTGAGAACTGTAATGAATGTATGGGTAAAATTGAAAACAGGGTGTAGAAAAGGAGAGGGTTGCATGAAAAGAGGAAAGAAACTATTTACGTATTTGCTTGTGCTTGTGATGCTGCTGGCAAATACTGTGACTGGAGTTGCCGCGGAATTGGACGAGCCGTTGCAGGAGGCAACGCAGATTGTTCATGAGGATGGAAGCGGACTGCTGTCGGAAGGTGGTTTGCTGGAAGCAGGCGATGCGGTTGCGGACAGTAGTTATGACCATTCGCATGATGCAGCGATTGTGGCTGCCATGGAGAACCTGCAGGATACCATAGATGTGACAGGCTATGGATTGACAAAAACCAATGTGGAAGATGTTATACACGGTATTTTGAACATGAATCCACAGTTGTTTTATGTATCGGGTGGATTTCGTTATTATATGGATAGCCAAAGTAATGTTAAAGAATTGATCATTACATACAATTATACGAAAACCCAGATTACTTCTATGAAATCGGAGATCGACGCAGAAGTTGCGAAGATGGAAGCTGCGATTGATACAACTGGGTTGAGTGATGTGGAGATTGCACTTGCATATCATGATTACCTTGCGACAGATGTAACATATGATTATGAGAATTATTTATCGAGTTCTTTGTCGAGCGATGATTATAATATCTATGGCACACTTGTTAAGAAGAAAGCGGTTTGCCAGGGATATGCACTGACGTTCATGTATCTGATGAAACGCCAGAATGTTGTGTGTGGCTATGTTTCAAGCAATGCTGCAAATCATGCGTGGAATGTCGTATATTTGAACAACCAGTGGTATCACATGGATGCCACATGGGACGATCCGGTGTGGGATAATCTTGGAAGAGTGAAGCACACGTATTTTATGATTTCAGATGCAACCTTGTTATCTTTGGATAGCGATCGGACGGATTATGTAACGAGTGTTCCGTATGGCTATACCTATACCAAAGCAACTGACAGCCGCTATGAGAGTGGGTTCTGGAGTGGTGTGCAGACATATATGTATCCATGCAATGGAGACTGGTATTATCTGGATGGATCATACGTGGCAGCAGAAAAGAGCGCGAAATATCAGCTTTCTAAATATAATTATGCAAGCCAGACAACTACCTGTTTATATGGTCCGGAATATGCAAGGTGGTGGATTACAGACAATCGTGTGTGGGCATCTTATTGCGGACGTATGGCGGCACGAAATGGTGTGATTTATTTCTCAACACCGACGACGATTGAACAGTATAGCATTTCAACTGGAACGACGAAAACGATATTCACATTGCCATCGGACACTGCAAAGGGAACTCACATATTTGGACTTGGATTTATAGATGATGATCTATATTATGTGATTGCGGATACAGCGAATTATGAAGGACAGGAAACCTATAATAAGGTAAACCTTTGCACTTCTCATGTATATGGAGCGGTGCAGACAATCAATCCAACGTATGAGCAGGCGGGAAAGAAATATCATGTTTGTAAAACATGTGGATATAGTGAAGACATAGAAAATCTCCCGAAACTGGTTAAGGTGTCGACAATTACGATTGTAGGTGGCAAGAAAACCATGACGGTGGGAGAGTCATATACGGTTGAGGATGTGCGAGTGGTACCGGATAACGCTACTAATAAGGAGGTCACTTGGTCTTCTTCCAATCCAAGTGTTGCATCCATAGATACGAATGGAACAGTGACAGCAAAGGCGGCAGGTACAGCGACAATCACAGCAACGGCAAAGGATGGGCAGGGAGCCAAGGATTCTTTTGTTATGACAGTGAAGAAGGCCGATTCTTCAGAAACACCGGATCCGGATCCAAATCCGAATCCAGATCCGACACCAAACCCAGATCCGACACCAAACCCAGATCCAACGCCAACGCCGAACCCAACACCAACACCAGATCCAACACCAAGTCAGCCGGTTACACCAGCTGTAACCGTGCGGTATACAACCCATGTGCAGACATTTGGCTGGCAGGGAAATGAGAATGATGCAAAGACATGGTTTACAAATGGTGCGATGGCGGGAACGAGCGGAAAAGCGAAGCGCTTGGAAGGTATCAAGATTCGTGTGACGGGCAATGATAATCTGGGAATCCAGTATACAACACATTGTCAGAGTTATGGCTGGCTGCCGTGGTCTGCCAATGGTGAGATGAACGGAACGGAGGGCGAGGCAAAACGTCTCGAAGCAATCAAGATTCAGCTGACAGGTTCGGATGCAGGCAAATACGATGTATATTATCGCGTGCATGCGCAAAGCTACGGTTGGCTCGGCTGGGTGAAGAATGGCGCACCATCAGGAACAGCCGGTTATGCAAAACGTCTGGAGGGAATCCAGATTGTGGTTGTAAAGAAAGGTGCTTCCTTCAATACGAGAATGGGAAATATCAATTCCGCATATGCGCTTGGCTATTATGCGAAGGCGGGTACGTCTCCGGTTGTAAATGCAAAGAATACATCCAATGCGAATCCGCAGATTGCAGGTGAAGCACAGACAAACGTGACCTACCGTACCCATGTGCAGAGCTACGGCTGGCAGGCATGGAAGTACAATGGTCAGATGAGTGGTACAAGTGGTCAGGCAAAGCGGCTGGAGGGTATCAATATCCGTCTTTCTAACCAGCAGTACAGCGGAGACATCGTGTATACAACACATGTACAGAGCTATGGCTGGCAGGGAAATGAGAACAATCAGTCGACATGGCGGAAGAATGGCGTGATGAGTGGTACGAGTGGCGAGGTAAAACGTCTCGAAGCAATCCGGATCAATTTGACCGGTGAGATGGCAAAGCATTATGACATTTACTATCGTGTGCATGCACAGTCATTTGGCTGGCTTGATTGGGCGAAGAATGGCGCGCCATCCGGTACAGCCGGTTATGCAAAGCGTCTGGAAGGCATTCAGATCATTTTAGTTCCAAAGGGACAGCCGGCACCGGCGAAAAATTACGGCGGCATTACTTCGGTTCGCGCGTCCTATATTGCAAAATAAACATACATACAGTCCCCTCAGCATACATTTTGCTGAGGGGATTTTTTGCGTTGGAGGAGCGATGGATAGCCTGTATGGTTCGGCGTGTGGCGCCTATATATATGATGAGGATGTGCTTGATTTCCTTGTGAAATACGACAACAATCTGGCGGGGGAGATGCAGATCTTGCAGCCGGACTGCAGAACGATCATTAACAGTCAGTTTCTTGTGGCGTATCGAAGCGTCTATGATGCGTCTGGGGCACCGCTTTCGACAGATACACTGTTTCGGTTAGGCTATGACCGGATACCGAAATGCTTTGGCTTGATGGATACCTCGGCATTGCAGGGGATTGGTATTGGCGCAGTCCAGACGGTGCCAGGACTTTCTTTGTCAGGAAAGGATGTGTTGGTTGGGTTTGTCGATACGGGGATTGACTTTGCGAATCCGTTGTTCCGCAGAGCAGATGGTACATGCAGGGTAACGGCGATCTGGGATCAGACACAGGCGGCATATGAAGCGGGTGAACCCAATATGTCTGTACAGAGCGGGGAGATCGATACACGTCCCATCTTTGGATATGGCAGGGAGTATCCGCAGGAGTTGTTGAATCTGGCGATACAGACGGAACAGTCGTATCAGATTGTACCAAGCCGGGATACGGACGGGCACGGTACGTTTCTGGCATCCGTGGCTGCCGGGAACACCTATCTGGATGGGGATGATATATTTTCCGGTGTGGCACCGAAGTCGGATATTATCATGGTGAAATTAAAGCAGGCAAAGCAGCGTCTGCGAGATTTCTTCCTGATTCCAGATGGCGTTCCATGTTATTCGGAGGCGGATATCATACTTGGCGTGAAATACCTGATTAACAAGGCGATGGAGCTGGGAAAACCGCTTGTAATCTGTCTGGGACTGGGGACGAATCAGGGTGATCACAATGGGAATCTGAATCTGGAGCTTTATCTGGATACGGTTGTGACACTGCCGGGAATCTGCGTGGTCGGAAGTGCTGGAAATGAGCTTGGTACAGGCGGGCATTTTGCAAGCCTGTCTACGATCAATCTGGGCAATCAGAACGGGATCTCACAGCCGCGGACACGGACGGTAAGAAATGAGATGGAGATCTATGTGGAAGATGAGAATCCGGGTTTTTGCACGGAGATCTGGGGGCGTGCGCCAAGTCTGTACCAGATAGCGGTATATTCCCCGACCGGGCAGCGGTTTGATCAGCTTTTTCCGAACCGTGACAGTTCTGGAATGATTACATATTTGTATGAGGGAACGACGTTGTATGCGGAAAGTGTAGTGGTCGAGAACAATTCGGGTGATCCGTTTATCCTGCTGCGGTTTGAGAAGCCTGCGACCGGTATCTGGCGGATTGAAGTGACAGAGAATTACAGCAGCTTTCCGGCAGGGTATGATGCATGGCTGCCAATCCGACAATTTTTGGGCGATAATACGCGGTTTTCACGACCAGATCCGGAAGTGATTCTTTGTGCGCCAGCGAATGCGCGTGGGACGATAACTGTAGCCGGGTACAATCATCTGGATAATTCGTTGTATGTGGAATCCAGCCGTGGATATACCAGAAAAGGACGGATTCAGCCGGATTTTGCGGCGCCAGCCGTGCGTGTGTCGGGGCTGCTTGCGGGAGGCAGTGGGACGCGACCGCTGTTCGTGCGCCGGAGCGGTACGAGTGTCGGGGCTGCATTGACCGCCGGGGCGGCGGCACTTTTCCTCGAATGGGGCATCGTGCGTGGCGATTATTATGGGATGAATACCGAAGTGATCCGGCAGATTTTGATTCGCGGTGCGCGGACAGTTGTCGATATTGCATATCCAAACCCTGCGTGGGGATGGGGGGTGCTGGATATATCACGTGCTTTTGAGGCCCTGCGCGGCTAAGCAGACCGGATAACAGGATAGTTGGATGGATATCATGCTGATACTGGACAAATAGAGAAAAAAAGGGTATCATAAGGGAAATATGTCGTACGATTCAAATTTGAAAACAGGAGTTGTATAGATTATGATATGTAAACATTGTAAAGCGGAAAATGAAGATGGTGCATTGTTCTGCAGCAGCTGTGGAAAACCGCTGGAAGATGAAGAATATGACCGTGAGAAAATGCCGAATGCCTGCATCTGGCATACCTTGTCAAAGGAAAAACCGGAGATCGCGCTTATGATATTTCTGGCAAGTGGTCTGGTGTTTGGATTCTTCTATTTCAGTAACAAAGTACAGAAAGCCAACGATGAGCGAAATACAATTGCTTCAGAAAGCGATGTGGCAGCCAATTATTTCCGGTCACAGATCCGGGAACAGGAGGATGCAATCACAGAGCTGCAGTCCCAGATTGATCTTCTGAAAGCATCAATCACAGATTATCAGAATAAGGAAGAAGACTATAAGAAGCAGATTACCGCGCTTGAGGATAAGGAAGAGGCGATGGATGGTCTGGCAAGCTTCACGGATGCGGTGCCATCCCAAGGCTATGAGGATATGTTTGTCAGTGATACATTCCTGAAGTTCACGACAAATGAGGCTGATACATCAGAGGAAGGTGCGGAAACGACAGAGGCACAGACGCCACAGGAAGCCGTACTGCGTGTATGTATTTCCGGTGATATCGAGGTAAGCGTGGAGTCCTCGGATGAGGATGTTGCGAGCTTCACATGGGATACTTCTCCAGTCGGACCATCAGTAGCGAGACTGCGTGTGATCCCAGGCAAGAAGGGAACGGCAATCTTGACATTCACAAACAACTTAAATGACGAGCAGATTAAGGTTTACGTCTATGTACAGTAACAAACATCCATATAGGAATTATAGAATAAATAAGAAAAGCACAGTTCAACTTTGAACTGTGCTTTTCTTATTTGTTCGATTCTTGCTTGCCAATTATACTGTTGGAGCCTTGTAGTTGTCGGAGATTGTTCCGAACTCTTTGTACTCCTGAATTCTTGACTGAATACGCTCAGACTGATCCAACAGGCTGCTGATAGAAGCGTTGTGGTTCAGGTGATCAATCAGAGTTGCGATATACTTGCTCAAGTCAGCAGACTCATACCAGTCATGGTTGAAGAGCTCTGGATCCTGATAAGTCAGGTTTGTTGTGATAACTTTCTCGATGGTACCCTCTGCCTTTGCCTGGTCGAAGATATCCAGACCAGCAGTAAACAGACCGAACGTTGCAAGACAGTACACACGTCTTGCCTTACGAGCCTTTAACTGACGGGCAACATCCAACATACTCTCACCGGAAGCAATCATATCGTCGATGATGATAACATCCTTGCCCTCGACACTGTCACCAAGGAACTCATGTGCAACGATTGGGTTCTTGCCATTTACGATCGTTGTGTAATCACGTCTCTTATAGAACATACCAACATCAACACCCAAGTGGTTTGCGAAGTAGATCGCACGGTTCATGGCACCTTCATCCGGGCTGATTACCATCATGTGATTGCTGTCCAAAGTCAGATCCGGTGTTGTGCGGAGCAGTGTCTTGATGAACTGATAGGTTGGCATGATATTTTCAAAACCGCTGTAAGGAATCGCGTTCTGGACACGAGGATCGTGAGCATCAAATGTAATGATATTGTCAACGCCAAGTCCGACTAACTCCTGCAATGCGATTGCACAGTCCAGAGACTCACGGCTGCTGCGCTTATGCTGACGGCTCTCGTACATGAAAGGCATGATAACGGTGATACGGTTTGCCTTGCCTGCCATGGCAGCGATAACACGCTTCATATCGGAATAGTGATCGTCTGGGGACATCATATTTGTCTTACCACAGATCTTGTACTCGATGCTATGGTTTACAACATCAACCATGATGTAAACATCAGTACCACGTACGGAATCCTGTAAAGTACCCTTAGCTTCACCGGAACCAAAACGTGGACAAGAGGATTTCAGGATATAGGAATCTCTCTCATAGCCTGCAAATGTGATGTTGTCCTTGTGCTCGTTGTGACGTTCTGCTCTCCAGCGTGCAAGGTAGCTATCCACTTTTTCACCGAGGGCTTTGCAGCTCTCCAAAGGGATGATTCCGAGCTTTCCAACTGGAACTGTAATAAGATGACTTGAATCTGGCATGATTTTTTCCTCCATTGTGTGATTACAGCTTAGAACCCTGTATCATTTCTTTTTTTCTTTTTTGATACCTTATGTTTTCACCGTACAGTTGAAGTACAGTGTAACGTTCAATGATGCGGGACATGATACGTTCGGAATACCGCTCCTGTAATTCCTTCATGGAAAGATTGGTCGAGATGACCGTCGATTTTCCGGTAAGTCCCCTCTGGTTGATAACTTCAAAAAGCTTGGAGCAGACAAAGGCATTGGTTGTCTCTGTGCCCAGATCATCGATTACCAACAATTCGCTATTATAAATATATTTGTATAATTCTTCAAGTTCTAATTTTTTATTCATCAGATATTGTCCGAAAACCTGTTCAAACAGATCGTTTGCGGACAGATAGAGAACGGTGTGCCCTTCGTCCAGTAACGCTTTCGCGATACAGTTCGTGAGAAAAGTCTTTCCGAGACCGGTTTCTCCATATAATAACAGGTTTCCGCGTTCGGTATCCTGTGTCGCAAATGTATTCACGAAACGGTGGACAAGATGCAGCACATTTTTGGCATTGTCATATGGACTGACAGACCAGTTCCGGTTCTCCGGAATCGTGTGACTGTAATAGTCCAGATCAAATGTATCGAAGTTCTCGGAATCCAGAACCTGTGTCATGTTGGACTGGCGATATAAGGCATCCACAATCCGGCGTTCAAAGCATGCACAGACCTTGCCGTCCACATAGGCGAGATCCTTGCAGACCGGACAATCATAGATTGGTTCCAGATACGTGGCAGGGTAGCCGTGTGTCAGGAGCAGTTCCTGTATCCGCGCAGAATTGCTGCGGTTCTGATTGGAGATCTCCTGTGTGTCAGCTGCCTGTCCGAGTGCTTTTTTCTTCGCGAGCGCGATATAGGAAAGCTTGTTTTCGGATTGCAACTGTTTGATCTCTGGAATCTTCGCATAGATTTCTTCCTGCCGTTCCTGCAGGCGCCGTTTGTTGCGCAGGCGAACCTGTTCGTAATCATGCAGGATATTTTCTTTTTTCAGCAACTCAAAATTCATTGACCGTTTACCTCTTTGTGGAACAGCTGCTCCATCTCATCAAGTTCGGAGCTCATGCTGCTCTGTGTAAAGTTTGTAAATGCATTTCCGCTTTTCTTCGTGGTAGCAGAGGCTTTCTGGTTCTTGGCTGTCTCGGCGTGGGCGAGATCTTCCTGCTTGATGCCGGCAAAATCTGTCACCCCTGCGTTATGCCATGCGGTCAGAATCCCATTCACATATTTGATCGTAGGATTCTGTGTGTGTAAGACTGCACGCTTGCAGGCTTCCTCTACGATATCCTCACCGAAGCCGTAGTCCTTTGTCCATGTCTTAAAGAATTCCTGCTCGATCGTTGTCGGTGCCCCGCGCTTAATGCCAAGCGTCTTGTAGAAGACACGGCAGACACCGCTCATAAGGGCGTACTGTTCCTTTGCCTGTGCCTTTGTCTGAATGCCGTCCTGATACCAGCCGATGGCGGTTGCTTCTAAGTAACGGCAGTTTTTCTTCTTCATTGTGGTACAATATTCAATCAGATACTCGAATAAGTCGACACTGAATCCAAGTGTATCATATATGTACATCAATGACTGCGTATCCGACTGTGAAATCGGCTTCTCAAATAAAGTCTCTACTTGATATAATATATCTTCCCAGTCCTGATCGCGCAAGAGTTTATCGATATCTTTCTGCGTAAATTTCGGCTTTTGTGGTGCGGAAAGTTCCATCGCAGGTGTTGTGATCGGTACAATCTTGTTGGAAGGCTTCTCTGAGCGCTCCGCTGTGTCTGCTTTTTCCACATGTGCAGATGTATCATCGGAACGAAGCAGGGAAAATGCATCCGATTCTGTGGATAACTCCATTTCCGGTGCCTTCAGTGGCAGAACCACAATCCCGGTTGGCTGTCCCTTTCCGTCAAAGGTCAGACGCAGTGCATCCTTGGTCACCCAATACTTGATGGCACGGCAGATATCTTTTTCTGTGAGATTAAAATGATCCGCAATCTCGGCAACCGAGATCTGCTGTTTGCTGTTCAGCAGCCGGATCAGATACAGATACACCTTTACAAACTCCCCGTTTGCATCTGTCATATAATAGTCGATAAAAAAGTTCGAGATGGAAGAATAAGTCTCGCTATTTTCAGTTGAAATCGTAATTGTCTTCATAGTTTTTTGAACCTTCCCTTCATCGCTTCGCTTAGAAGCATTTCAAATTATAGCATGAAGAAAATTAAATTCAAGCGAACATCTTTTCGGTCGGAGCGTTTACGAAAATTGTGGAAAATGTGGATAATGTGGACAATCAGTTACCATAAAAAATAAGGGTGTGGAATCAAGCCGTTTGCAGACGATTTATGTTACAATTATGTTAACTAAAAATGAAAAGACCTGTTTGGTAATTTTCCCCAAACAGGTCTGTGGATAATGTGGATAACTATTTTTTTAACAGTGTATTTCCGATAGAATCAACATTTCCGGCGCCCATAGTTATCAACAGGTCATTTTTTTTGCAATTTTTTTTCACATACTCGGTGATGCTGTCGAAGTCGCCAAGGTAGATGGCATGACCACCGTTGGCGTTGATCTTGTCACAGACATCCTTCGATGAAACAAGTCCGGTATCCTGCTCTCTTGCGGCGTAAATATCTGCCAGAAGCACGTGATCGCAGGTTGCAAGTGCCTGTCCAAATTCGTCCAGAAGCGCCTTGGTACGGGAGTATGTATGAGGCTGGAAGATGCACCACAGTTCGTTGTGTGGTGTGTTCTTGGCAGCCGCCAAGGTTGCAGCAATCTCGGTTGGGTGATGCGCATAATCGTCGACGATTTTGACACCATTTTCTGTGACGCCCTTGTGCTCGAACCGTCGGTGGGCGCTGGAACAGCGCGCCAGACCAGCAATCGTGTATTTGCGGTCAATGCCGAGGAAATCTGCGACTGCGATAACAGACAGAGAATTCATGACATTGTGGATACCGGTTGCATGCAGTTTGATCTGATCCTGCTTCTCGCCTTTGACAACGAGTGTGTAGGTTGGGTGACCTTCTTCGTCGAAGGTAATATCAGTTGCACTGTAATCATTTCCGGCATTCATACCGAAGGTAATGATGTTGCAGTGCAGATCTTTTATCACATGTTCGTAATATTTCATATCGCCATTGACGACGAGCAGTCCGTCGTCAGGAAGAATTTCTGCGAATGTCTTGAAGGAATCTGCGATCTCCTCGATGCCGCTGAAGAAATCGAGATGATCCGCGTCCACATTCAGGATGATACTGATATATGGATGGAATGCGTGATAGCTGTTTGTGTATTCACAGGCCTCTGTAACGAAATAATCGGAGTGCCCCACGCGGATATTGCCGCCGATCGCATCCAACATACCACCGATGGAGATGGTTGGATCGGTCTGCGCCTCCAGCAATACATAGGAGAGCATGGAGGTTGTTGTTGTCTTGCCGTGCGTTCCGCTGACTGCGACGCCGTATTTGTAGTTCAGCATGATCTGACCGAGGAGCTGTGCCCGTGTCAGCATCGGAATATTTCTGCGTTTCACTTCTACAAATTCCGGATTGTCCGCATGAATGGCTGCGGTATATACGACGAGATCAATATCATCGGAGATATTTTCTGCTTTCTGTCCGATGAAAATGCGGGCGCCCAGATTCTTCAGAATCTCTGTGATCTCGGATTCCTTCATATCGGAACCGGATACGGTAAAGCCCTCCTGCAATAAAATCTCGGCAAGTCCGCTCATGCTGATACCGCCGATACCCATGAAATACACATGGATCGGTTTTTCAAAATCTACTTTATACATGGTAATAATCTGCCTTCCTTAATCTCTGTTTGTGATGTATTTGGATCGCATGCGGGGCATGCGAAGCCATATTTATTCCATATTATAGCACGATTGATTGACATTACAACAAATTTACGAAATTTATATGCAATGCCAATTGACTTCATGCGGCATTTATGACATTATATATTTTAGTAGTTTTTTATTAAAATTACGACCTATAAGAGAGGATTTATATTAGGAGGAACAGCATGAAAGTATGTGAAATGTGTGGAGCACAGAATGATGATGTCTTCACAAAATGCTCAGTTTGTAGCGCAGATCTGCCATCTATGAACAGCCAGGATGGCGATGATGAGAAGACCGTTCTGATCGATCCGGATCAGGCACCAGCACAGCCGTCAGGTCTGTCATTAAAGACAGATACAAGTACGTATGGACAGGCAGATGCAGGACAGACAAATCCACAGCCAGCAGCACCACAGTTTGGCGGCATGGGACAGCCACAGATGAATGGTATGGGACAGCCACAGATGAACGGCATGGGACAGCCGGGCATGAACGGAATGCCACAGCAGGGTATGCCGGGACAGGCACCATATGGACAGCCAGGATTTGGTGGTCCGACACCAGCGCAGCCGGCAAAGCCAAAGAAAGGTCTGATCATTGGTATTATTGCAGCAGCCGTTGTTGTATTGGCAGGTGCATTTGTTCTGATCTTCAAGGGCGGATTCGGAGCAAAGGGAGGAGCATCTTCCCCAGAAGCAGTTGCACAGCAGTTTATCGAGGCGATGAATGATCAGGATGTAGATAAGATGTCTGCACTTTGTCCACCATTCCTTGATCCAGGACAGGAAGATATTGAGGATATGCTTGATTCTTATTCTGGATATGATGTAACTTTCAAGTATGAGGGCGTTGAGAGCAAAGAGATGTATGACAGCGATGATCTGGATGATCTTGAAGAGGATATCAGTGATTATGCAGACAAAACAATCAAGCTGCAGGACGCTTGTGATCTGGAGTTCTCTTTCAACGTAGCAGTGACAATGAGTGGCGAGACTTACGATCAGTCAAGCACATATCCGATCACATGTATCAAGTACAAGGGAAACTGGTATCTCTATGAGTAAGAAGACACAGACGATTCTGACAATCTGTGTAGATATAAGTATGCTGGCAGTCATTGTGACTGCCAGCTATTTGTTACTCACGGGGAAATTGCAGGGGAACTGGATTCATGTAGCGCAGATCGCAATTATCGCTGCGATTCCGACGCTCTTTTTTGTAAGCTTCTTGAATTTCGGTATGCAGAAATACGAGAAGATGCGCCCGGAGGATGCGTGGGAAGATGAGCACGATGAAACAGAAGAACAGGATGAAAATAAAAATGCACCGCAATCATAATAACTGCGGTGCATTTTTTATTGCTGATCGAATGTAATGCTGTCTGCCCATTGCAACATGGACTTTTCTAAAGAGTCGTACGAACGGTGCTTGCACACGAATTCACAGATCCAGTAATTGTTCCCTTCCTTCAGCATGCAGTGCAGATAGGTGTATTTGGCACCGGATACGGTCTGCGTGTTGCTGAAATAATAGTAGTTGTTCCGCTGTACCAGCTTATCAGTGGAAATGCCGTTCAGGCTGCAGATTTCCTTTGCGTAATCCTTCAGTCCTGCAATTTCGTAGCCCTGATATTCAAGGTCGGACGCATTTTCGGTTTTTACGGAAAATGATACATCGTCGCTGACGAAGTAGGCGTCAAAACCGGACATCTTACTTTCTTTGAAAGTATCGGTCAGGGTAATGGTCATCGTACCAACGGTGAAGTTTTTGGGATTGCCGCTGCATCCACATAGGAGACAAGTGGTAAGCACGATCAGGCACAGCCCTAAAGTTATTTTTTTTGATTTCGAACGCATAGTTAAACTCCTTTCCTAGTTGCCGTCGTCTTGCTGATGCTGTTTGGAGAGTCCTTCCTGTATAAATGCATCGATGTTACGTTCGGTTGATTTTAAAATGGCTGCCAGCCGTTCCTGTTCGGCGGCTTTTTCTTTTGCAGCTTCGATTTCGCGTTGCTTTTTTTCTTCATCCTCTGCAGCTTCCCGGTTGAGCCGGGCCATGATCTCGTTGGCACGGGCTAACACATCGTCGTCGACACCTGCCGGAATCTCTTCCGGATCTAATGCAGAATTGGTGCTGCTTATGTCTGGGTCTGCATTGACAGCCGGTGCGAATGCCGTTGGTTCGGCAGACATATGTGCTGCCTCCGAAACCAGATCGTCGATATTATGCTGGCTCTGACGGTTCGTGTCAAGCACGGCATCTGCAAGCGCCTGAGCATCGAGCGTTTCTGACTGCGATGGTTTCGTTGGTGCCGCATATTTGACGTCCGGCTCTTTTTCTTCTGGCCACTCGCCGCTATGGATGAGTTTATAGACCGGCTTATATACGATACACCACCATTTGTAGACGGTTCGTTTTGCCCGGAATAGAAAGTTATCGTACATGTAAGCCTCCTATATATTTTGTGTATAAATGTATAATGCTATCACTATAATAGCATGATTTTATCTGGAATAAAAGTTAAAAATTTGTTAGTTTTTTATGAGAAAAATACTTTTGAAATATGGTTGTAAATCTTGACATAAGCGATTATACTAGGAGTGTATGTCAAAATGGGAGAAGATTTGGCAAATAAATATAAAACGAGGTAATAAGTGATGAGAAAGACAAAGATTGTTTGTACGCTGGGACCCGCAACGGATAACGAGGATGTACTGCGGAAGCTTATGCTTGCTGGAATGAATGTGGCAAGACTGAATTTTTCGCACGGTACACACGAAGAACAGAAGAAACGTATGGACATGGTCAAGAAGCTGCGTGCGGAGCTTGGACTTCCAATCGCAATTTTGCTCGACACAAAAGGACCTGAGATTCGTACCCGCGATTTTGAGGGTGGAAAGGCAGAGCTTAAGGCGGGTGATTTCTTCACACTGACAACGAGAGATCTTGTTGGTGACAGCACCATTACCTCTATCACATATAAGGATTTGTATAAGGATGTACAGATTGGTACTCATATTCTGATCGACGATGGTCTGATCGAGCTTCAGGTAACATCGATCAGTGGAGAGGATATCTTATGTACCGTTATTACCGGAGGCCCGGTTTCTAACCACAAGGGCATCAATGTGCCGGATGTGCATCTGAATATGCCGTACTTAAGCGAAGTAGATCAGAGCGATATCCTGTTTGGTATTGAGCAGGATGTAGATTTTGTAGCGGCTTCTTTCGTTCGTTCCGCTAAGGATGTATTGGAGATTCGTGAGCTGTTAAATGCAAATGGTGGAAATAATATCAACATCATTTCCAAGATCGAGAATTCTGAAGGTGTTAACCACATTGATGACATTATCTATGTATCAGATGGTATCATGGTTGCCCGTGGAGATATGGGCGTCGAGATTCCTTGTGAGGAAGTTCCGGTTATCCAGAAGAT
>ERZ779861.3063-NODE-3063-length-14632-cov-8.239555_pt1 | contig 14632 bp, 10 predicted proteins | sample MGYA00511558_ERZ779861 | MGnify/ENA primary metagenome ERZ779861 (study PRJEB29588, sample SAMEA2163432) | human gut metagenome | biome: human gut; feature: human-associated habitat; material: faeces | place: Denmark | collected 2008/2010 ... | reverse complement strand
TTCGGGGGTTCGAAGCCATGATATCTTTTTTGGCTTCACGATATGGCTGCGGCACAAGGATTCGAACCTTGGTAATGACGGAGTCAGAGTCCGTTGCCTTACCGCTTGGCGATGCCGCATTGCTCACCAACGCCCCACATTATAGCAGATTCCCGCGCGCTTGTCAAGAGCTTTTGAAAAAAATCACGGAATTTTCTGTGAATTACAGAAATTCCCATCGCCTGCAGGAATGGGTAGTTGCAGAAATGCCGGGGCAGTGCGCCGGGGCATGGGCTGAAAAGCCCACGCCCCTTCTGTGTGTCCCGGATTGGCGCGGAGGAGCGCCGGCGGAGCCGCGCCGACAGCTCTTTCAGGCGGCGGGATGGTGTCCTTATATGGTGATATTTCCATCTGTGCAATAGACGGTACAATGGACATCGATCCCGTTAATCCCTTCTATCGCATACCACTGTGCTTTTGTGCCTTGGAATTTGATTGATGTCAAACCGGCGTACAAGAACGCATTCACACCGATACTCGTCACGCTGTCGGGAATCGTGATAGAGGTCAAGCCGGTGCACCACAAGAACGCATACCCTCCGATGCTCGTCACACTTTCGGGAATCGTGACAGAGGTCAAGCCAGCGCAGCCAGAGAACGCCTGCTCCCCGATACTCGTCACGCTGTCGGGGATCGTGATAGAGGTTAAGACTTCGCAACCCGAGAACGCACTCTCGCCGATACTCTCCCCACTTGTGATTGTAACGGTTTTGAGTCTGCTGTTCTTGATATAATTTACTGCTAATGCTGGTATCGTTGCCGTTTTAATCGGGCAACTCTTGAACGCATTCTCGCCGATACTCGTTACGCTGTCGGGAATCGTGACAGAGGTCAAGCCTTTGCAACCCGAGAACGCATACCCTCCGATGCTCGTCACACCGTTGGGAATCGTGACAGAGGTCAAACCGGTGCAACCGGAGAACGCATTCTCGCCGATACTCGTTACGCTGTCGGGAATCGTGACAGAGGTCAAGCCTTTGCAACCCGAGAACGCATACCCTCCGATGCTCGTCACACCGTTGGGAATCGTGACAGAGGTCAAACCGGTGCAACCCGAGAACGCAGAACCTCCGATGCTCGTCACGCTGTCAGGAATCGTGACTGCGGTCAAGCCAGCGCAACCCCAAAACGCAAAACCTCCGATGCTCGTCACACTGTCAGGAATTACAAGATTCGTTACAAGGTCACCATTCAAATGCAGTTTGTGTGCATATTGAAGTGGAGTTGCAAACGCATCTTCAAAGGAGATACCACACCATTTTCCAATATCGGTAATATAAACATCTTTCAAGCCAGTGCAACCGAAGAACGCCTGCTTTCCGATACTCGTTACGCTGCAGGGAATTGTGATAGAGGTCAAGCCGGCGCAACCGGAGAACGCATAACCTCCGATGCTCGTCACGCTGTCGGGAATCGTGACAGCAGTCAAGCCAGTACAATCGTAGAATGCCCTCTCGCCAATGCTTGTCACGCTGTTGGGAATTGTGATAGACATCAAGCCAGTGCAACCCGAAAACGTACCCCCGTCAATGCTCGTCACACTGTCGGGAATCGTAATAGAGGTCAAGCCGGTGCACCACGAGAACGCAGAATTGCCGATGCTTGTCACGCTGTCGGGAATCGTGATAGATGTCAAGCCGGTGCAACCGTAGAACGCATTCTCGCCGATACTCGCTACGCTGTCGGGAATCGTGACAGAGGTCAAGCCCTTGCAACCCGAGAACGCATACCCTCCGATGCTCGTCACACCGTTGGGAATCGTGACAGAGGTCAAGCCGGTGCAACCCGAGAACGCACTCTCACCAATGTTCGTCACGCTGGAGGAGATTGTGATAGAGGTCAAGCTGGCACAACCCGAGAACGCCCGCCCGTTGATGCGCTCCCCGCTTGCGATTGTAACGGTTTTGAGTTGGCTGTTATTGATGTGGTTTGCTGCTAACGCAGGTATCGTTGCCGTTTCAATCGGACAGCCTTTGAACGCATCATAGCCAATGCTCGTTACGCTGTCGGGAATCGTGATAGAGGTCAAGCCGGTGCAACCAGAGAATGCACTCCCGCCGATGTTTATCACGCCGTCGGGGATCGTGATAGAGGTCAAGCTGGCGCAACCCGAGAACGCCCGCTCGTTGATGCGCTCCCCGCTTGTGATTGTAACGGTTTTGAGTTGACTGTTATTGATGTGGTTTGCTGCTAACGCAGGTATCGTTGCCGTTTCAATCGGGCAGCCCTTGAACGCAGAATCGCCGATGCTCGTTACGCTGTCGGGAATCGTGACAGAAGTCAAGCCGGTGCAACCCTCAAATGCACTGGCTCCAATGCTCGTCACGCTATCAGGAATCGTGATCGGGGTCAAGCTGGTGCAATCTTTGAACGCATTCTCGCCGATGCTCGTTACCGTGTCAGGAATCGTAATGGCTTGGATGTATGATTGCTGAAAAGCTCCGGGCAGTATTTGTGTTACCGGTTTTCCCTTATATGTTGCAGGAATAGCGATATAGGCAAGGTATCGGTTTGCTTTTGCTCCATACGTTCCGTCAGCCAGAGGATAGAAGTCCAGCCCTTCGGTAACTTCCTGCGTTTCAGCATAAGCATTGGTAATTTCAAACGTAGTAGTTGTGCCGTCCGTAAAAGTGATTGTGTATGTGTCCACATTGCCGTTCGTGGCAGTCTTTACAATGGAAACAATACCGACTCCGGCGTCACCCTTGTCACCCTTGTCGCCTTTGTCGCCCTTGGCTCCGGTTGCGCCGGTGTCGCCTTTGTCGCCTTTTTCACCCTTGGCTCCGGTTGCACCGGTGTCGCCTTTGTCACCCTTCGCGGCAGCCTGTCCGTCTTTGCCCGCCAAAGATGCAAGCCATTCGGTGAGTGTTCCTTCAAAACCGTTGTCGCAAGCGAGTTCATATGCAGACTTACCATCCGCACCGGCTTCTCCCTTTTCTCCCTTTTCACCTTGGATACCCTGAGGTCCTTCCACACCCTCGCACCCGGACAGAACAGATACGCCCATGAGTATGGATAACACCAATGCATACACTTTCAAAAAACTTCTTTTCATGATTACCATTCCTTTCTCAACAAACTTCCGTGACGTTCAAATCCGCAACAGCAAAAGACCATACAGCAAAAGCGCTGAACCACAAACAACAGTATATCATGGAGACGGCAAAAAGTCAATGCATTTTGCCGATTTGGGCAGGAAGCCGCAGCGCTTTTTCACGCAAATTGCTACTGTGTGACGCAGATTGCGCCATTTTTCTTCTGTCGGTCGCCGTCGCAGAGGGCGTTTTCCTGTACCGGACGGAATCAAGAAATGCGCTCCTGGCGGTTATCACCTTTGCCGTTCTTCTCTGCTTCCGTCCCCGGAGGAGAAGAGCGGAGGGAAAGGAACTGAATTCGCGGACGGACATATGGGAGCCGGCGTTTCGGCTTGCTTTCCGCATCGCCCGTCGGGAAAAACCGCCTTGACTTTTGCGCTCCGGTCGGGTATAATACGGGTATACCAAAAGCACTACACCCGAAGGAGGCTTTCCATGAGCACTACGGAAGACAGGCAGTTGCGCGCGCGGGTTGACAAACTCCGCGAGGAGCTGAACTACCACGCCAAAAAATATTACGTGGAGGATGCACCGGAAATATCCGACTATGAGTACGACCGGCTTTTCTATGAGCTGGTGCACATCGAGCAGGAACACCCGGAGCTGGACGATCCCGCGTCCCCGACCCACCGCGTCGGCGGCAAAGCCTCCGACCGCTTTGAAAAGGTCACGCACAGCGTTCGCATGGATTCGCTGACCGATGTGTTTTCCTTTGAAGAGCTTGAAGAATTCCTGTCCCATGTTGCGGAGCGGATCCCGGATGCCGTATACTCGGTCGAGCCGAAGATCGACGGGCTCTCCTGCGCGTTGCGCTATGTGGACGGCGTGCTGGTTCAGGCGGCAACGCGCGGCGACGGAACAGTCGGCGAGGACGTGACGCAGAACGTCCGCACCATCTTCGATGTGCCGCTGACCCTGCCGGAGCCGCTGTCGCTGACCGTCCGGTGCGAGGTATATATGCCCCGCGCGGTCTTTGAGCGACTCAATCGGCGCCGCGCCGAGGCGGGCACCGCCCTGCTTGCCAACCCGCGCAATGCCGCCGCCGGGTCACTCCGCCAGCTTGACCCCAAGGTCACGGCATCGCGGGCGCTGTCTGTCTTTGTCTTCAATTTTCAAGAGGGGGCGCTCTATGCCGATGGGCACGCGCCTGTCTCGCACACCGAAACGCTGGACCGACTGCACAAGCTGGGCTTCCACACACTGGAGGAACGGATCCGCACCGCCGACCGCGCCGCGATTCTGGCGCATATCCGGCATCTGGGCGAGGCGCGGGACAGTCTCGCCTATGACATCGACGGCGTGGTAATCAAGCTGGACAGGCTTGCCGACCGGGCGACTATGGGCGAGGGAACCGCAACCCCCCGTTGGGCGGTCGCCTACAAGTTCCCGCCGGAGCAGAAAATCACACGGCTGGAGGACATCACCGTCGCGGTCGGGCGCACCGGCGTACTGACTCCTACCGCCGTACTGCACCCCGTCCGGCTGGCGGGCACCACGGTTTCCCGCGCGACCCTGCACAATCCGGATTTTATCTGCGAGCGTGATATCCGCATCGGCGATTTCGTGACCGTGCAGAAGGCGGGCGACATCATTCCGGAGGTGGTCTGCACGCATCCGGACAGGCGAACAGGTGACGAGCGCCCCTTCCGGATGCCGGCAGTCTGTCCCTCCTGCGGGGAGCCGGTATTCCGGGAGGAGGACGAGGCAGCGGTGCGCTGTACCAACGCCGCCTGCCCGGCACAGCTCTCGCGCGGCATTGAGCATTTTGCGTCCAAGGACGCCATGGACATTGACGGACTGGGCCCGCAGATTGTCGAGTCCCTCATCCGGGAAGGGCTGATCCATGATGCCGCCGACCTGTACCGCCTCCGCGCCGCCGACGTGGCAGGCATGGAGCGCATGGGCGAAAAGTCCGCTGCCAACCTCATTGCCGCGATTGAAAAATCCAAGACGGCTGGTCTGGAACGCCTGCTGTACGCGCTGGGCATCCGCAACATCGGTGCGGTGGCGGCGGCGGCGCTTGCCGGACACTTCGGAACGCTGGACGGCGTCATGGCGGCGACGGCGGAACAACTGTGCGACATTCCGGATTTCGGGGAAATCACAGCGGAATGCGTGGTCAATTTCTTTACGCACCCGCAGAATATCGCGCTCTGCCGCCGCCTGGAGGAGGCAGGCTGCCTGACCTCCGCCACCGCCGCGCCGACCGGCGACAGGCTGGCAGGCATCACCTTCGTGCTGACCGGAACCTTGCCCACGCTCAGCCGGGACGAGGCTTCCGCGCTGATCAAGGCGCAGGGCGGCAAGGTATCGGGATCTGTGTCTTCCCGGACAGGCTATGTTGTTGCTGGCGAGGCGGCAGGCTCCAAGCTGACCAAGGCGCAGGCGCTCGGCGTGCCTGTTATCGACGAGGACGGACTGCGGCGGCTGCTGGAAGGAAAGTAACGGACTCTGCCGGAGATGTCAACCGACATCTCCGGCTCTGCGAAGGAGGTATCATGGAAATACGGTATGCAACGCTCCGCGATGTTGCCGCGGTCGCCGCAGTGGAGGCGGCGTGCTTTCCGCCTGCGGAAGCGGCGACCGAAGCGCAGTTTGCCGAGCGGATCCGGCATTACGGGAATCATTTCTGGCTGATGTTTGACGGGGAAAAGCTGGTCGCCTTTGTGGACGGTTTTGTAACGGACGAGCCGGATCTGACCGACGGGATGTATGAAACTGCGTCCATGCACGATGAAACCGGTGCGTGGCAAATGATTTTCGGCGTCAATACGTTGCCGGCGTATCGCCGGCACGGGTATGCGGGCGCACTGATCCGCCGCGCCGTTTCCGATGCGAAACGGCAGGGGCGCAGGGGACTTGTACTGACCTGCAAGCAAGCCCTGATCCCGTACTATGCGCGTTTCGGCTTTGCGGACGAGGGTGTTTCGGAGAAATCCACCCACGGGAACGTCGTGTGGCACCAGATGCGGCTGTCCTTCTGACGGCGAACCGAACACAGATCCACTCCGGATTCCGGGCTATCCCTGCGGAGCCCGGAAACGCCGGCAATTCGTAAATTTTTATTGAACCTCTTGCCAACCGGCAAGAAGCGTGATATAATGGAGGGAACGATAAATTCACCCTGAAAGGCAGGTTTCAGACAATGCATATGCAGGAATCCGGCGAGATGTATCTGGAAACGATTCTCATTCTGTCCCGTACCAAAGGGCAGGTGCGCTCCATAGACATCGTGGATTATATGTCCTTCAGCAAGCCGTCTGTCAGCCGCGCCGTGGGGTTGCTCAAAAGCGGCGGCTACATTCTGGTCGATCCGGAGGGCTACATCACGCTCACGGACGCCGGCCGCGAGGTCGCGGAGAAGATATACGAACGCCACACGACTCTGACCGAACTGCTCACGCGGCTGGGCGTTGACCCGGATGTCGCGGCGGAGGACGCCTGCCGGATGGAGCATACCATCAGCGATGAGTCCTTTGAGGCGCTCAAACGCCACATGAGTCAATCCCCGAACGCGAATCCGGACTCGGCACACTGAAAAATCACAAAAGCAGGCACCACACAGCAAAAAGCGCTGCGGGGTGCCTGCTTTTGCGGAAAGCGGCAGGGTTCCGGGAATCACGGAAGCGCCGCACGGTTCCCGGATGTCCCGGCGGAGTATGCATCCGGAATTATTGCACGGGTCGCCAGCCCCGGGGCGTGCGTGTGTACCTCAAAACGGCAGGACGCCAAGATGCTCCAGCAGAATTTTCAAGCCGATCAGGATCAGGATGGCGCCGCCGACCACAACGGCGCGGCTCCTGTACTTCAGTCCGAAGACGTTGCCGATCTTCAGTCCCACGCCGGACAGCAAAAACGTGACGGCTCCGATAAGTCCCACCGCCCAGCCGATGCCCACAGTCGGGGGTGCCAGCGCAAAGGTCACACCGATCGCCAGTGCATCAATACTGGTCGCCACTGCCAGCAGCAGCATGGTTCTGAACGAGAAGGAATCGTCGCCCTTTTCGCCATCGCCCGCGACGCCCTCCCGGATCATATTCCCGCCGATCAACGCCAGCAGAACAAACGCGATCCAGTGGTCAAACCGGGTGATGTGCTCCGCAAAGGTTGAGCCGAGCAACCATCCCAGCGTGGGCATCAATGCCTGAAATCCGCCGAACCATGTGCCGACAATCAGGTAGTGTCGGGGGCACAGCCGTTGCGTGGACAGTCCCTTACAGACAGCAACGGCAAAAGCGTCCATGGACAGCCCCACGGCGAGCAGAAATAATTCGATAAGGCTCATGATTTCAATATCCTTTCGGCAGAGTTACGTTTACGGGAAGCGGATCGGGAGCCCCCGCGCGGCAGACGTGTGCGCGGTTGCGTCGGTTCCGCCTTCGCGGGGCATTCCGCGGCGTAAAAAAGCGGTTCAGGCACATCGCACCCGAACCACTCTATGCCCAAGTACGGGTATGCCATACCTGAAGCGATACCGCGCAGGTTGGTGGAACAGATGCGCGGTATTTTCTTTCGTTTCGCTGTTGCAGGCAAGGCAGACGGGGTATTCTGCCCTGTCTGTTGGCGTTGCCGCCGTGCGTCCTCTGCGGCTACGCGGGCACACGGCTGCCTGTTCTCTCAACGCCGGGCATTATAGCATATTTCCGGCGGATTGTCAAGTGATTTTTCGGAGGAGGGGGGTGCCCCCGGTGGCACCGGATCCTCCCGCCCTCGCTGTCCCCGGCGGAGCAGGGGGCAATCCGCAAGGATGCCCCCGTCTTCTCATTGTTTCTCCACGATTTCCGTTCCCTTACCGCTCTTGAGAATACAGCGGGGAGGCACAGTGCCGCGCACGGAGGACAGCGGATAAATATTGGAATCCGCACCGATGACAGTACCGGGATTCAGAACCGAATTGCAACCGACTTCCACTCGGTCACCCAGAATCGCACCCATTTTCTTCAGGCGGGTCTCAAGAACCTCGTCCCCGGCGCGAACCGAAACAAGCGTCCGGTCGCTCTTGACATTGGAGGTCACGGCACCGGCACCCATGTGCGCCTTGTAGCCAAGCACTGAATCGCCGACATAGTTATAGTGCGGCACCTGCACGCCGTCAAACAGGATGCAGTTCTTCAACTCCACCGAGTTGCCGACCACACAGCCGTCCCCCACCAGCGCCGCGCCGCGGATGAACGCGCCGTGCCGCACCTCCGTGTCCGCCCCGATGATGGCAGGCGCGCCGATATAGGCTGTGGGCGCAATGCGGGCGGATCTGGCGATCCAGATGTCCTCGGCGGGATGATCGTACTCGTCGGGCGGCAGAGTCACGCCGACTTCGCGGATGATGTCCTTGATCTCCGCCAGGATCTCCCAGGGGTACTCATATCCCGACAGATGCGCCCATGCGCGGGTGTGACCGGGAGCGAACAGTTCCTGCGTGGTAAGAATGTGGTTCTGCATAACAATTCTCCTTCTGCAATCTATTGCAATCTACGAAAATCCATGAATCCGCAAAGGGCGGTTCCGACAACAGGAGCCGCTCAGTGCAGACGCTCCGGAGCCTCCGCTTCCTCTGCCAGCCCGCGTGCGCGGATGAGCGCCAGCATTTCGTCCGCGCAGGCTCCGCACAGCGCAAGGGACGGGGACTCCACCATCACGCGCACGACCGGCTCGGTGCCGCTCCGGCGCAGGAGGATGCGGCCGGAATCCCCGAGGCGGGCGGCGATATCCGCCAGACGCGCTTTCACGACAGGATCGGCAAGTACGGCGTCCTTGTCCGGCACGCGGATGCTCTTCTGCAGTTGCGGGGACAGCACAACGGGCGCGGCAAGACGCGAAAGCGGCATTTTGGCGTCCACCATGCGCTCCGTCAGCATGATGGCAGTCAGCAGTCCGTCGCCGGTCGTGGCATACTTGCGCAGGATCACGTGCCCCGACTGCTCCCCGCCCAGTCCGTAGCCGCCGCGTACCATGCTCTCGTATATGAAGCGGTCGCCGACGGTGGTCTCCACATGGCGGATGCCGGCGGCATCCAGTGCCCGGTACAGCCCCATGTTGGTCATGACCGTTGTCACGACCGTGTCCTGCGGCAACGTTCCGCTCTCCCGCATGGCGCAGGCGAGGATGTACAGGATCCGGTCGCCGTCCACCTCTTCGCCGTTCTCGTCCACCGCGATACAGCGGTCTGCGTCGCCGTCAAAGGCAAAGCCCACGTCCAGATGCTCCGACAGAACCAGCCGCCGCAGTCCTTCGATATGCGTAGAACCGGCATTCAGGTTGATATTCAGTCCGTCCGGGTCGGCGTTGATGATGTAGGTGCGCGCGCCGAGCGCCTCAAAAACCGCCTTGGCTATCATCCACGAGGAACCGTTGGCGCAATCCAGCCCGATGCGCAGGGATCGGTAGGAATGTGCCGCCAGCGAGATCAGGTATCCGACGTACCGGTTCCGCCCGGCGGCGTAGTCCACAATCTGCCCGATATCGGCTCCGTACGAGAGCGGCAGTTCATCCGCATCCAGCCCCAGTGCCCGCGCGCCGCCGTCCAGATAGTCCTCGATGACCTGTATCGTCCGGTCGTCGATCTTCTCCCCGTCGCCGTTGACCAGCTTGATGCCGTTATCCGTAAAGGGATTATGCGAGGCGGATATCATCACGCCGCAATCAAACTCCCCGCGTGCCGCCGCAAAGCAGACGCTGGGTGTGGTGGTGACGTGCAGCATATAGGCATCCGCGCCGCCCGCAATCAGCCCTGCGACCAGCGCATACTCAAACAGGTAGCTGGAGCGGCGGGTGTCCTTGCCGATGACCACGCGCACTTTGTGCGCCGCGCCGGAAGCCCCGTCGCGCCCGCCCCCGTAGTACCACGCCAGAAACCGCCCGATCCGCCAGGCATGGTCGCCTGTCAGTGTGGCATTTGCTTCCCCCCGGAAGCCGTCGGTGCCGAAATATTTGCCCATAGCTGCCATCCTTTCCCGTCTGTCGGAACAGAATCGTATTCCCGGTTAGTATACCACGTTCCGAGTCAGAAATAAAGACCAATTTTATGAACAAGTGCAAGGATTTTTTGTGCTTTTCGCAACTGTCGCGTGCAGCGGATGCAAATCCCGGTAGGCAGTCGGGAGAACGGTTGGGCAATCCGCCGAATAATCCCCGTCAAATTTTGGTCAAAGCGCCGAAAATGAACTTTATTTGAAAAAAGAAGGGAAACCCATTGAAAAAAGGTGCCGGATGCGGTACAATGGTACTGTCCCTCTTTGGGCGGTCGATGCCGCCGGGACAAATATAAGTACAACCGAGCAAGGAGTATTTTTCTCATGGGAAACGAAAAAACCGTACGCATCGGCATCATCGGATGCGGAGGCATTGCCAACGGTAAGCATATGCCCTCCCTCCGGCAGATCCCGGGCGTCCAGATGGTCGCATTCTGTGACATCATTGAGGAGCGTGCCCGTAAAGCCAAGCAGGACTACGGCACCCCCGATGCGGCGGTATACACCGACTACCGCAAGCTGTTGGAGGACAAGACCATTGACGTGGTACACGTCTGCACCCCCAACCGCGCCCACAGTTTCATCACGGTGGACGCTCTGCACGCGGGCAAGCACGTCATGTGCGAGAAGCCGATGGCAATCAATGCCGCCGAGGCAAAGAAGATGCTGGATGCCGCGAAGGAAACCGGCAAGCTGCTGACCATCGGCTACCAGAGCCGTCAGCGCGCCGATGCGCAGTACATGAAGCAGGAGTGCCTCGCCGGCACGTTCGGTGACATCTACTACGCCAAGGCTACCGCTATCCGCCGGCGCGCCGTGCCGACGTGGGGCGTGTTCCTGAACGAGTATGAGCAGGGCGGCGGTCCGCTGATCGACATCGGCACCCACGCACTGGATCTGACGCTGTGGATGATGGACAACTACAAGCCCAAGTACTGCCTGGGTCAGACCTTCCACAAGCTCAACAAGGACACCAACCAGGGCAACGCCTGGGGCAACTGGGATCCCGAAAAGTTCACGGTCGAGGACAGTGCGTTCGGTATGGTCGTCATGGAGAACGGCGCTGTCATCAATCTGGAGTCCGCGTGGGCGCTCAACACGCTGGACGTGCGTGAGGCAGTCACGACCATCTGCGGTACCCGTGCGGGCGCCGATATGGATGACGGACTGCGCATCAACGGCATCCGGCAGAACTGCCAGTACGTATTCAAGCCCAATTTCTCCGCCGCAGGCGCCGCCTTCTTTGATGGTGTGACCAGCGCGGATCCCGCGGTGCTGGAGGCAGCACAGTGGATCAATGCCGTTGTCAACGACGGAACGCCCTGCGTTCTTCCGGAGCAGGCGTTCACCGTGACGCGCATCCTGGAGGGTATCTACACCTCCGCCAAAACGGGAGACATCTTCCGCTTTTAAGGCATTACCGCGCAATTCCGATGGTGCAATTGCGCAGTCGGATTTTTCGTCAGACAATACAAAAATTCGCAGGCTGTAGTAGAGCTACTGACAAGAATTTTTGTGAAGTATGACGGAAAAGCCGCAAGCAAGTGTGCCATGCGTGGATTGCGCGGTAATGCCTTAAGCAACCGCTGCTGTATTCGGCGTTCCCCATTTTTACTCCCTCTGCCCCGGCGGGGCAAACCAAACCACCCAGAGAGGATAACCACCAATGAACCGAAATAGGAGACTGACTGTTCTGCTTCTTGCCACGCTGGCACTTCTGATGCTGGCGGGCTGTTCCGTGCTGGATCCGTTACTGCACCCGGATCACGAGGTGACGGGCAACCCGGATGAGCGCGATACGCGCTTTGTGGAGGGCAGTGCCTACCATGGAAAAGACCCGGAAACCCGCGTGGAGCCGGTAACCGATGAGAACGGTGAGCCGGTCACGGACGAAAACGGCGAAATCGTAACGGCAGTCGTCCCGGTCGGGACAGAAACCGCGACGGGGGAAGCGGAAACGCAGGATCCCTACCGCGACCTGACCGAGCAGGAGCGGAACGATCTGCAGTCCCTGTACAATCAGGTCATCCGATCCGGCGGATTGCTTCTGGTCGGCGGATGGGGTACGCCGAACGGCGCACTGCGCGATTCGACCGACGGGCAGACAGGCAATGCGTTCGGCGCGGCGTTTGACTCGCTGAAGGACGCAGGCTTCAACTGCGTTGTGACGGCAGACGAATGGAAATCCCCGGAGGCGCTGGCGGCGTCGCTGTCTGCCGCGCGGAGCCGTCAGATGAAGCTGTGGTACAACTGCGGCGGGCAGGACAGCGACAACACGGTCGCCAAGCTGCGCGATCTGCTCAAGTCCCGCGACTCCGATGCGCTGGGCGCCATCGTCGTCACAATTCCCGACAGCACGGACGATCCGAGCGCGGTTGACCTGCCGGATTTCATCCAGTACGTGGACAATCTGCGGACCGGTCTCAACACCGACAAGCTCAAGATGACGGTTCGGTTGCTGCCGTCCTATGCGAATTTCAAGGGAACGGAGTCCTACGATCTGACATACGGGCAGTATGTGCAGGATTACATGAAGGGGCAGGGGCTGGATTATACCCTGTTTGCCTATGACTCCTTCCCGTCGGACGGCACGAACCGGCTGGCGGGGCTGATCGGATGCATGAAGGCTGCCAAATTCGGCGCACGTCCCGTCTACCCGGTTCTGCAGTGCGCCGGCAGTGATACCCTGCGGGAGCCGACGCTGGAGGAGTTGCGTCTGAGCGTCCATATCAGTCTTGCCATGGGTGCCAAGGGGTACTTCTTCAACGGCATCTGCGGACGCCCGGACAGCACAGACACCGGCATCCTGGATGCGAACGGCAACCGGACTAACCTGTACAACCGGGTCAAAGCCGTCAATGCCGAAATTGACGGTATGCGGGAGATCTTCCTGAGCTCCAACCATATTTCCACATCGGTCTTCAACTTCCCGGATGCCGCCGCCGAGCTCGGCATCACATCGGATTCCTTCTACGGTGCGCTGACTGCCGTATCCGAGGCACACGACGGCGCAATCCTGGTCGGTAACTTCTCTGACAGAAACAACCGGTACTCCTACTATGTCGTAAACGCCGATCCCACCCAGAATGCCAGCGTCACGCTGACATTCAACGAACGCCGTCTGGTCGTTACGTGGGGCGACAACGGCTGTGAGTACGTCAACCGGACAGATACCGTCACGCTGAATCTGAAGCCGGGGGAGGGGATGTACGTCTTCACCTCCTCGCTGGTCAACGAGTAAAATCTGTCACGGTCAAATCGGTCAAATAATGAAAGGACGGTTCCTATACCATGAAACTGAGTGTTCTGACAAACCTGTACGGTGCCAAATCCCTGGAGGAAACGCTGCAGATCCTGACGTCGATGGACATCCACACGGTGGAGCTCGGCGCGGGCGGCTACCCCGGCAAGGCGCACTGCAACCCCGAAGAGCTGCTGGCTGACCCGGCAAGGTATGACGCCTTCATGGCACTCCTCAAAAAGTATGACGTGGAGGTCTGCGCCCTGTCGGCGCACGGCAACGCCCTGCACCCCAACCGGGAACTGGCGGCACGCTACGACCGGGATTTCCGCAATGCGGTTCTGCTGGCGGAAAAGATGGGTGTCGATACGGTCATCACCTTCTCCGGCTGTCCCGGCGACTGCGAGGAATCCAAGTACCCCAACTGGGTGACCTGCCCGTGGCCGGAGGATTTCCTTGCCATTCTGGATTGGCAGTGGAATCAGAAGCTGATCCCCTACTGGAAGGAAGCCGGCGCCTTCGCGCTGGCGCACCATGTGCCGCACATCGCTTTTGAGATGCACCCCGGCTTCTGCGTGTACAATCCTGCCACACTGCTGCGCCTGCGTGCCGCAGTCGGCGCCGCAGTCGGCGATGTCATCGGGGCTAACTTTGACCCCTCGCACCTGATCTGGCAGGGCATGGATCCCGTTGCGGCAATCCGCGAACTGCAGGGTGCCATTTATCACGTCCACGCCAAGGACACCAGGATCGACGCCATCAATACGGCGAAGAACGGCGTTCTGGATACCAAGCACTACTCGGACGAGCTGAACCGCTCGTGGGTGTTCCGCACGGTGGGCTACGGCAACGGTGAAACCTACTGGCGCGACATGATCTCCACCCTGCGGCTGTGCGGCTACGACCGCGTGCTGTCGATTGAGCATGAGGACAGCGTCATGACCATTGACGAAGGACTGCGCAAGGCAGTTGACTTCCTCAAGGGTGTGTGCATTTTTGATCCCAAGCCGACCGGCATGAGCTGGGCGTAAACGGCAAGCGAACGGCGCTGCCTCAAGCAAATACAGTGCGCTCTGGGGAAGCTTCCTGCGGGAAGTTTCCCCAGAGCTGTTCCGTGACTTTCCGGGTCCGCCGGCGAAAGGAGAACACCGTGGGCGAGAGGGATAGCATAAGCAGAAGCAAAATCGGCAGGAAAAAGGCACCGTGCGCGGCACCGCCGGGAGCGGTCACGGCGGAGGAGGCGGCGCGGTTTGCCGCCGCCGCGGCAGAAGTGGTGCGTCTGCCGGCGG
>ERZ779861.3062-NODE-3062-length-14638-cov-2.247206_pt1 | contig 14638 bp, 9 predicted proteins | sample MGYA00511558_ERZ779861 | MGnify/ENA primary metagenome ERZ779861 (study PRJEB29588, sample SAMEA2163432) | human gut metagenome | biome: human gut; feature: human-associated habitat; material: faeces | place: Denmark | collected 2008/2010 ... | reverse complement strand
ATATCCTGTCCAGAGTTTCTTGATTCTTTGTTCTCATATCAGCACCTCTGTTTCTATATGGGATTTCAAATCCCATAATGTTATTATACTCAGGCAAAAAAGAAATGCAATAGGGGCGACCGCATGGTGTCACTCCTATTGCATATTTGAATTGGTCTTACCGTCAAGATGTCGCTTACAGCGAACACCTCGCCTAATTCTTGCTTGTTCGACAGTGGTAATTACTCATGTGACATTATCTATCATACCAAGTTCATTGCCGACATCACCATTTCCCTGTATTGCTTTTTAACGCTTTCAGGCCCCTTGATTCGTACTTTCCCCTCAAACCCAAATATCCAGTTGAAAAAGACTTTTCCCACAGCAATTTCCTCGATCACGCGGAAGTTTTGAAGATCCCCGGCATAGGTTTGAACATCTGGACCAAATCGGTCTATAATTGCATCCATTACGCTGTTATCGCAAAGCAACTCAACTTCAGCACGAGGAGCGTTGTACATTCTGAATGTCGTTTTAATATATTTGCTCACATCAAAGCCAATCGGTTGCGGAACTGCTGCTTCGTCCAAGATGCATGGGCACGCCGCGATTCGATCTACTCTATGGCTACCAATAGCTTGATACTTGTCAGAATAGCCTACAACATAATAGTTGTCTCCATCCCATACAAGCGAGTATGGGCTAAATGTATATCGCTCTCCACCATGGTGTAGGATTCGTTCTTTCTTAATGTTATACTCAATCTTTTGGAAGGAAATCTTTTTTCGCTGGTTAATTGCATCATTTATTGCGTCAATAATATATAGTATTTGCTTATTCTCAATCTTGCCTCGCCCATCTACGATCACATTTCTCTTCAGTTCTCTCGCTTTGTGGCTGCCAGCAAGGGATGTGAGTTTTTTGATAAGTTCATTGCTTTTTCCTTCTGCAATAAACTTCGATGATGCAACAGCATCAATTATCGTTTTCAGCTCTGCGACTTCAAACTCCCTCTCAATAAAGCGATACTGGTTCTGTGTAGACCGGCGTTCATCGATAGAGTAACCAGCCCGCTGCAGAACTTCAATGTCGCTTTTTAGCGTTGTTCGATGAGTGTCAAGACCATATTCTCGCTTTAAGATATCACAAAGCTGAGTGGTGGTCAGATAGTTGTCCTCATCTGTACGCTCCTTTAGAATTTGAAGGAGAAATAAAGGTCTGAGCTTTGCGTCTATATCCATATTTCGCCTCTCATTTTTTCAGAATTCTAATCAGAGATTCTGCAATTATATCCGCTTCTTCAAAAGTGTTTTCTTTGCCAAATGAAATCCGAATCGTTCCCCTAGCATAATTATCTTCCAGTTTGATTGCCTTTAAGACATGGGAGATTTGCGTACTAACACTATCGCATGCAGAACCAGTTGATACACATATTCCCATCAAGTCCAAACGATGAAGAATTGCCTCTCCGTCTGCATCTTTGAATGACACGCTGATATTCCCGGGAATGTGATTCCGGGCGCCGTTTCTCACAAAATCGAGCCCCGATTCCTTTAAGCGTTCAAGCAGGGCATGTTCAAGTTTTAGTACATGCTCAGCATTTTCGTTCAAAGTGGAGCAGCTGATTTCAAGTGCTTTTGCCATACCCACGATAGAAGCAACATTTTCAGTTCCGGCACGCATTCCGAATTCTTGAGCCCCGCCATCGTTAAGCGGTCTCGATTCAACGCCTCTCGGATATAAAGGAATCCAACACCTTTAGGACCGTTAAATTTGTGCGCTGATGCTGAGAGCATATCGATCCCCATTGCTTTCACATCTATGGGCGTATGTGCAATTGCCTGAACTGCATCAGTATGAAAAATTGCACCATGGGAATGGGCGATCCGAGCCAATTCTGCAATCGGCTCGATCGTTCCTATCTCATTGTTTGAGAACATGATAGAAACAAGCCTTGTTCTATCGGTAATTGCGGCGCTTAGCTGTTCCGGATCCACCGTTCCTTCCGAATCAGGGGATAAGTAAGTTACAGGATAACCCTGCCGTTCTATTGATGCGCAAGCATTTAAGAGAGCATGATGTTCTATTGCCGAAGTAATAGTTGCAAGTTTATCTGGGTCCGAAGATGCAGATCCTTTTATAGCCCAATTGTCACTTTCCGTTCCCCCAGAGGTGAAGTAAATCTCCTCCGGGAGAGCGTTGATGCACTTGGCAATTATTTTTCGTGATTCAGCAAGTGCTTTTTTAGGTTTTCGCGCAAAGGCATATGGCTGTGAAGCATTACCATACTCATCTGTCAGCCACGGGATCATCGCGTTGAAAGCTTCTTTATTCAGTTTTGTTGTGGCCGCATTATCGGCATAGATAAATTGCTTCATAGGTATTTCCTCACTTGAAGAGAGTGCAGCCTTCTTCTTTAAACTCTTCGATTTTTTCCAATAGTTCGTTCACTGTGCAGCCTAAGTAGTCTGCTAGGCAGTCAATACAAAAGAACTCTTTTGCATCTTTATCGATTAGTTTTCTCGTAGCTCCGATTTCATCCTTGGTCAGGTTTTCTTTGAAACATATTTTACAAGAGTGTGATTTTGCCATTAGTTTATCTCCGCTACTTTGAAGGCAGGAATATCTTTTCCGCGATATTCGCTGTCCATTATTCCAAGCTGCATTTTTATCGTTGCTCGCATATTACAAGCTCTGCGAAGGCAATACCTGTTGAAATCGCGGCTATCAATGTCTTCCGGCTTTTTGACATTAGGGAATAGAAGCTTCAAATATGCCGTAGCAATTCTCTTTACAGCTTCCGTATCTCTTGTATCTGCTCCGGCTGGGACAACAACTAAGGCATCGACGATGGATCTGTAGGTTGTATCATCCCTTAATTCGTGAAGAATCGAGCAGAAATATTCGGAGTTAAGCGCCCACCCGGATATTTTCAGATCATCGTTCATCCTCGGAATATTCCATCCTTTGATGAATCCGTGAAATCTTTCTATAAGTGCTGATTCATGGAATACCGCCGGGAGCTCGCAGAACATATCCGTAGTTCCGTCATTATCCATGGTTTCCTTTGAAATGTTGCCACATAGAATGACGCCGGATGATGCTGTGCCCTCATAATTACCAACTGTGAATACACCGGATTCCAAGTACCCCTTAAGAGCTGCACGCATTTCATCCACGTCGGTAAACGAAATCGTTTGAACTTCATCGAGCGTTATGAAGTCATTTCCGGAAACAAGGCCCTCAGTGCGTTTAGAAATGTCATAGAACATCTTGGCGCGAGACATTACACCGCCACTTGAAAGCCAACCATAACGACTTACCCTGCCAAAAAGATACGATTTTCCAGTACCTTTAGGTGCAAGTTCAATCAAGTTAAGCCTCTTCTCAACAAAAGGAAGAAGGCGTGTCAGCATTGTAAGCTTTTCTTCGGAGCTGTTATATCCTGCCGCATTGTAATCGACTGCACCGAGCAAAATATCAATCCACTCTTTAATATCAAATTTAGAACGGACAGTTTTGTAGTACTCGGTATTGATTTCATATGGGCAAAAATTTCTAAAGCTAATAAGTCTGATTTTTCCGGGAATATGCGGTATTACAGAATCATCAGGTAGCCGATATCCCAGTTCAATCATGCCCCAAACTTCGTGCCCACTTATCAGCTCTTCTTTATAATCAAACCATACATCATCCTCAATTATGGTTTCTTTTGTAGAAAGTCCAAAGTCTGGAAGCGTAAAAGAGACCTGACCGGTACGAACATCAACCTCAACTGAAATCTTGGCCAGCATTCTTACATGTTCATTGTCCTTTACGATACGACTTTTGATTGCTGTCCAATCACTCTTCTTGGGTATATATTTTTTTACAAACTCCGCGAGTTGTTCATTGTCAAAATGCCCCTCTTCATCAGCAAATTTTCTGAGAAGCCAGTCTCTTGTGAAGGATGGCAGACTGAGAGCAGAGAAAAAATTGCTGTTTTTAAGGTCTTTATAGACAACCATCTCATCGAAGTAATTTCTTAATTTCCTTGTGGTTTCGTCCATAGCTATTCCCCTTTAAATAAAGAAATCATCTTCAACTTTGCTATTCTTTTCGCCACTACGTTTCTGGATATCAAAGCTTATCTTTCCGATTATGGAATCGGAATCCAACACTTCGGCCGTATATGGTCCGGATATCTTATGCTTATCAAGAACGAAACGATATTTAACGTTGCTGACCTTTTCCGCTTCATAAGTCACATCCCCAACACGCAGTCTCATCTTGTTAACATTTGCTGCACAGAATAACTCTAGAACAGGATTTTCGTTATAGCTGGACCAGACTGTTGGGGTCAAGTTTTCCATCGTAATCGAAGAATCAAGCAATGTAAGCTCTATGACAGGCACAATGACTTCTTCAAGTGTAGCCCCACCATGAACTTCAACACTTGCCTTTCTGCCTCCACCAAAGCGATCATAATTTGCCAGTACCCAGAATCCGTTTTCTGAAGTTGCAGAATCCGGTCTTTCATCTGTTTCGCTTAGTGGACAACATCTGCCAGAATGTTGTCCGGTTGTATCCGACATCGTATGTTTACTTTGGTGTTCGTTAATTACAGCTAAGCGGCTTGCACCATGATCTGAAGCAATGATAACTTTTCTGACTTCTTCTTGCAGTAGCAAGCTCTTGGCTCTATAAAGTGCGTCTTTTATGGCTTTTAACTCAGCCACTATGTGAAGCGGTAGCTTACCATCACCGTCGCATTCGTAATTAAAACGATCTTCACCTTTGTGTTTGATGTCATCCAAACGCTTTGTCTGCTGCTTTGGCCCTTTCCACTCATCATAGAAAGACTTGTTTTTACTTGTCAAAGTGGGGAGAACGGCACGGCCAATCTGAACATCCATCTTCAATCCGATTTTAGCGCAGATGCGCTGAATGTAGCCTAGAAATTCAACACCCAAAGCATCAATCCAAATCATGCCGTTTTTACCGTCATTGTACTGTTCAACAAGTGAGCCACGTGTTGGCAACACGTTGTACTTTCTGTTGCCGTCTAAGGAATATTCCTTTACCGTTTCAAGAAACGTATTCGGAATCCTATTTAACAGTTTGTTGGTCTTGTATTCCTGAAAATATTCAGTCAAAAGTTCGCCATTTTTGCAACCGAAGGCATACTTACATAAGTAATCATTCAACTCAGGGAAAATAGTGACTATTTCTTTGGGAACAGCGCCCAGCGAAACGATTTCCTTTATTATCTCGTACTGTTCCTCTTGCTATTGCCTTTATAAACTGTCTTACTATATCACTTTTCAAATAATAATACAAATATTGTTGATCTGTAAGGTAATATATTCTCTGCGACTCGCGTTGCTTTGACTTTGCAAGATACGAATTGATTCCCATGTCTTGTGCAGCCTTTAGCAGTTCTTTTCTCTGAGGATAAAATACGCCGTATTCCTTGCTCTTCGGAGAATATGAGAGAATCAAATCGAACAGATTCTTCTTGTATGCTGAATAATTCACAGAAGTTGCCACAACTGCCCGCAGGTAATCATTAGCTTCTGATGGGTTCAATTTGAGCTTGAGATATTCCCTCCAACTTGTGAGCTCATAAGAACCGGAAATGTCTGGATTCTCCAAAAACTCACTCCAATGCTCGTCATCCAAGCAATTTTCCGGAAGTTCAAAATGGAGATCTTGTTCACGTATTGCATCGTAAGCAGAGGAAATCTTCCTTGTCGGATCAACATTCAAGCTGGTTTTTACATATACATTGCCTTTAGCACCGTCCTCGAGCACAGCAATAAGATTCTTATACCCTTCGCACAATTGTAGTCCGATAGGAAATTCGACTGAAATTACAGAAAAGTCAAGCTCAGAATCCACGCAGCAGAAACGTCTTGCGTTGAATTTACGATCTGCATTGTTGAGTTTTGAAAGTTCCTGTTTTATTCCTCTGCATAATACAACGGTCTTAGGTGAGGGGAGATTTTTCAAACTGTATAGAATGTCAATATTGCCTCCGCAGGTAATATATTCTCCGACACCGAGAATCAGCTTTTCATTATGTTCTTCCTTAACCGCGTCAAGAAAACCGTCGAGATCCGGATATGCGTCTGCACTACAAAATTCACTGACCTTGACCTTCTTTAATGATGCGAAACGATGCAGAAGAAGCCGATACTCATTGCTCCCGCTTACAGAGACAAAATACGGATATATGTTATCGCTGCCTAAGTATTCGCTGATATTCTCTATGGCCTCATTAACGGCAATTGATTTCATATCAAATACCTTCCTTGCTGATAATTGATATACCTACTTCAACATCCTCCTGGACAAGTTTACGCAAGTATTTTTTTGCCTCTTCAGCATCCATTTTATCAATCCGTTGCATGACAACAGAGTTACCACCGGTTCTGTATTTGGAATTAGCAAGCTTTTCGATTTCGGTAGATACAGCGGGATCACCATACCATGAATAAGGTGCCTTCGGTATAACCTTTTCCAAATGGTCTCGTACTGCGTCCAAATCAGTCAGTATTGCATAGTACTTCTTTACGATTACGCGAATAAATGCTGTATCGATTTTGGATTTATCCGTAAGTGAAGCTATGAATCCCGGATTACTCTTCAGATAACTCAATGCGTCGGACACCTTAGAAGCTTCTGTGTTGGGGTAATTTATGGCATCAAACAGTTTAAATGCATTTACTTGCTCATCTACCGAAACCATGGCCTTTATAGGTGTACGGTTCTTTTCACTCCATTCATAGGCGTTCTTGGTGCCTGTTTTTTCTTCCCAAAGCTCAAGCAATCTGAATCGTTCCTGTTCGCTTCGAATTTCATCTGAAATTGCGGAAACATTCTTTTCAAATGTAGACTTGTCGTCGGTAAACGAAGAGGCAGGCAACGTATTGTATACTTTTCTAACTTCTGCATCGTTGAAGCCGACTAAGTACAGAGAATAAGTCTCTTTAAAAATTGCAATTTTTTCTTCCTTCAATGCGGAAATGATAGAAGCTTTTTCAGTGAGTTCTGCAAGGAATTTCTCATGTTTTTCATGAGAAATCTCTCCATTTTCGGCAATGTCTTTCAGACAGCCAATGAAATACATGAGCTCAGGACATTTGGCGGTGATCACACTCGCCGGAGACTTAATATAACGCGTATATTCCTTCCATGCCTGCATGCAAGAAAAGAAGGATGCCGACTTTATTCCCAACTGAGTGCTTTGGAGAATAATCTTGTAGTCGACGAGTAACTTCCGCAATTCCTCTAATCCGGTATCCATATTCCAAAGCCATGTTGCTTCGCCAGAACCTATTTGCTTTTTAACATCAGCCATAACATCGGGGATCCCTATGGCCTCTGCACAGGTTAATAGCTGGCCTTCTTCAAAATCATGAAGAAATTCTCCCATTGCTTTATATCCATTTTCGGATGTTAAGAGCTGAGCTAAATTGTCAATGGAAGAAGGTACTGCAAGAAGCATTTTACCCATTTGACCGGCGAGAGTAGGGACATTCCCGCCGTTTTGCGAATTCGATATTTCCGCAAGTTTGTCAATAAATCCTTCCAAGCTGTTTGTGTCAATAGCCTTGAAGCACCAGATGGGATAGCCGATATCTCTCAGCTTGATTCTGACTTTTGACGCGGCCTGTTCTACGGAAAGATTTTCCGCAATGCTGAACGCCTTGGCTGCAAAATCAACAAAGGCCTTCTGGTCGGGCGTCATTATTTCAATATACTTCTCTTTGTAGTTTTTTATCGGAGAAACCTTATTCTTAACATACTCTCCGATGTCATTCCCGAGTTCTTCGGCAGTCATTTTGCCACCGTCATCACCCGCAGAACCGACACCATATCTGTAGGGCTCATCGGAATAATCACTCAGAAGGAACCCCGCAAGGTATGCATACATTGAGCAAGGCATAAAGCCTTCCTTCATCAAATAATCAAAGATGTCACTGATAGCAATACGAACATCCTTCTCAAAAACTCCATCTATAAGGGTTTTTACCTTCAGTTTGAGTTTGGAAATGCTCAGATGCGGCTTGACTTCCTCAAAATGCTCAATTCCAAGCGCATCTCCGAGCATAGCCTTTACATACTTCTCTTGGAAAATGCCGGGTCTTGTGAAGTCGACGGTCTTTGCCATAGCAATGCCTTTTTTGGCAGCATCAGCATACTTTGCATCTGTAAAGAACTGATCAGAAACATTGCAATTGTCAAAAGACAGAGGGTAAACTTTTAGTACGACTGCTGCAAGCTTTTCTTTGAGAAGAGTCATACTGGAAGCATTTTCTTTAAAGTCAGTCCCAAAGTAAACTGTGAATTTTCCTCCCGTAATATCATTCTTCCAGTCTGCAAGAGTACGTTTAACATCTGTTTGTTTATTGTCGGCAAGACGGGGGTCTTTCGGCCTCCAGTACTCCGTTTGCGCGGCAACACTAATCCACTGTTCAAAACGATCTGCACCCATAATATTGGATGTGGCATCAATGAAAATGATATCCGCATAAGCAGAATCCCGTACCGCTTCGGCTATCTTTAGACGAAGGGTTGTTTGCTCTTCCTCGGTTCTGGCGATGCAAATTACCGCATTGAACTTGTAGGATTTCGGCATATTATTTATCCTGTTGACTGTAACTTTGAAATTATCTACCGTTGCATATTGGAAATTGTATCTTGCACGCAAAGCGGAATTGAAGGTAAACGCTGACATCAAATCGCCGTCATCGATGAGCTTTGCAGTTTTGGTTTCTTTACGCAAACGATCCTTAATTGCATCAATCTGCACCTGATCTCCGGCAATGGCAGAAGCGGCAAATTCTTCAACAGAGCCATTAGTGTCGATATAAAGAATTTTCTTCTGAACGAGCTGATTTCTCGCAATATTGATAGCACGGTTGTTCTCCATGGAATCGTCGCCTTCAAAAGCAAGTCCAAGGTTCTGCACTGTCGGACGCAACAGTTCCACACCGTTATTCATCTTTTTGCTGATTGCCTGCATCATAAGGACAGTTTTAAGAACACGCTGTTCTTCACGGTTCAGCTTGGCGGCGTTACTGGGGTATGTATCAAGGATTGTTGCAATAGCAATATCTAGGTTGCTCTTGCCCTGCGTATCGGAGTTTTCATCTCCGCCTTTTTCGTAGAAGAAATCCCAAAGGTAATCAATTGTAAGGATTTCGTTATCCTCAGGCGAATGGTTCTCAATGAACCACTGAAATGCGTGCAAATCATTAGACTGGCTATTCTTAATAAAGTTAAACATGCTTCTCTGGTTAGAAGCAAAGTTCTTTGCAAAATGCTTCAGCAAAAGAGCGGCCATGGGATGAATGGGGAAGATACCCTTCATCACATCGTCGTCTACCTTTACAGCTTCACATACCGCCTTTCTGGAGAAAGGCATGTAGCTTGTTAGCTCGTCGGCGAAATCTTCGTATTCATCTTTTGCGACATCTTTTATTTTCATTGCGTGTTTAATAAGCCTGAACGCAATGTTATCAGGCATTTCAATTGTTTTATGTACAAAACGGTCATAGACAATGTTGAAAGCATCTTTTGTCCTCTTGTCCGAATCCGAGAAGAAAGAGCCCGCCATATGCGTTACAATAACCATATAAAATGGTTTGTCGTTTGCAAGCTCTGCTAAAGACTGGAATACATCCAAAGCAGTCGGGTTATTCTTGAAAAAGGAAGAAAACTCGTCCCACAGAAAAACGATTGCTTTTAACTGGTTGCTCTCAATAATGTCTGTGAGCCAGTCCTTCAAATCCTGCATTTCAATATTGAACGGTTTAATACCTTTCTCTTCACCTATACGCAGAATATCAGTGAGGAGCGCATCCGAGCTGGCAGAAGGATTGTTTAACTGTGCTATAATGTCATCAGCGTTTTTGCCGCTTAAGCTGCCCAGAGAGCGATATTGCGGCATAGAAATAATAGCGTTGAAATATGCTTTGTTAGCATCGTCTGAAAGCCACTGGACAACTTTACCACGCAGTGTCTTGTTGCCGTTATATGCAATACCTGCATTATCAAGCGCATCGGAAACGCTGTCAAATACGGCCGTGATAAACTTCTTAATTGTGGTAATTTCACCGCTGTTGTAGCGGAACACAGTGACAATTTTCCCTGACCTTTGTGCGAAAAGCTTGTCCTCTAAGTCTGGAACTTTTTTAAATTCATCGTGATTTTTTTCAAAGTAGTCACGAAACTCCTTTTCGGAGCATTCCAATAAATTCTTCAGCGCCCACACAACTCTGGACTTACCGGTGCCGTATGAGCCCTCAATCCAAATACCTTTTCTGAGCTCAGTGTTTTCCCTGCTGAGCATGAGCTCGACAGAAGAAAGCAGCTCAACAAAAGTTTCATGAGGATAGGTATATTGCCACTCATTGCCCGGATTTTTCACGGAGTCCGGGTTAATTTCCGGATAGTAGTTTTTGTCTATTTCAAAATATTCGCTATATTTCATTCTCCTTCACCTCTTAAAACAGATCGAGCACATCTGCGGATGTGTGATAGTCTCTCAGTGCTATCTTCTCCAAATCGTGCGTAAAGTCTGCATCAATGAAGTCATTGTATTTTGCGGAAAGGCCTCTGAGCATTGCTTCCATCTCATCTCGCTCAAAGCCGAATATCTTAACCGGGCTGATTCCAACGGAATCTATGGCTACATCCATCAGAGTGCTCAGGTTAAACTGATAGTATCCCTCGCAAGCCTCAGCATATCTATACAGGGCATAGAGAAGAACAATCTTACTCGATAAAGTGCTCTTGCAGCGTCGCAAAGAGGACATTTGACGTCCAGAATTCTCTGTTATTCCGAAATTGATGACATATCCTAATGGAGTTTCAGTCAATCTCTTAAATGCCTTGAGAATAGATTTTGCATCCTTCGAACTGATTTCAGCTTCAACAAGTTTATCCTCAAGGTACTGACGCGGAAATGTCTCGTTAATCGGCATATTATCGATATACCACTTTATTTGCGGATTCTGATAAGCCAGTTGGACAAGTATTAACCCCCACGCCTCCTCCGACTCCCATCCTAATCGTGTTACTACATCATAAAACTGGCTTGTTTTGTTCTTCTCAGCCAGTTTTGCATCTGATAAAAACCGTTTGAACATGCTAATTTGCATAGGTCCAAGTGTATTATCTGTAAAAAACTCATTCCCTTTTTCAAAGAAATTTTGGATCCACTCAATTTTGGGGGCATGGTCTGCAAACGTGTTTATACTCTTCATTACTCTTCCTCCGTTTTTGGGTAACTGCATAGAGTGATAAGCTAAACAGCCATCATCTATATTATGACATTGCTTACAGTGCAAACAATTTGTAATCGCCAATCCATCTTTAAAGGAAATGCACCCGTTTCTACAATTTGCTTCGCAAACCCCACACTTTACACAGTATGCTGCTTTGTGAAATACCTGTTTGAAAAGCTTGCATTCGCTACTTTTATCGTATTGCTTTGGAACGGTAATTCTAAATCCGTTACTTATCTGCTCGACATCATATTCAAAGCTAACTTCGCCAAGCGTCTTTATCCATTCATGCCAATCAGTTGATGGATTCTTAATTGTGATAACAAGATTGTCTCCAATTATCTCTTCAGTGTACTTCGTTTCATTGCCAATAATATCTCTTCCGTTTTTACGTTCGATCCAGCCTCCATTTGTTATATATGTGTTTATATTTTTATCAGCAATGGTATCTCTAATAATATCAGTATACTTATCTATCTCATTCTTATAGCAAAGATATCTAAAGCTATCTGATTTACCGCCACCCATCGGGCAAAACAGGCAGCCTGCTCTGGAGTTTCCTTTTTTGTAGGTGTTATTAATCGGAAGGTTATGCGAAAAGATGTACAGCCAAATTTCCGCAGATGTCCATTCCAATATCGGGTTATGGGAATACTGTCCTTTTTGCTTCTTCCCGAAATTTTCCTCGTCATAAGTGGCACGAGTGGCACTTTCATGCGCTCTTACTCCGACAAAGTCCATTCCCACATAGTCGTTCTTTCCCAAAACCTCACGGATTTTCAGCGTCTGAGGTGCGGCCTTGTGAACAGTACAGCACCAGCGAAGAACCCTGGAGGGAGGTCCGAACAGACGCCAACTTTCTTCCGGTTCGAAATGCGATGCCGCACGGTAGAAGTTTATACCCTCCTCTTTGCATTGCTTCTCGACAATATCAACCAGTTCATATGTATCCGGAAATTCCATCTTTGTATCACCGAATACAACCATATAGCTGCTTCTCGGCAATGCTTTTTTCACAAGCTCAAGAAGTACTATGCTGTCTTTGCCGCCGGAAAAGGCAACATGGAAACAATCAAGTGATTTCTGTCGACGCTTATACACATCATAGATTTTTTTGACTGTTATCTGTTCTATAATTGCAAGCGAGTCTCTGTTCGCTTCTACCATAGCGGAGATGTCGATTTTCTCAAGAACTGTACCGTTTGGAATTACACGAACCTTCTCACCGTTTTCTTCTTTCATTGCGAATTCCAGCGTAGGCTTTTCGTAAAGCGAGCCGCCCTTTGTATTGAAAATGACTTCTCCCTTGTAGATATACCGCGCGGCCTCAGCCCACATATAAGGGACATCCTGCTGCTTCTCGTATATCAGATAATCATCAACACCCAGATAATCAAGCTCCTGAGCATAGACCGGTCTCGGCTCTTTTGATACAAGTGAAGTAGTATCTGTAAGTATTATGCCGCCAGTTTCGGCATCGTATTTATATTCGTACAAGGGATTATTCCTCCTTGAGTCTCATTTCCTGAGCTGTCGCTAAAACCTCATTGAGCTTACTCCTTCTCAACCAGTATTTATGGGCAGAAAAGAAGTCTCCAATCGTTTTCTCCGTCAACTCTAATCCGCTACCTGCGGCGGCTTTTGCCAGAAGAGATGTGTAGTTGTCAAAAGTCATATGAATCGGGTATATTGCGCCGATAATATCCTGCTTTGCAGGACCGCCCATTGAACGAAATTCTTTGCTGTAATGACTGCAAAAACTGTCTAGTAGAAAAGAGTTCCATGGGAAGTCCTCAACATAGGGAAAGGAAGTAAAACTTTTAATGTCAGCCAAAGGAACCACGCTATTTTGAACATACATCGAGATTGCGTAGTCGATTGCTTCGACATCAAAAGACACCATATCGTTATGCACAAATGTTTCTTTGTCAACTCTGATCATGTTGTCAAAAGCGGCGCTTAATCCGTATGTGAAGCGACCACTGATATCCCGTTCATATGTTTCTATCTCATTAACGGATATCTGCTCGTGTTCAAGGCAAAACTCCTTCATCACATCGTACACTCGGACCTCTGCGCCTTTTCTTGTGATGATTGAGCGCTTCCTGTCGTAATCTTCCGATAGATACCTATCAAACAGGAGCGTCTGCAATGCAGAAGCATTGATGCCGGGATTCATGCATTCACTTTCATAAACATCAATGCTTCCAAGCTTGGAAAAGTTATTTTCGGTTATATCTTCTTCTATACTTCTCCTTGCGGCTTCAACATCGTTTTTCGACAAATATATTTTCCCAGAAAGAGCATATACTTCGTCGCCCATAGAGACGAACTCAGGGTTTCTGGAACAGGTCAAACGAATCTGATAAAGGTCAACATACGGCAGGCGACTTTTTATCTCATGGTAGTCGATATATATATCATTCCCGTAAGCACGTATTATGTCATCAACCAAAGAGTCGTTCTTTGAAAAGCACGCATATGCCTTATAGAAAACCATTTCAGGCGCAACAGCCTCAAGTACCGTTTTTAACATCTCTGCTGAGAAAATCTTATCCGCAGAAAGCTGTTCTGAAAAAGCGTTGTACAGTTCTTCATAATACACTAAACGATATTCTTGTTCCCGAATATTATCGATTAACTTCTTGAGAAATTCCTTCGTTTCCTTAGAAGGAACATATATCTTGTCTTCATACTCCAATCCAACCTGAAGAGCAAGTGCATCAAGATCTATATTGTCTTGAAAGTCTCTGCCTGTAGTATTTTTATAAGCAGCTGCAAATTTCTTTCTCGCAATTTGCGATGACTTGCGAAGGCCATTCGGAAAGATATCAGAAATAATCGTTCCCGCAATTGAAAGCAACTCGGCTGAAAAAACTGTCCGAATATTTTGAACCTTTAAAAGTTCTTCCATTTGGTCCTTATTGCCCTTGGTGTAAGTGATGTTGACATCCTCGTAACTTGTACCGCAGATATCTAGCATAGTTTTTATATTTACAATGACTGTAGTTGCGGATATGTTTAGTTCTACATATCTGTCAGGAGCGAATTCACCCGGAGAACGCATTAAAGAAATAGAATGACAGTTTCCAACAAACGGAGCTGATGCTCTTCCATACACTTTTCCAACTACACTATCAATTTCATTTGAATAATCAGCATAGAGTTTTTTCAGAAGCGCTATATAAAGGTCACGCCATTTAGGACGGATCAGTATTGCCTGCCCTCTATATGTGAGACTGTTTACACGCGCAAACGACATGTCCGGGCAGTCGTTAAAATCTACGACAAATACATCTGTATCATTCGGGGCGGGGTGTGCAATGTCATGTTCAATCATATATCTTGCTTCCTTGAGCAATTCCTGAAATCTGCCGTTTTGA
>ERZ779861.3052-NODE-3052-length-14686-cov-4.882031_pt1 | contig 14686 bp, 27 predicted proteins | sample MGYA00511558_ERZ779861 | MGnify/ENA primary metagenome ERZ779861 (study PRJEB29588, sample SAMEA2163432) | human gut metagenome | biome: human gut; feature: human-associated habitat; material: faeces | place: Denmark | collected 2008/2010 ... | reverse complement strand
CCGGAGCTGCCAATCTTGGCGGAGTTCCCGGAACTGCCAATCCGGGCGGAGTTCCCGGAGCTGCCAATCCGGGCGGAGTTCCCGGAGCTGCCAATCCGGGCGGAGTTCCCGGAGCTGCCAATCTGGGCGTAGTCCCCGGAGCTGCCAATCTGGGCGGAGTTCCCGGAGCTGCCAATCCGGGCGTAGTCCCCGGAGCTGCCAATCTGGGCGTAGTACCCGGAGCTGCCAATCTTGGCGGAGTTCCCGGAATCAACGTTTTCACTTGGCGTCTCAGCAATAGTCTTTTCCAGCACAAAATCCACGCACGCCTTGACAAAGCCGGATAATCCCAGTTTTACGCCGATTTTCAGCTTTCGGGAGCAGAACTTTTTCTTATCATCCGTCTTTGGCTCGTCCAGCGCTTCAACTTCGGCAAACTCGTTCGGCGTTCCATCAGAGCGAATCAAATCGTAATAGTCCAGCACGTCAAATGGATTTTCGCAAAAGTGCATTCCCTTTTCACAGATTTTCGCCTCCGGTTCCTCGAAGACGGTATTTTCCTGATACTGCTTATCCTTGCAGATCAAGTCGGGGTTGAATCCTTTGTAACCTTTCATTTCCCATTTCCTTTCTGTTTTCCTTTATTCCCCCGAGGTACTTTCCCCCACCTGGGCGGGGTGCAATTCCGCTTCGTTGGCCTGAAACAGCCGTACATTTTCGCCTTGCTCATGCTCAAAAACAATCCCCTCTCTCACCAAATCCGGGTGTTCGTATCGAAAAAATTGGCGTTGTTTTTTGTGGTTTCCAATTGATTTCATGATGTTTTCGTTCCAATTCGCTACGAAATATTCTTCCCACGCCTTGCAGCCGTCCCCGTTGGTGGGGCAATCGTCCCGCGTGCAGTTCCTGCAAAAGGGGCTCGCCGAATCGATGTACTGGCCGGGGCGTTCCTTTTCCTTGTCTACTTCGTTTTTCATACTCCACCGCCTTCCGGTAGCTTTTCAAATTCCATCTTCCCGGCCAGCTCGGCGATAAAGCTCTTTACCGCTCCGGGGAGCTTCTGGTAATCGTCCTCCCGCTTCTGGCACACTTGGAACGATCTCTGGAAATTCGATGCAACCACGGACTGCACCGTTTCTGCATCCATCAGCGCCCATTCCTTGAGCTGGGCGGGGCTTCCCACCGTCCGCTGTACCGCCGGTGGCAGCTTCCGGAACTCGTCATCTGCGCCGTACACGCTGTTTCTCAGCGCACCGGCAACCAGCCCCCATGCTTCCATCTGGGTCATCTGCTGGGGCGACTGCATCCGGTGGAGCATATCTTTCAGCTTCCCGATGGTGGGCATAAAGCCGCCGGTATCCGTCGCCATGTACGCTTTTGCAGCGGCGGCAACGGCCTCAAATGGCTCCTCGGAGAACATATCCGCCCAAAGATTGACTTTCACGTTTGCCGCCTCTTTGGACATTCCCCGGAAAGAATCGGGATAATTTGCCTGTAAAAGCGTGAGAATCTGGTACGCTTCCTGTTTATCCATTCCCAAATTCCTCCCTGTACATCTCCGCCAGACGGTCAACGCCGCTGGTATAGCCGCCCGGCTTCTGGTTTGCCGCAGGTCTAGCCGAATTCTGCTCCCTGGAGAGCCAGGAGTTGACAAAGCGCATGATCCCGGCTTTTGTTTTCCTGTTTTTGGGATTTGCCAGAAGCCAGCCACGCATACTCCGCAACTGCTGAGCTACATCCACGGCGGGATACAGGCCGGACAACTCGGCAACCGTCTCCACGGAAATCTCAAAATCCGTTCCGTCAACCAGCGGAAGCACTGCCGCAGGCGGGGGGCTGCTCGGCAGCTCGCCGCAAACCACCGAAGGTGGTATATAATTATCCTTTGCCTTTGCCTTTTCCTTTGTCTTTTCCTTTTCCTTTGCCTTGGTATCGTTCGTACACGGTTGTTCGCCATCGTATACGTCCGTATTCCATCGTTTGCGGATGTTATCGGAGTTTTTCTTACACCGGCTGTCGTATGTTGCCTTATCTCGGTCTATCTGTGCTTTCAAAGTTGGAAATACGAATCTTTCATTACCACGGAGTTGCGGTGCTTCGCCCGTCTTGCTGTAGATTAGGCAAGCCGTGAAAAGCCTCCCCCTCTCCGTGTCATTCAGTTCCTCCATACTGTCCAGATAACTGTGATAAGCGCAGAAATATTCAATCGCCATTATCTAATCCTCTTTAATGATGGAGTACCGCGTAAAGCACGTCCGCTCTCCGTATCGGTTCTTCCCGGTGACGGTTTCGCTTTTGATGGGTACGCCCTGGGCTCTCAAGTCCCAGATTCTTGCACCCAGACGGTAACATCCGTACTCGGTAACAGCCTCGGCCTGAGTGATACTCCCATAGTCTTGCAAATGCCGCAGGATACGCTCACACTGTGTCACGGCCTTACCTCCCGTATTTCAACCTGTATGTAATCCTCGTCGTGGAAATTGTGGGAAACGCTTTTCAGCCAGCGCCGGTTATCGTCCTCGATTACACGGCCTTTCATGGCATCCACGATCATCTTTCCCATGATCGCATGGTTGTCGATATCCAACCGGTCATTCCAGTAGAAAGTCACGGCTACGGGCAGCTTAAAGGGCGTTCTGCGAATGCCCTGGGCGTTCATGGCCGCCAATGTAAGCCAGTGCCATAACTCAGCATCTTTCTTCCGCAATGCCCAGTGCTTCCCGGCGTAGTACGCATTCATACCGTACTCCTTCGCCCACTTCTTCTTTTCCGCGCCGGTCTTCGGGTAGGCGATTCTGAAAACTTCTTTTGCCACGTTTTCGCTCCTTTCAAAGCAAATATTCCCACCGGTTTTTCATTTCCTCCGGTGCCACGTAGTAATCGCGGCGTCGCGCTCCCGTCCAAGCGATTCCACCTGCCCGTCCCGCAAACGTGAAGTTTGCCGCGCGAAGGGAGGCGCCATTTTCGCTTTCCAGTGTGTAGGTGATAATCTTCTTGTATCCCATATCGCGGGCAATCCGGACGCAGGCACCATATAACTTTGTACAAGCGTTTCTTGTTCCGTCGGTGCAATTCCTGTAGATTTCAAGCGTCGTGCCGTCGTCAAGCTTCCTTGCAGTTGGCCTCCCGCATATTGCAACGCCGCAAAGCCGTTCGTCCTCAAAGCATGAAACTGCAAATTTCCCGCCAACAGGGGGTATGTTGTGACGATGATGTTCCCCAACAAATTCACAGGCGGGCTTTATGTGAATAGGCATGATTTTGAGCATTCGCTGCGTTTCCTTTCTTTGAAGTTGGCGGTTTCACCTCCCACCGCCAAGGGAAAATACAAACTATACTGTTAATCTTTTTGAGGAAAGATTGATTTTTCCAGCCTAGAACGGCAAGTCGGCGTCGTCTTCGGTGATCTCCTGATATCCTCCGAACCCCTGCTGGCTGTATCCATTGCCCCGGTTCGTCTGCTGTGGGGCGCTGGGCTGCCCGTATCCGGCGTTTTGCGCCGTCCCGGTATTGGTGGTATCCTGAGAATTGCGCTTGCTGGAAAGCAGCTCAACGTTTGTGGTCACTATCTCAAACGTCCGGCGCTTGTTCCCGTTCTTGTCCGTCCAGTCTCTGGCCTGCAGCGCTCCGGAAACGGCTACGATGTCGCCCTTATGGCCGTACTGCGTCAGGTACTCAGCCCCCTGCCGCCATGTGACGAAGTCCAGAAAATCGGTGGCATCCTTCGTCATTGGCCGCTTGACGGCCACGCTGTAGGAGCAAACCGCCGTCCCCTCCTGGGTTCTTCTCAGCTCCGGGTCGGCGGTGAGCCGCCCGACAAATTGACAATTATTCATGTGTTCTCCTTCCTGTAAATCAGATCGTTTTCATTCCAGCCGGGATAAATGCCCATCAGGTACTCCCGGAAATACGCCCTCATTTCCATTCTTGCCGTGGTCTGGTCGTACCGGTTGTGGCATCTGGGGCAGAGGGTAAGCCCGTTCTGGGCAATGCCAAGCCCTCCCTGCGCCCGGGATATGTAGTGGGCGTTGCTCCATGCCAGAGGGGCAGGGGCGGGAGCGCCGCAGAATACGCAGCATGTCCAGCCGTCAATGCTGTCCCGCTGTGCAATCGCTATTTTCTCGACCCGGGTGAAGTCCCTCGCTTTTGTGTCCTTCCTCAACGCCATTCCTCCTTGAGCAGTTCCAGCTTGTCCGGGGGCAAGGTTTCAATGTCCAGCGCCTTGCAGTCCTGTATCAGATTGTCGATCAGCCGCGCCATTTGTTTGGTGTCGTAGGTGCTGGAACCGTGGTATGCCGCCAGGTTCCGGCACCCCGGCACCTGAGACGCGCCCAGACTGTCCACCAGCCATCCAAGGCCGTTTTTCTGCCAGCTCCGTGTGAAGCGCTCCACGTCCTGTTCTCGGACGCACATGGGCGTGTAATTGTCTCCCACGCCCCGAACGGCGTTCCGGTAGACCTCAACCGGAGGAATCCCCATAGCGGCGGCAAGCTTGTGAATCAGTACCCAGGCATAGGCGTTTGCGTCCAGACTTCGCTTTTCCCGGTGCTCTTTCAGGGATAAGTCGTAGGGCGTGGCCTTCATCTTCCGGATAAAGGCCATTGCCTTGCCCAACTCGGAACGGGAGGGCTTGACCATCAGCCAGCCGCCCTCAAGCTTTGCCTCGGTGAATGTAAGCTCCGTCATGATTGCTGCCACACAAACGCCCGAAGGTTCTTTGTGTCATTGCGGATTGCGAGGCCGGTGATCCGCCCGGTCTTTTCGTCATAGGCGATTTTCTCAACGCTGAACTTATCGTAGCAGTTGAACCTGGTCTTTCCGTTGAAGGACGATGCCTTGATCTCCGCCTTGTTGCTGGGAATCCATACAAACGGGGACGTATACAGTTCTCTTCCGATACCCCAGCGGAACCCAGCACGCTTGAAGGCGTCGCTTGCCTCGCCTTTTTTCTGGTTGCCTTCCTCGTCCTCCCGGCTCTCGATACCACAATCCCATTTCCATTGGATGCCGCCGTTTTCCTGGATAATCCCGATACCGGCGTACAGATTGCCCTTGATCTCCTTGTAGTCGTTCGTCCAGTTGCCCGCCCCTACAGTCTCGTCCAGCAAGTCCATATCCGTCCTCGCCGTCTTGTACAGCAGACACACCAGACCATTTTCCTTGACCTGCTTGACCTTGACCTCAATCTCGTCAGCGGTCAGGAACCGAAACATTCTTGCCATTGTCTTCCTCCTTAAATTCCAGCGGGCGTGTATAGCCCACGGTGCTTAGAATTGCGGCGGTTGTTCGCCTGAACCTTCATATCAACCCATCTGCAATTGCTTGGTTCATAATTCCCATCAACATCGATCCTATCAAGAGTGCACTTTCCACGTTGAGCATCTGGGTCATACCCGCTAGAATAAGCCCACTGTCGGAATGTTTCATAATCGTTCCATTCGCAACAAACCCGGATTCCGCGTCCCCCATAATCTGAATAATATTTTCCGGATTGCAAGTAACACCTTTGCCTCATGGCCTTCCAAACCCGATAGAGCCGCGAACCTGCTTCTCCGTGGATGCGGTTTGCTTCATTCAGCTTTTTTTGAACCAAACAACCACATGATTGTGTATGCCCGTTGCGAAGATTGCTAATAGAAACCGTTGTCTTATTCCCACAGTCGCACACGCACAACCAAATGGCTCTGCCACCATGCCGGTGGTCGATAGACACGGCCGTAAGGTTTCCGTATCTATTTCCAGAAATGTCAATATAGCTTCCTTTAATCACTTTTCCCCGCCTCCACTAAGGATTCAGGCGAACTCCATTCATCGGAATCCACCGGGATAAGTGGGCAAATATGCCCGCGGCCTCTCGTATCTCCCAAGTACTCACCTGTCAATCGGCATTGCTTCCTTGCGTATGTTTCCATACAGGCGCAACTCTCGCATCGTATGTCACCATCCCAGAAGGCGAGTTTGGCAATGGCCAACTTATAATTCAGGCAGCTTTTTTTATCCGCCATAATCCACCTCAATCATAGGAAATCTCCCGCCATTCCTCCCGGCTGTCCATGCAGAGGTCGCAAATGGCATCGCCCCGGATTTTCCAGTATCTATGTCCCACGGTTCTCCCACAGCAGATGCACACCGGAATACTGCTGTCCGTTGCCTGGGGATCGTACAGATAATCGTAATCCGGATTCATGCCAACAAAATCGTCCATTGACTTTCCTTTCTCCATTTGATATACTGTAAATGGTAGATTTTTTATATCGCTTTCCGTCCCCGGTGCTGTAACATCGGGGGCGGCTTTTTATCGCCCTCTGATGCAACGTCCGATACCGGCACCCATCAGGATAGCGCACACCCACATTGCGGGAACTGCCGCCTTGTCTGCCAGCAAATCTGCCTGTTGCCACCAGAAAAGCACCAAATTCAGCCCCGCATAGGGGAGAACATGGAAAACGCATTCCTTGATATTGAACGGCTTCCGGTTCTCCGGCGCCGGCTCCCACCGGGCATCCACGGGTTTATTCCTGCTTGCCATATCCTCACCCCCTGACCTCATGATTTCGGTGGACTACGTCGAAAAGCTCCACGTTCTCATCGTCAAACGCCTTACTTTCCTTCGATTCCATCAAAAGGGATTCCCGCAGATGCTCATTTTCCCGGCGCAAGCGGCGGTTCATCTCCGCCATTGTACGAAGCTGGGTCGTTTCGTTGGGTGTCATTTGGTGTTCTCCTTGTAGGGGCAGACACAATCCATACGAACAACCTGTTCCCACCCCACTCTATTTTTGAACACACGCTCCCCCGTGCAGGATATTTCTGGACCAACCAGCGTTACGATTTCGCCGATTCTGAAATGGTGGTGGCATTCCCCGAAAGGGCGATTTCCGGTAACCACGAACTTGTCCCCGATCTTCGGCTTGCTCTCCTTTGGCTTGTCTTTTTCCTTGCGCTTCTTCTCAAAAAGCCGCTCAACGGCGACCCTTGCGCCCTCCGCTCTGCTGTAGGTATCCTTCGGATTGCACCGGGCTTCTGCGGTCTTCACGTCCCGCCCTCCACGTTTCAGCGTGGCCGTGGTAATCATCCCGTCAAAGCGGAGTACCACGGTGCAGGGTTCCCGCTCAGGCTCTGCAAGGCCGGAAATCATGTCATCATCCCACAGCCAGCCGTATCCGTTATTTTCACCGTAATCTTCCCGCATCCAATATCCGGGCGAAGAGAGGTCTCTGATCGTCATGACTTTTCCCAGCCACTTGTCCATTTTCCCGAAATCGTTCATGCGGTAGGTTCGGTAGTCTACAATCCGCACCTTATCCCCAATTTTGTATTTCGCCATAAATAACTCCTTTCAATTTCGGCATTCTGCCGTAGATTTCAAATCACTGCCATTCCCTTGCAAACGCCCGTATCTCCTTCTCAGAATACCCCAGGGTTTTCAGGATCACCGCCGGGTTGGGGTGGAGAGTGGTCACCAGCTTTCGCAGGACGCTTACCCGCATTTCGGTTTTCCCCTTTTGGTAGTTCAGCAGGTTTTGGTATCCCTCGCCGATTCTTTTCCCAAGTGCCGAAGCGTTATCGCTCTGAATCCCCGCCAGGGGACAGCAGCGGTCAATTTCCTTCCAGAAATCCTCCACTGCGTAGCGCTCGGCATACTGCCGGATTCTAGGCATTGTCTTTCCCCTCGCTCTCTTTATCCGCGGGCTTTACCTTGGGGGCAATGCAATCTACTAGCCCCCGAACGCTGTACCCCAACGAATAGCAGGCAAACGCCATTCCAATTATTGAAAGAATCGTGGAGGTACTCATGTTATTTCTCCCTTCTTCTGAGATTGCTTCTCTCGCTCCCGCTTGATGATTGCTTCCAAAGCGGTCTCCATCCGCTTCTGGATATTGGGCGGCTTCCGCTTCCCATTCAGAATCATGGAAATGTACGCTTTGTTCACGCCCATTTCGTTTGCCAGCTGCTCATAGGTGATCCGCTCATTGTGCATCCGCCCGATGAGCCGCCCCGTCCATTTTTCGGGCATTGTATTCCTCCTTTTAGTTAAAAATGTTGACTGCGGCGGGAAACCGTGCTACAATTTCATGCGTTCCCTGTGTAACAACAGAAAGGGGTGATTTGATGCGGAGCCATTGGCGAAGCAATCTTTTTGCTCTGGCGTTCCGAACTAAGGCAACTGCATGATGCGCATGGAGCACAGCAACCAGATATGCTGTAAGTGATTGGCACGGCTAAGAACCGTAAGACAATTTACGGATTCGGCATTTCTCCCGGCCTAATGCAACTGCCCGGGAGCCGCCGATAAAGTAATTTCGGCGCGTGCCGGGTTGCCGCCGTGTTTCGGTAAAAAATCTGGGGGAAAAGCGTCTGCGATTGTCCGCAGGCGTTTTTTCCTTCCCGCCGCAGTCATTTTATGGTTGCAAAAGTTAACAAAGTGTGCTACTATGTACTTGCGAGGAACAGAATAGCTTTGACGCAGGATTTTTTACCATGGGTCTGGGGTTTTGTTTACTTTCGTAACTCACAGTGCTATTATAGCGTTAACAAACGCAACTGTCAACTGTAAAAGTGATAACGAACGCAACTTTGTCACATTGCACAAAATGCAGGAGTGTTAATTATGGCTTTTTACGAAAATTATGTTAAATTGTGTAATTCCGTTGGGAAATCCCCATCCGCTGTTGCCGTGGAACTAAAACTTGGCAAACCATCTGTAACAAGATGGAAGAACGGGGCAGAACCGAGAGACGCGACCTTGCAAAAAATCGCCGATTATTTCGGCGTCACCGTTGAGTATCTCAAGGGGGAGGAAACAAAAAAAGACCCCGCCACGAATGGCGAGGTCAGCCCCGAAAAACGGGAACTTCTGGATTTAATTGATAGCCTGTCCGACGATCAGTGCGGTAAGCTTTCCAACATTATCAAGGAGGCTATAAATTTATTGTGAGATTAACGAAAGATTCCAAATATGTGCTGGATATCCTGATTGCCAATCCCCCGCTCGGGAACTCCAACACATACAACGTAATAGCTTGGATGGGCGTTATTGATGAAAAGAAAATTCACAGCTATTCAGATTATACCGGCATTCTGGCATACCTTGCCGAATGTAAATGTATCGAATGGGTGAACGACGCCCACAGCGATTTCCGCTTGACGGAGAAGGGGCGAAATTATAAGGAACTTCGGCACAAGGAATGGCGGTCAGCCATTTTCCACGAGGCAATCGGTTTTTTCCTCGGCGCCTGTTCCGCATTGTTTGTGAAGTTTCTTACAGATTTGATTTGGTGAAAAGTGGACACAGGCACGCTCCAACCTGCATCCAACCAAAACAAATGGCAAGTCGCTTTGCGGCATTACACAGTGTTCGCACAGAATGCAGTTGGCATTAAGGCAGGAGTCTTTGACTTCGCCTTGCAGATTCTGGCATTTTTGGAGCAGTTCTTTTAGTTTTCGATTCTCTTTTCTGAGCGCTCGCTTTGTAACAAACATTTTACCCTCCTTAGCACATATGCAGCCTGTTCATCAGTTAGGGAAAGAATATTCTCCGCCAACTGTTCACGAATGTTCGGCAATGTTCTCCTTTCTTCCATTATATCACGGTTTACTCTGTTTCGCAATGCATTTTTCGTCACTGGCCGTTCCTTCTTTTATATTCAGAACAATTGTTTGCATAACATACAGTAGCACACTAAATGTCCAATAAATCGGACTAATTAAAAAGTTGCACAAAAAATCTTTCTATTCATTGAAAATATGTATCGAACGTGGTATTATTTTCCTGTATGGTCCCCGTTGCAAAAGCATATCCTGTGCCCCGGGGTAGAAAATAAAAAAGAAAGAGGTATCACTATGGAAGATTTAACAAATGAACTCGAAACATCAGGCGAACAAAATACCCCCCAAATGGTATGCCCGTCGTGCGGCGCTGCCATAAGAGAAAATCAAAAATTTTGTGATAACTGCGGCGCTGATCTAAACGCTCCACCCAAGCAAAAAGCCGAACCCAAGAAGAAAAGCTATTTTGTTCCGGCAATTATTGCAATGGTCGCAATTTTTGTCGTAGCGTTCATATTCATTCAGCGAGCTACTAAACCTGATTTTAAGTGGATATACGATACCCTATGTGATTCCACATGGGCAGAAGTAGGGGCGGATGGTAGTTATTTGAGCATTGATACAAATCCGTATGACTATGATGATTCCGGCCTTTATTGCCGTGACGCTTACGTTACAATACCTACCATCAACGGAATGTTGGGACTTCCAGATTCCCTTTTTAATCAGATGAACGAAACATCCGCATCCGATGGGAGGCAAACCGAAACATACAACAGTAAAAATGTAACTGTAACGTGGAAATATCATCCCAATACAGGGCTGGAAGTTACCTATAAGAAAATTCACTAATTTCTGATATGCCCCGCCACCCGTGCCACAAGGTGACGGGGCTTGCCGCCGGTAACGCCGTGTGTCCCTTGCCGGTTGCAATACCACCATACACCCCGCACAGGCGTTTCGTAAAGCCCCAGATGTGAAATTCCCGTTCCATTTTCGCAACAATCGTTCCATATGTGAAACATTCCGTTTTTGGAGGCGGTTTTATGAATATTTCCGAGCATTTATCAGAATTGGAAGCCCTGCGGAAGGAGCGGGGCATGTCCCAGCAGGAGTTGGCAGAAACCTGCGGCGTATCCAAGGCCACGATCTGCCGTGCCCTGAATGGCGCGACGGAGCCGACGGCAAGGCTTGTGCAGAGCATTGAGGCCGCCGTGCAGTACACCCCGGAGGAACACCCGGTGCTACCCGCCCCCGGCCAGTCCATGGAGGAATATGTGGAATATCTTCAGGCAACGATCATCCGCCAGAGCGATGACTACAGGCGGCACACCATGCAGCTGCAAACGCACTACAGCCTTCTCAACCGCCAGAACCGCCGGGTGATTCTGATTATGGGCATTTCCATTGCGGTGCTGGTAATCTTCCTAGTAGGCTGGCTCATCTTCGATATCATGCACCCGGGAACCGGATGGATTCAGAGGTAAGATAAATTTTTACGATTGTCGGAAATATTTTTCCGTTTTTGGTCAATCTGTCTATTGCTATTTTCCATTTCTCGGGGTACAATATAGACGTAGGATAACCACCTACGCTATATAGACGACGTTCATCGTCCGCCCTAACTTGCCGCCTGCCGAGAGCGGGATATAAGACTTCGGCTTGTTGTAAGACTGCCGCTTGCCGGGAGCGGGATACAAAACTCCGGCCTGAAAATGCCGGACTGGCCGCCATGCCGGTTCGGCATTCTTTTTTGGGGGATAACAAATGACAGAGATACAGGACTCCGGAATATACATAATCCGTGATGCTTTCTTTGAAAAATACGGGAACAACCGCTATATGAAGAATAAGCAGGAGAGCCGCCCCCACTACTACGCTATGGCGGACAAATCCGGTGTCCTATGGATGGTTCCAATGAGTACCAACGTAGATAAATACAAGCGGCTGATATATGAAAGTGAGAGGCGGCACGGCTCCGGAAACTGCGTGCATTACCTCATAGCGCCGATATACGGAAAAGACAGGGCTTTTATTATCTGCGATATGTTCCCCGTCCTCCCGGAACATGTACTACGCCCATACAATATCAACAATGTGCCTTATGTTTTGGAAAACAAAAATATAAAGAAAAACATCCGTGTAAAAGCGCTTGCCTACTTGAACATGGTTGAACGTGGGGTTCTACATAGTCCGTTAAATATTATCGAAACCAAGGCCGCGTTGCTCAAAAGCAGAAAGGACTAGAAGACGGAACGGGCAGCCGTCGCCCTTGTTAGGAGATGTGGGAGCGTCGCCCCACCTAGTTCTCAAAAACAGTGGCAGACCGTTTCGGCGGTCTGCCATTTTTTCTAACCGCATGTAAAGGGGGATTCCTTATGGCAAAAAGAAAGAATGAGCCGGAAATAAAGCTGCCAAAAATAGAGCAGCTTCCCTCCGGCGCGTGGCACACACGTGTATTGATAGAGAATCGCCGCGTATCCATTACGAAAGATACATATGATGAATGCGTGGCCGAATATCTCGCCTTGAAAAACGGCCTTGTGGAAGCCCGCGAGAAGAAAGACGGGAAAGACATCACGCTAGAGGAAGCCGTTAAAAGCTACATTGCATCAAAAGAGGGATTTCTTTCCCCATCCACCATTGCAGGGTACGAGAAGTTCAAGCGGAATATGCTGCCAGGCATGATGAAGCGGAACATTTTCACAGTCTCCAATGACCAATGGCAGGCCGCTATCAGGCAGGAACACAAGGCCGGGAAATCCCCGAAGTATATCAAAAACGGGTGGATGTTCTTTTCCGCCTGCATCGTCGCCGCCGGTGCTCCACGCCCGGAGGTGATGCTGTATCCCCCGGAACACAACGAACGGGCATACCTCACGCCGGACGAGGTAGACAAGTTTGTGGAAGCTATAAAAGGTCACCGATTTGAAATCCCGTATCTGATGTGTCTTTCCTCCCTGCGCCGTTCGGAAATGATCGCCATGGACTGGGCAAACATAGATCTGGAAAACAAAGTGATGCACGTTCGTGGAGCAATCGTCATGGGGACGGCTGGGCTTGTGCAGAAACCGCAAAACAAAACGGCGAAGTCCCGCCGCTCTGTGCCTATCATTCCGCCGCTTCTGGAAGCGCTGAAAGCGCAGGAGCAGAAGACCGGAAACGTGGTAAAGGCAAGCGCAGAAACCATCTACAATAATTTAGGCAAAGTCTGCGCCGCCGCTGGGATCACCGTGGTTGATCTGCATGGGCTGCGCCACAGCTTCGCATCTCTGGCCTACCACTTGCAGATTCCGGAAATGATCGCCGCCGAAATCGGCGGGTGGAGCGACTTGTCCACCATGCACAATATCTACACGCACCTCGCCCAGAAAGATATTGCCAAACGCTCCAGCGACTTCTGCGACTACTTCACCGCCGAAGCGATGAAAAAACGCAAATTGGCAACGGAATTGGAAATAAAAAATAAAAATTGCTAGTGCCGCAACAGTTTTTTAAATTTATTTATGGGGTTCGATTCCCCTCGGCTCCACCATACGACACAAATCCACCGTAATTTTGATGGAATTACGGTGGATTTTTTATATAATCTGTTGTCAAAAAGGTTATGTAATGAATTGGCTATTACATTGTTAAATGATACTATCAGGATTTGCGAAGAAACCATGGGCGAAAAAGTTCTATAATCTGCTATCCGGTTCTTTACCATACGACGAAAAGACACGCTCTGCCGTGCTGGCAGGGCGTGTCTTCTTATATATGGTAGGAAGAAATTTTAATGAACCTGTACATCTATGCCAGACCGTCCCGGGCGTTCTGGGCGCCTTGCAGGAAATTCCGGGTTTTTTCGCTTCTGGGATTGCCGAAAACCTCCTCCGGCGTGCCGAATTCCTCGATCACGCCGTCGGCCATGTAGATCACCACGTCCGCCACGGAACGGGCGAACTCCATTTCGTGGGTCACTACCACCATGGTGTTGTCCCTGCCCTTCAGACTCCGGATGACCTTCAATACCTCGCCCGTCAGCTCCGGGTCGAGAGCGCTGGTCGGCTCGTCAAAGCACAGCACCTCCGGCTGCAAGGCCAGCGCACGGGCAATGGCGACCCGCTGCTGCTGACCGCCGGACAGCTGGTAGGGGTAAGAATCCGCCTTGTGAGACAGTCCCACCCGGCCCAGCAGGGACATGGCAGTCTCCCGAATCTGCGCCGGGGTCCCCTTTTTCAGGAGGCTTGGCGCAAGCATGATATTTTCCAGCGCCGTATATTGGGGAAACAGGTTGAAATTCTGGAAAACCAGTCCAAAATGGAGCCTGTTCTGACGAATCTGATCGTCAGACAGGTTCTCCCCCGTCAGCAGCTTTCCGTTTACCCAGATCTCCCCCTCGTCCGGGGTCTCCAGAAAATTCAGGCACCGCAGCAGCGTGGTTTTTCCGCTTCCCGAGGAGCCGATGATGGCTAGCACCTGCCCCCGCTCCATGGAAAAGCTGACACCCTTGAGCACATCGGTGTCGCCGAAGCCTTTTTTGATATTTTTTACTTCCAGAATCGGCATACTCTCAACCCCTGAAATAGTTCAGTTTCTTTTCCAGCTTCGCAAACAGCACCGTCAGGACGCCGTTGAACACCAGATAGAACGCCGCGGTGTAGAACAGAGGCCAGAACAACCCCTTTTTAATGTAGGACTCACCTGCATAGATGATCTCGTAAATACCAATGATCCGCGACAGGGCGGTATCCTTCACCAGCGTAATAAACTCGTTTCCCATGGGCGTGACAATGCGCTTGATTACCTGCAAAAGCACGACCTTGAAGAAAATCTGGCTTTTGGTCATACCCAGCACCTGCCCGGCTTCATACTGCCCCTGAGGAATACTCTCGATGCCGCCGCGGTAGATTTCCGAAAAATAGCAGGCATAATTGATGACGAAAGCCACGACGACGGCATCAAACCGTCCCAGCCCGTGAATGCCGAACAGCAGACCGGGGCCGTAGAAAATCGCGATCAGCTGGAGCATCAGCGGCGTGCCGCGGATGACCCACACGAAGGTCTTGACGACGCCCCGCAGCGGTGCGCACCGGCTCATGGAGCCAAAGGCCACCACAAGGCCCAGCGGCAGCGAGAACAGCAAGGTCAGAAAGAACAGCTCACAGTTGAGCG
>ERZ779861.3037-NODE-3037-length-14745-cov-4.563308_pt1 | contig 14745 bp, 8 predicted proteins | sample MGYA00511558_ERZ779861 | MGnify/ENA primary metagenome ERZ779861 (study PRJEB29588, sample SAMEA2163432) | human gut metagenome | biome: human gut; feature: human-associated habitat; material: faeces | place: Denmark | collected 2008/2010 ... | reverse complement strand
CATGCCCGACTGCCGGATGGAACGGCGGCGCAATATGTGTGAAATACAAAGCATGCACGGCTTCCTGCAAGAGTATATAGAGCTGGAAGAAAAGCTGCTGCGGGATTTCCATCGGGAATCGGACGCCGTATATTTTTATTCTGTATTGCTAAAGGACGAACATTTTCCCGACGGCTTTTCGGAAAGCGAAAAATATGAGCGCGCTTTCCCGACCCTTTCAGACTGCCTTGCCACAGTAAAAGAGGAAATATGCGATTATGGTGCGGAGGATATCCTGCATGTCTGCATGAAAAGGCAGCTTCTTTCCAAACCGAACCGCTCTATGTCGGTCTGCCTGAACAACAGGCTGGAGGTTATGGATATTGACGCCTTTCGCAGTCCGCTCACAAAGCGTGAGCAGGAGCTGCTTGGCGCTTTTGAGGGGATGTGGTTTGCCTTCCCGACGCCCTTTAAGCGTGGCGACCTAGTATGCCAAAAGCACAGCCTGAAAGCATGGCGCTTTCCGCAAAACGTCTGTTATGTACTGGACTCTATTACGACCTGGACAAACAGGGAAATGCAGGAAAGCGGATTTTGGGGGAACCGTTCCGATACGCAGGATATGGACCGCTTACACCAAATGCTTTTGAAAGACGGTGATGTAACTGACATGTCCTTTTCGGCGTACAGCGTGGAAGACGGACAAATCATTTTTGACAATGTGGGCTGGTATCTGTCCCTGGAACGATTTGAAGGCACACTCACCGGGGAACAGCGGGCGCTGTATCCGCTGCGCGATTTCCTGCACGGAAAGATCCGTCCGGATATGTTTCTGGATGCCCTGCGCGTACTGCGGGCGGACGAAGAAGCAAAAAATACGGCATGGATTCGGGAAAACCTGCTGTACCATAAGGATATGTCTTATATTTCGGCAGAAAATGCGGAAGAGGAAGCCTGTGAAAAGGAGGAAACGCTATGAATGTGTACCGCTTTATCAACTCAAAGGATATTCGGGAGCATCTTGAAACCATAAAATATCCGTTTGGCTCGTTGGAGGCGGCGTGGATTATCTACCAATGCCGCTTTGCATCGCTTGAAGAAAAGCACGACGCATGGCAGGAGCTTATTCAGACGATGCCCGACTGCGCAATCGAGGAACGCCCCAACACCGAAGCGCACGACAGCCTGCACCGCTTTCTTGCCGCGTATATGAAGCGGGAGACAAAGCTGCTGCATGCCTTTTGCGAAAACGACGGCGGCATTTATCGCTGGACGGAGTGTCAGGAGGATGGCGTGAGGTTCGAGCACCCGGGTATCTATACCGACTATGCGAAATGCCGCAACCGGATCAGCCGGGAGATCAGCGACAACGAAGACGGGGAAATCGCAGGCTATCTTGCTACCAAAACATATCCCGACGCAGAGGAGCCCTGCATGCAGTCGAAGCTTTCCGCCGAGGGGGAGCTCCTCTCCGTCCGGGAGAGCCAAGCCGGACCCGACCCTTTCGAGGGACTGTTTTTCGTTTTCCCCACGCCGTTTCAAAAGGGCGATATCGTCTGGGAGCCGAACACGCAGGGCTACTGCAAGGGCCCGTTTGTCCTGACCGGGGTTTCCGGCGAGACGGAGGCGCCCGGTCACCGTCGGGGCGGCGATAATTCGGATATGACCGCATGGGGGTATTTTCAGGATGAAAGCGGAAATATTTACCATGAGACCATGTGGAATTATATGAATCTGGAATATTACCGCGGGCCGCTCACCGGCAAACGGCGCGTTCTGCGTGCACTCGGCAACTGCCTGAAGGGTGAAATTGACGAAGGGCTGTTCGCACGTGCCTATCACGCGATTTTGACCGAGGAATACGCCGGAAGCCTTGTGCCGCGCGACATTACCAAAGAGGGTATGACGCTGGCCGCGCTCTGCGAACCGGAGCCGGTCCGGCTCTGGCTGGACGATTTGCGAAAGGCGCCTACCGGGTATAAATGGTGCACAAGCGTCAATGCGGCAATCCGCTGTATTGAGCTGTGCGAAAAGGCCGGGTGTCCTATCGAGCTTATCGACTGTGACCATGACCTCGGCGACTATGCCAAGGACGGCGGCGACGGGATCAGGCTGATCGACTGGCTTGCAGAACGGGGGACCTTTTACCGTATCGAGCTGCACACGATGAATCCGGTCGGGCGGGAAAATATGCAGAGAGAAATCGAACGATACTGGCCGGCAAGGAGAGAAAAAGAAAGATGAAGCAATTTTGTAACGATTCTCAAATCAACGGAGCGGATGATACCGGCGGATGGCTGACCGAACGGGAAAAATCCGATGTATTACAGACCTTTCTGCCCTCTGATGCTATGCGGCGGCACCTTGCCGGTGTTCCGCTCACAAAAAAGCAAATTCCCGGGCTTATTTGCGGCGCACCCGTCCCGTTGACGGATAAGCTGCATTGGATGAAATATTTGGCCGCAAAGGAAAACCTGTTTCCCGATCGTCCGTCAGAGAGTCTGTCTCTGCGGGAGCAGTCAGCCGCTGGCCCGGCGGCGCGGCAGACGGTTGAGGCTTCCTTTTCGTATCAGGCGAAGCAGATAAAACTGGCTTTAGAGGAACTGGAAACGGGCACCGAAGCGGTTTTTCTGCTGATTGAGGCCTGGCACGATGAGGAGCTCGACGACCGGAAAATTTCTGCGGGCACGCCGTTTTTCAATGCGGACGACGCCTTGGAATATATCCGGTATGATATGGACAGCGCCGGTGATGATTACAGTAATCTTTGCTGGTACGAGCTTCAAAAATGGAAGCCGTCAACAGACCCGGTAAGCGGAAAAGCCTCCTACGTCCACGGCTACACTTATTATTTTCTCAAAGACCGCGCGTGCTTTTTTGAAAAGCTTGAAGAAACACGGGAACCATATCTGTTTCTGCCGGAATCCCGGTGGTATTCCGAAGATGGACAGCATCTGAATCTGCCCGTCCCGTTTTGCGCCGGTGATATTGTGCGCGTGGACTGCCGGCCGTTTCAGCCGGAGCGCCCCGCTGTGCTGCTGGAAGTCGGGGACAATACAGACTGCTGCTGTGTGCAGGCGCTTTGCCGCGGCCAAAACGGCACTTGGACGCTCGGCGCGCTCAAGCACGGGAACCTGTTTTCAAACGTAACCTGCTTTCTTTCGCCTCTTTACCGTTTGGAAGTATGCCCGAAACCTCTGCCGGAAAGTGACCGCCTGCTTCAAAATATACAGGATTTTATCGCAGGCGACGAGAAACGCGGCAGGCTTCTTTGGGAAAGGCTGCGCCGTTTGGACACGCGCACGGATTCTGAAATTCGGCTGGCGCTGGCGGACTGAGTCATTGTGTACCGAGCTTACAGCCAAACGCAGCGGCCCGATATATACGGGTATTAGGGCAGGCCCTAACGGGAAATACTGTTTTACGACTGTGGGAGTACAAACAGTCTGCTCGCTGTACGGATACAGAAAACCGGAGAAAGCGGTTTTGCGGGCCATTCGTCTCATTTATGGTGCCAGCAGAAGGCGGTAATCGGTTATCTAAAAAACGAAATCGTTTTACTTATTATGAACAGCCCATCGGAATTCCTGTCCGGAAATCCAATGGGCTGTTTTCTTTCACGCCGACGAGTTTATAGTGATTTATACCGCCACCTCGGTAATGGTTGTGCTTTCCGTCAAAGCGCGGATATCGGAATAGAGAAGCGTTTCTTTTTCAATCAGAGCCGCAGTAACCCTCTCAAGAAATTCTCTGTTTTTCAGAAGAATGTCTTTGGCAATCCGCATATACCGCTCGAGTTCCGCATGAGTCACAGCCTCGCTGCGAGAGTTCATATTCTCGGAAGTTTCGGGAAAACTTCGTGTGGAAACATCAATCATTCCAAAGCCAAGGGTAGCGTTCTCTGAAATACCGTCCCTGATATAATTGCAAGCCCGATTGATATCGCTCCGGCAGCCGCTTGCGACGGTATCACAATAGTAGAGTTCAACAGCGGCCTTTCCCGCAAGAGATACAAGAACATAATAAGGTCTTCTGGAAAGCTCCTTGCACCGGTGAATAAATCCTCCCGTAGAATCCCTGCCGGTAGAACGCAGAGAGGCAAGTCCTACACTTCCCGGGCAAAGAACTTCCGAAACGACAAGATGACCGGCTTCGTGAAGTGCGGTTTTTTTTATGTCTTCTGCGGAAGTCTTCGTATAGTTGTCCGGTGAGTCATAAATCATTCTTAAAACAGATTTTACAAGGTCTTCCATTTCAATATCGGTCTTTCTTTTATAGGCGGCGCTGATTGCCGCCTCATTAAGAATTGTTTCAAGCTCGGCACAGGAGCTATAGCTGATCATCTTTGAAAGATCTTCCATATTAACATTTTTCGAAACTTTCTTGTCGGAAAGATAATGCGCAATGATTTTATTGGCATCCTTGTCAGTGGGACACTTTACTTCGATTTTTCTGTCAAAGCGTCCTGAGCGCACAAGAGATTCGGGGAGTTTCCGCATTTCATTTGCTGTTGCAAGGACAAACACATCGCAGTTCTTTACCTCGTCAATACCTGACTGAACTGCTACATATTCTTCTGCGTCACGGTGATCGCTGTCCTCGTTGGCAAACTTGTCCATGTCATCAAGAAAAACGATGCAGGGGGCGGCGTTTTCTTTTGCCTTTTGGAAAGTTTCCGTAATATTACTTATAAAGTCGTCATTGCCCTTATTTCTCCGAACGACATAAGATTTAAGACCGCTTTCTTCTATAAAGCACTTTGCAATAAGGGTTTTGCCGAGTCCCGGATCGCCGTATAATAAAATACCCTGCGGCAGCTTGGCCCCAAGAGCCTCATAACACTCCTTATTATGCACCATATCGCAAATTTGCATAAGTTCGTTTTTTATTGTTTCATAACCTATAACCTTATCAAATGCGCTCATACTCATTCCTCCAAATGATTTTTGGTTTCTTTTAAACGATAATGATACAACATGTTATTTTTTAAGACGCCTTTATCATGTTTTCTTGAGTATAACAGGCAGTTTCTGAAAATACAAATAAAACGGACTTTCGGAGAAAATTTATTTGCCGTTGCGTTATTTATCGTTTTTATGTTAATAGAGAACCAATGTGCGAATCACAGACAATATGTGTCCTGACTGTATTTCCGTGTGTTTTTATCAAATCCGTTATGAACATCCGCACCATCCACAGCGTCGGTATAACGCCCTTCCTGCCACAGCTTGTTCTGAAACCAAAGGAGATTTTGAATGAGAAATCTGCGCTCATTTTCCGAAAGAAAGAGATGATATTTCCGCCCTCTCATATGTAAATCCACTCGTTGTTCACGATTTCAGCAGCCCGGTTTCGGATACTGTTCGTCTTTTGTACCCACTCCATAGGGCGATTGGCTTTCAGTCTTTCCGTGATATTTTCCTGTTTAGAAAATGCGGATACAAGCGACCGAAACATCTGCTCCGCCTGCTGATCTACCTCTGTCAGATGTTCATTCAGTGTTCCGGCAGTCAGCAGATTGTAATACCGAATCCGGTGGTGCTGCTTCAAATGTCGCCGGTATCGTTGTCCCCAAACTCCGATTTCAATTTCTTTTTCGGGCGATATTATCAGATTGGGCAGTTCATAATCGCCCTGCCGGGTGTATGTGCCGCCTGCTTCTTCATAAATGCTTTTCATCGTAATACCTCCTGCGTTTTTTGGTGCTTTCATTTTACAGAAGATTTTCTGGAAAAACCAATGTGCCGATTGCAGTTTTAACGGCATATACAGAAAAAGAGTACGAACCTTTTGATTCGTACTCTCGTTACTGCCCTGCAATGCCTGTTTCTGTGTGCTTTTTTGATACTGCCTTATGCACACTCGGCAAAATCCCGGGGGCTTGTTTTTCTATATTGTCAGACAGAAAAAACGGAATGATGGCATCATTGATTCCGGTAAAAAGTGCTTTGCAAAATTTATAATAACATAAAAATGATAGTGTTATTGTTTTTTCTTTTTGGAGTTCCTTTCCGCGGTTTGCTTCTTTTGTTGTTCGTATGCCTTTTTTAATGTTTTTGCATGTACTTGTAGTTGCTGCAACATGGGTGAAACGGGATGAAGAGAGAAAAAGAAATGTGCTTTTTTCTTTGCTTCTTCTCGCTTGATCGTTAGATCCAATTTTAATTGTTCTAGACGTACCTCGATATTGTTTTCTTTGGCAAAAGATCGAATCTTAGAAATGATGTTGGCGGAATAAATGAGGTCAATCAAAAAGATGCCAAAGAAAAAGCCAATAAAAAAGGAAAAGGCCAGATTATGGGAAAGCCAAAGTAACGCACGAAGAACGGAAGGGTGAACAAAAAAATAATAGATGGCGCCCATGACACACCATGCAAGAGAAAAACGTGGACAAATGACCCCCTGAATGTTTCCCCATTCGTTGCGATAGTCCCAGAGACGGATGTGAAACCACTTCAAAGAAATGATGCCTGCAATATATTCTAAGATTGTCATACAAATAGAAGCAAAAATAAAGAGTAATACTCGATTCAGTATTTGACTTTCAAACCATTGAATGTGTACACAGGCGATTAAATAAAAAATACAAAGGCCGATACCATAGATGGGGAGATACGGCCCCACGCAAAAGCCTGGATTGATCCACTTTCTCTGCGGATTTGATGAAGAAAAAAATCTGCGAAAAATCACTTCGATGATCCATCCAAGGATCGATCCAGAAAAGAAAAGAAATGCTAAAATCAAAAAAATATTCATGTCAAGCTCCCATTGTATTACCTATTTCAAAAATAAGGTGTAGATCAGTAGAAACGTGTCGTAGATATCAGGTATGATATCACATTCATGAAAAAAACACAAGGATCCGCCTCGAAAAGTATTATGGTTATTTATTATACATTTTTTGAAAAATAGGAAAACTGCTTGAAATTAAACAAAATTGATGATATAATATATTTGTTCATATATTTCTTTTATTTTAACAATTTGTAAATCAGAAATGATTCTTTTACGGGGAAACATATGAAAGAAATATAATGGGAATTCATATTGGATATTCATAAAATTCATAAAAATCGTTCACGCATCTTGGCAAAATCTCGTAACCTCAACCCCCAAAAAAGAAAGGAAAAAACAATGAAAGACGGGAAAATGACAGGACGAGAAATCATGCGAAAGGCATGGAAGTACAAGAAGAAAATGTTGGCGGTTCTACTTACCGGGGTGATGAGCTTTTATGCCTTGCCTCTACAATCATTGGCATTGTCGGAGCAAACGTCCCTGTATGAAATGGATACGCCTTCTTCCGGTATCATGGAAATGGTTGATCCAGAGAGAGAAGAAAGCGCAACTGAGATTGCCGAGTTGGATAGTGAAACGAAAATACCGTATGTTTTGTATGAAGACCCCTCTTTACGTACGGAAAATGAAAAGCAATTTCGCATGTCTGACGGCAGTTATACACTGACTCAATATCCACGCGCTGTACACTATCAGCAGGGGGAAGAATGGGAAGAAATAGATAATACATTAACCCGTCAAGGTGAAATGTATCGCAATGCTGATTCAGACGTACATTATTCTTTTTCTGCGAATACCATGCAAACTCCTTCTGTTCAAGCCGAATGGAATGATTATGCAGTATCGTTTACCACGCTGCCTCATTCGACAAATGTTATATCGGGGGAGATCGCAGAAGCGGAAGATGCCATCATATCACAACCGGAAAACGAACCGGGAGAAGAACAAGAAACGACTCTTCCGGAAAATGAGACACAAACAGAGACTGAAGAATCGTTTGCGGAACAAGCACCATCTGATGTATCAAATACAATAGAGAGCAGTTCCGATGTTCCTGTTACACTGTCCAATGATGTTTTAACAACTACACGAGAAGACGTTGCAACGCAAGAATCTACTGAGAAATCGGTGGAGGAAACTGCTCCCACGGAAGAGGAAATAATTCAGACGCAGCCATCGGCTACACAATCTGCAAACAATGAAACGACTGTGTCCGAAGTGATGCCCGGTGTGAGTCTGGAAGGGGCGGTAGCAGTTGCAAAACCATACGAAATTGATCTGTCCAATCCGCCCTCGGTACAGTCAGTTGTTCCGCAGGAGAAACAAAGTGCAGCTTGGGCGGCAGATCAAAGTATTGCACGGAGTGTGGCTTCTGTTAGCTATGAGCAGGATCAAGTAAATACACAATATACATATACATTACAGGGGCGGGATTTGAAAGAAGAGATCATCGTTTCATCTCCGCAGACGCAATATGTATATGCATTCCGTTTGAACCTGACTGGGTTGGAGGCGGAATTAGAGGAGGACGGAAGCGTCACGCTGCACGACGCACAAACCACCGTGTTTACGATTCCGGCACCGCATATGCGTGATGCACAGGGAGAAACAAGCACCGATGCTGCGTATACATTGCAACAAATATCCGATGGTATTTACGTGCTGACTTTGACAGCCGACGCGACATGGATGAATGATGCTGCGCGTGCATTTCCGGTCGCGATCGATCCGTCTTTGTTTGTTTCGCGTGCCGCCAATTCTTCGATTACCACAAGATATATTTCCGACAGCGACCTTGTGACGCAACATGAAAATGAAGAATGGATGTTTGTGGGAAGTTCTTCCGAATACGGGAAAGCTTACTCCTTTGTCAAATTCAACAATTTGCCCGTGCTTCCGTATGATTCAAAATTTTGCAAAGCTTGGATGCTTTTACCGGTACCGACCGGAAGCGGTGTGTTCGATAACGAAAGTTTGAATGAATTCGCTTTGTTGGCGCAACAGGCATTACCCGCTTGGGGATCGCAGTTTGAAAGCACGCCTCAAAATAATCCCAATCCGATTTTGGATTTCGAGTTGGTGTCTACCAGAAGCCCCGGAACCACATTGAGTTTTGAAATATCAGCGGCGGCATCCAAATGGTACGCAAACGCCACAACCAATACCGGCATTGTGCTGTATGGGGAACGGAACAACGGCCAACCGATGGGAAACGGCATGAATGCTCTGTTATGTTTGTGCGGAAATGCAACGGCAACAGACGGAACAAAAGTAGGACCGGTGTTACAGGTCAATTACCGTCATGCGCGCGGTATCGAGGATTATTATACATATGAAACGGCCGATGCGCGGGCAGCCGGAACAGCTTACATTTCCCATGAAACCGGTAAAATGACTTTAGTGTATCCGACTGTTAGTGATGAGTCGTATACGTTGTCCCACGTTTATAACAGTCATTACGGTGATTGGACATTTACCAAAAACGCGGCGTTTCATACGGTGGATTACAGCCGGATGTTTGTCGGTGCCGGGTGGAAACTTTCCGCACAGCAAAGTGTGGTAACAGAGCTATTCACAGGTCCGAACGGGGACATTGGCGAATATGCCATCTATACGGACGCGGACGGAACAGAGCATTATTTCCATACGGTCGCTACAGAAACGTTCAAAGACGAAGACGGTTTGGGTCTTACGTTGGTGCGGAACAACCAAGCACATACGTTCACCATGACGGATGATCAGGGTGGTGAGATGCTGTTTGTGTACGGATATCTGACGCGCACCAAAGACGCAAACGGCAATATTACGGCGTTTGTGTACAACGGCAAAAACTATTCGTCTGCCAATACGACTTGGTATCCAACCAGTGATACCGGACAGCAATTGACCAAAATTGTACAACATAATAATGGTAAAAGCAGTTATACCGTTGCGACATTGCAATATGACAACAATGTTTTGGAAAGCATCACCAACCGAGATGGCATGATTACCGAAATGAATTATGCCAAATATGCTACGAATATCTATGTTTTATCTAACACTGTTGTAAATGACGGAACAAAAGATCTTGTTCGTCGCTATACCTACGGCGCCAATGCCAGCATGGTAGGTGCATTTGACGAGGAAAGCAAAAACGGTGTCAGGTTTGCCTACAGTCCGGGCTATCCCAATGTCAATGACGTGCAGTGTTATTTTCTGGATCACAAAACCGGGGCCGAGGTCACCCAGAAGCGAATCTGTCTAAATGTTACCACACCAGGCATGAGTAAAATCCGAGATTGTGGAAACGATCTGGATGACCCGACTGGTGATGATCTTCTCACAACTGTATGCTTTGACGATTTCGGCAGAACGGTGTCGTCCGCGACGTCGGATTTCAACGGCTCTATCGTCTCCGTATCCGGCGGCAGCTATACAGCGAACAGCGGAACCGAAAAAACCAATAACCGCCTGCTTACCACCGGGAGCGCGGGCAATGTTGCGCAAAATATGCTGCTGGACGGAGATATGGAAAACGGCAGCAACTGGGGCAATAAAATAACGATTGCCGGAAAATATAGCAACGATTTGAGCAGCGCACAGCACCATAGCGGCAGCAAGTCGATGGGACTGAATTTGGAGGATGCCAGCACGTCCGCAACCGTATGGCAGGGGGTCAGTGTGCCGGTTGCGGGGGTCTATACGGTTTCGGCATATGTAAAGACCAAAGAGAATTATTTTCAAACGGGCACAGGATCGAGCGCCGGATTTTGTCTGCAGGTGGAGGAGGCACAGGGAAATATCGTACTTGGTTCCGCAAATGCAACAAAAGGAACGATGTTACGGCAGGACCGTCTGCGGCACGAAACGGATCCGGAGATCGACGACGGGTGGCAGCGGATCGCAACGGTGGTGCGCATCACGCAGCCGGGCGCGTTCATTGTGCGGCTGGTTTTGTCCGGATGCACACAATCGACTGTGTATGTGGATGAGGTGCAGTTCGCATTGGGCGAGGGCGAAAGCAGCTATAACTATGTCAATAACGGCGGATTTGAACAGGGCATGCTGGGTCAGAATGTGACCGTGAGTAACAGCAGCAAGGTAACGGTCACCGGCGCTTACACGGTACAACAACACAACGGATCATGGGGACGTGTGCTGCAGATCCAGGGCGAGCGGCATTTGCAGGGACAATATCAACAGACACTGCCGTTAACGCTCACGGCAGAACAGGTAAAAACAAGCACGTTTTTGCTCTCCGGTTGGGCGCGTGCACAATCGATTCCGACCGAAGAAAATGGGACAACCACGTTCCAGATTTCTGCCAAATTGACGTACAGCGACGGAAGCATTCAGTATGGCACCGGTGCATTCAGTCCGGATATCGCGGGCGAATGGCAATTTGTTGCGGTTCCGATTGTTCCGAATAAACAGTTGGCAATCACCGGGGTGGATGTGTATTGTTCGTATAAGCTGAACTGTAATGTGGCGCAGTTTGACGACCTTTCGCTGACCATGGAACCTTGTGCGGCATATACGTATAACAACGACGGTGAAGTGGTAGCGGTCAACCAGACCAACCATGACGAGCTGTCATTCGGATATGACGGTGCGGATTTGATCTCAGGCAGCGGCGGTGCAAACGGGAATTATACCTACACGTATGACAACAAACATAATATCACCAAGGCGACCAATGAAAATGTATCGCTGTCCATGACCTATGATGCGGGCGGACGCACGCTGTCAACCACACTCAAGGGGAACAACAGCGCTGCATACATGAAGACATCGGCGGAATATACCGCAGACGGAAGCCGCGTGTCTAAGGTCACAGACAACCTGAACAATACGGTGAGCTATAATTATGTGGTAGACGATAAGGCTACCCGCACGGTAAAGACAACAGAACCGGTGGCGGATAGTAAAAGCATGGAACCGGAACAGACCCGAACAACAGAAACAAAATATAACGCCATCGGTAATATTAAAAATTCGTTCATCAGTGGCGTCGTATCATTAGAATATGGGTACAACAATGGCAATCTGACACAAATCGCACGCGGCGGATATATTCCCGGGAACATTCTTAAGAAAACACAGTTGTATCGGTTTGACCGAGACGGATATGGTAACACGATCGAGACGACGGTAGGAAACCACACGCTGGCAAGTTATCGGTACAATGCGCTGGCCAATCTGCTGGAGGAGATGACGTACGGAACCGGAGAAACGGTCGAATATACCTATGACAACCTCCATCGGCAAAAGAGTGTGACGACATCGGATTGGACGGTGGAATATGACTACGACGGCGCAGGGAATCTGGCGCACAGCGTATCGACGAAAAACGGTACCAATGTCCTGTATCATTTGAACAACACCTTTGACAGCCTGGGTCGACTGCGAACGAGCGTGGAAACCGATCAGACGGGACAGATGACGCGCGGACAGTACAACCAATATGACAACAAGGGGAGATTACAGAGCAGCAGTTACTATGATGGCGCGCAAATGCGTTCGCAAAGCTATAGCTACCATGCCAACGGAACCGTATCGGTGTTCCAGGCTGCAAACGGTGACCGGATAGAGAATACGTATGACAGCTTGAACCGGGAAACGGTGAAAAAGGTAGAGCATGACAACAGCGAGACCTACACCTATGAGCGAAAGACGACATACAAGTCCGGTTCAGCCGCAAACCAAACAACCGCGTTGGTCAGCAAGATCAATTATGAATATGAGAATGAGAACGTGACAACGCGGCCGAGTTACCAGATCCGTTATGTCTATGATGATTTGGGGAATATCACGGAAGAATATCATCAAACGTCGCCCAAAGCGGGCTCGACCGCCTATACGGACAAACCGCACGGGAAGTACTGGTACGACGCACAGAATCAGCTGGTGATGGATCAGTCGTACGGACCGGACGGCAGTGTCACCAGTACGTATTATCATTATGATACATACGGAAACATTTTGTATAAGTACGTATCTGACATGGCATATCCGGATCCTCCAACCATGCACACAAATGTCGGCAATAAAGAAAACGCAATTCAATACGGATATAACGACACGACGTGGCGGGATTTGCTGACGAGTTATGACGGACAGAGTATTACATACGATACGATCGGCAATCCCTTGTCATACTACAATGGACAGCGGTATACGATGACGTGGAGCAACGGGCGGCAGTTGGACAGCACGAACGTGGGAGGCATGAATCTCAGTTATAGCTATAATGCCGACGGTCAACGGACAAGCAAGAGCCGATCCGCATATTATACGGATGAATATGTGTATTACGGAACACAACTGAGCACACTGATTCGAAGCGGCGTGGGCTACAAACATTCCCTGACCTTTATCTATGATGACAACGGACAGGCGCTGGGATTCTACTATGACACGAACCTCAACGACAGCAATCCCGGGACAAAGTATTACTATGTCTGCAATGCCCAGGGGGATGTGCTGCAGCTGCGGGATCATACGAATGCGCCGGTGGCAAATTACTATTATGACACATGGGGCAAGCTGCTGGGGATCACGGATGCGAATGGGAATGCGATCACTGCATTTAACAGTGTGGCAGTGCTCAATCCGATTCGTTACCGCGGGTACTTCTATGATACCGAGACGGGGTTCTACTATCTGAACAGCAGGTATTATGATCCGCAGATCGGAAGATGGATTAGTCCAGAACCAAATGTTGATCAAGGTGGATTTGACAGTGGAGCTGGTTTCTTGGGTTATAATGTATATGCCTACTGTGCGAATAATCCTGTTATGTACAGGGATGATACTGGCGAAAGCATCACACTTTGTATATTAATTGGAACTGGTATTGGATTAATTGTAGGTGGTGCATTTGGCGCATACAGAGCCAACAAGAATGGTTATTCTCCCAGTGATGGCTGGAAGTATTGGAAGTATGTTGTTGGTTATGGTGTTGCCGGAGGTGCAGTTGGAGCACTTATTGGTTGGGGAGCAGGTGTTTTAATTGCCAAATATGGAACAGCAACTGCCGCAGCATCTATTACCAAAGGAGGCGGTGCAAGATTTTCTTCGTTTAACGCTCTTAAACGTTCTCTGGGGTCTCCCGGAAGAGGTAAGCAATGGCATCATATCGTAGAACAGTGCCAAATAGGGAAAAGCGGGTTCTCAAAGTATTGGATACACAATTCAAACAATATGATTAATATTTCTGCATCGGTTCATAACAAGATAAGTGCATACTATAGTAGTATTCAAAGTTTTACAAATGGTATGACATTCAGAAATTGGCTTGCTGGACAGAGTTTTAAAACACAATATGAGTGGGGAATTAAAGTTTTAAGAATGTTTGGAGTGAAAATATGATAATAGATTATAAAAAACAATATCTTTTTTATTGTTCAAATTTATGTGATTGTACAACTAAAGAAGATGTAAAACGGCACAATGCAGCTATGAAGAAACTGAGTAAATTATATCATCAAATCGAGAGTGAAAAAGATAAATCTTTCTTGTTAGAATTATTACAAAACGAGAATGATCGCACTAGAGCACTTGTTGCGGCACACTGCCTGGGATTTGGTGTATATATTTCAAAAGCAAAAAAAGTTTTGTCAGCGTTAGCAGAAAACAAGGCTAATCCTATTTTAGCTTTTGAAGCACGGGCAACATTAGATGTTTGGAAACAGCAAGGTTATTTAAATTTTTAATTACACTATACCAGTAAGCATTACTTTTGGAGAATAAAAGGTAAACTACGGGACAGTCTCAAATTCTTAAAAAGTATCGATGATTTTCCTGATAGAAACACAAAAGGCTGCGCAAACGGATGGAATCTATCAGGACAAACCGCACGGGAAGTACTGGTACGACGCACAGAATCAGTTGGTGATGGATCAGTCGTACGGACCGGACGGCAGTGTCATCAGTACGTATTATCATTATGATACATACGGAAACATTTTGTATAAGTACGTATCT
>ERZ779861.3019-NODE-3019-length-14840-cov-5.361650_pt1 | contig 14840 bp, 21 predicted proteins | sample MGYA00511558_ERZ779861 | MGnify/ENA primary metagenome ERZ779861 (study PRJEB29588, sample SAMEA2163432) | human gut metagenome | biome: human gut; feature: human-associated habitat; material: faeces | place: Denmark | collected 2008/2010 ... | reverse complement strand
CCTGCTGGGTGCGGCTGCCTTCATTGTGATCCGTAGCCGTAAGCATAAGAGCGAGCAGTGAAACGCTGGCTATTGGCGGCGGCTTGCGGTGCTGTGGCGCTGGGGCTTCTGCTTTACCCGCTGGTGGGAGAACTTCTGAGTGAAAAGTATCATTCGGACGTAGAAACCAGCTACATAGCCGCTATCGAGGATACCGACGATGCCGAGCTGACCGCCCAGCGGCAGGCGGCACAGCAATATAATGCCATGTTGGCCAATGCGACGATCTCTGAGGGAGGGGCTTCTGCCCCTCCCTTGGCCTACGCCGAGCAGCTCACCGTGGGTGGTGCCATGGCGTATGTGGACATCCCCCAGATCGGTGTATACCTGCCGGTACAGCACGGCACGGGCGCAGAGACATTGGAAAAATCGGTCGGCCATGTCGTAGGTACATCTCTGCCGGTGGGCGGAGGAAACACCCATGCGGTACTTTCGGCCCACAGTGGCATGGCGAGCTCCAAGCTGTTTTCGGACATTGATCAGCTCGAAAAAGGCGACGTCTTTTATATCCACGTTTTGGGCGAGGTACTGGCCTATGAGGTGGATGCTATCAACACAGTCTTGCCTACGGACACGAGCCTGCTGCAAATTGAGGACGGCAAGGACTATGTAACGCTGGTCACCTGCACACCTTTTGGTGTCAATACGCACCGATTGCTGGTACGAGGCCACCGTGTTCCCTATACTCCCGAACAGGAAACTACTGCCGCAGAAGAAAAGCCCGTGGCTTCCTCGTGGACACAGCACTACCTCACCGGTTTGGGCATTGGCCTTGGCGTGGTGACCGTGGTTGGCGGTGGGTACTTTTGGGTAAGGAAGGTGCGCCATGCGTAAGACATCCCTCTTGCTGGCGGCGCTGCTGGCGGTGGCGGGCATCTGCGTGATGCTGTGGCCGATTTTTACCGGGCAAAAGCTGCAAGCCGATGCGGACGCTGCCGTGCAGGAGTTCTTGGCCGACCGCGGCGAACCGGAGCAGCAGTACCCCGAACTGCTGGCAGACCTGCAAGCCTACAATCAGCGTATCTACGCCGAAAAGCAATCCGGCCTTGTTGATCTGGAAGCCTGCGAAGAACCCGCTGCCGATTTGATTGCCTATGGCATCGAGGACGAGATCATCGGTGTGCTGGAGATACCTGCCATGGAACTGACCATGCCGGTCTATCTGGGCGCATCGGACGCTCACCTCGCCGCAGGGGCCGCGGTGTTAGGCAATACCTCCGCCCCTATCGGCGGCAACAACACCAACTGCGTCATTGCCGGTCATCGGGGCTGGAAAGGCGCGGACTACTTCCGGCACATAGATAAGCTGGCTGTAGGCGACACTGTAAAGCTCACCAATCTGTGGGAAACGCTGACCTATACGGTGGCGGATATTCAGATCATCCAGCCGCACGAGGCAGAGAAGATCAAAATCCAACCGAACCGCGACCTGCTGACGCTGCTCACCTGCCATCCTTATGCCAGCGGCGGCAAGCAGCGCTATGTAGTCTATTGCGAACGAACCGAAAATTAGGAGGAAAACACGATGAAAAAAGCAATTTGTATCATTCTGGCCGTGGCGGGTGCTGCGGCCATTTACTTTACCCGCCGTACCCGTCCCCGCGGCCGCAGGGAGATGTGAGCCGTGGGCAGCGTTCATATGGTGGGTCGGGCCACCTTTGCCAACGGAGACGTCATCCCCTACTATGACGCGAACGCCTTTCTGGACTGCATCCGTGAGGAGCTGCCCTACCGGGATACCACCGGCTTCCGCTATGAAGTCCTGACAGACGATCCCGCTGTCCGCAAGGCGGCGGATGATATTTTATTCGACTTTGTTGGGGAAGAAAACCCCCATGAGTTGGCAGACTATATGAAGATGGGAGGGCTGTGACATGGACATCAGCAGAGAAATGGTAACATTCCTGCGGAAGCAGTACCCGCCCGGTACCCGTATCCGGCTGGATAATATGGATGATCCCTTCGCACCGGTACCGGCAGGGATGACAGGAACGGTGGAACACATCGACGATGCGGGACAGTTCCATATGAGGTGGGACAACGGACGGACGCTGGCCCTTATCCCCGGTGTGGACAGTTTCACCGTTCTGCCGCCCCAGCTCAGCGTGATGAAATTGTATATGCCCCTCACCGCCGACCTCTATGCGCGGAACGAGTGGGGCGATATGCCGGAGGAGCCGGAGCTGCTGTCGGGACGGGAGCTGTTCCCCTACGAGGACAACATCCGCAGCGCCCTTGTGAAGTACCGGATGCCGGAGGAGGTCACCCGCGGTCTCATGAACTGGTACAATAAGCCTGACAGCGTAAATAATAAGGTGCGCTCCGTTACATTCGGCGCGGAGCTGCGCGGCGGGCAGCTCTGGGGCGTGGCGGAGTGTCAGCTCTGGCATAACCTTTCCGCGGCAGAGCTGACTACGCTGAAAGACTTTATCGCCGGACAGGCGGCGGACGGATGGGGTGAGGGCTTCGAGCAGCGGGAGATCGCCATTGGTCACGGCAGTGAGTTGTATGTGCATCTGTGGCAGGATCATGACTGGAGCATCCAAACGGAACAGGAGCGGTTTTGCCCCCATTTGAACAAGCTGCCGGAGATGTGCTTTACGCTGCTGCCGGGGACGGGCCAGCTCATCTGCGTCAAGCGCGGCGAGAGCGGGTACTATCCCAGCGACTGGTCAACGGATGATGCCCACGAGAACCGCCTCATTGCGGATGAGCAGAACCGGAAGCTGGGCGTGACGCCCGCGCAGGAGGAGGCCATGAAGATCGGCAGTATGTGCGGCTGGGACGTTCCCGGCGCAGACCCCGATAACTGTAATGACATCGTGCAGCGGCGAGGAGGAATGGAGCTTGGATAAAGTTGCTTTTTCTGTATATCTTGGCAACCCCGACAACGACAATGGCACTGCGCTGGACTTGCCCGCCAAGCCGTGGGCAATGCGAGATGCGCTGGAGAAGCTGCGGCTGCGGGAGGGGCAGGAACCCTACTGGCAGGTGGAGGACTTAGGTCGATACGACTTTCTGGCGATTCATCTGGACAAGTGCAATTTGTACCAATGCAACGCACTGGCGGAGCAAATCAGTACGTTCAACGAGGCAGACGCCATAGCCTTCGAGGGACTGGTGCAGATGGAGATCGACAGGCTGACCGTTCAGCGGATGCTGGATCTGGCATACAGCACCGATTGCTGCCATGTGGTGCCGGAGGTCAGGGATGATACGACGCTGGGCAGATTCTATGTAGAAAACGACTTCCTGCCGGAGCTGGAAAGGGTGCCGGATAGCGTGCTGGAGCTGCTGGACTATGAGAAAATCGGCAAGACGATGCGGCAAGGTGAACAGAGCGCAATTACACCCCACGGCTATGTGGAGTGGCATTCCGAGCTGCGGCAGGCTCCGTCCGATTTGGGCAAGCCGCCTCGAAAACCGGCATATATGATGCGGTTTCTGTGCAGCAACGAAAACCAGACTGTGTCGCTGAACTTGCCCGCATCGCAGGCGGAGTTGAACACCGTGCTGACGCGGCTGGATCTGGATAACTGGCAGGAGGTGCATCTGGAATGTGAGGATACCGCCGTGCCGGAGATGTGGTCATTCACCGACCTTGCCTATGACGGGATGGAACAGCTCAACCGGTTTGCACAGTGCTTGGAGGAGCTTGACATGAATGGGGAGCTTGTGAAGTTCAAGGCGGTGGCCCAGCAGTTGGCATTGATCAGACTGGAGGAGGCCATTGCCTTGACCGGCCATCTGGACGAATACAGCTTCGAGCCGGAGATCCATTCGCCCAGAGAACTGGCACGGGACGAGCTGGGCGTCATCGCCGGTGAAAAGGAGGGCAAGCTCCTCTTGCCGCATCTGGACTTGGACGCCTATGGTCGGGACGTGATGCAGCGGGACAACGGTGTCCTTGGCGATTACGGCTACCTCGCCCGTCTGGACAGTCAGCCCATCCAAGCGCCGCGACAAGAAATGGAGATAACCATGTAGGAGGAATTTATGCAACGAGAAACCATTGCGCGGTATCTGGAGCAGGGCTATCAAGGCCGGAAGAATGCCATCAGCAGCCGTGCGCTGGAAAAGGCGCTGGGCCTGAGCGGCAATGAGCTGCGGAAGAAGATCAACCGCCTGCGGTGCGACAGCATACCCATCTCGGCTTGCCGGGGTGGGTATTTCTATGCCGAGACAGCGGCGGAGGTCTACGATACTATCCGGAGCCTTGAAAAGATGCGGGATGGGCTGAACGCCGCCATTGCGGGCCTGGTACGGTCACTGGATGGCTTTGGCAAGGAGCTGGACAGCGGATGAACATACCCTTAGCCAAGCTTATTCCATGGAAAGGCAGCAAAGCGCAGTTGATGTGGGCCATCCAGAGCCTGATGCCGATACATTACAACAAATTGGTGGATGTTTTTGGTGGGAGCGGCTGTGTGACCCTGAACCTTCAAACACCACGCGGCGTGCTGCGGATCTATAACGATCTTGACAGCAATCTTTATAACATGATGTATTGCGTCAGGGAAAAGCCGGTGTCCGTGATCACAGAGCTAAAATACATGCAAAACTCCCGCGAGGAGTTTGAGACCATGCTCCGCACTTTGAAAGATAAAGATTTTGCCGGGAAAAATTTGGCAGAAGAACTGGAACTGACGCAGATCAGTTTCCCGCCTGCACAGGCGGAGGAGATCAGTGCGATGCTGATGCAGCGCGCCATCCCGCCTGATGCACAGCGGGCAGCGATGTTCTTTTTGCTCCACAATCTCAGCTACAACGGGCTGGGAACAGAGTTTGCCGCGCTCGACCGTGATTGGGATAGATTCGAGCATCAGATCACCAGATGTGCGCGAATCCTGCAGCACATTCCCATGGAGAACCGAAGCTACAAGGAGATCTTGAGCAAACATGATGCGTCGGATACGGTTTTCTATTGTGACCCGCCGTATCTTGGCGCGGAAAAGTATGGTGTGCCTTTCTACAGGTCGGATCATCAGGAGCTGCATGATATGCTGGCCACGCGAAAAGGCTTTGTGATCGTGTCCTACAACAAGAAAGACGAGATCAAAGAACTATATCATGATTTTTTCATCTTTGAGGTGGATCGACCGAACAGTATGTCAAAAAAGAAGGAGGATCGTTATGAGGAGTACATTATGACCAACTATGATCCATCTATGTTTGCGCCGCAGATATCCTTCTTCAACAACTACGATAACGGAAAGAAAGCCTGTACGTTAGTACATACACCCCAATACCCACTGAAAGAAAAATAGGAGAAAATATATGACTTGTGAGATGGAATTCAATCAACGCGGGCTTCAGATACCCAACGAAATGCTTGCGGCTCTGGCGCTGTCGGACATTGCGCTGGAAGCCCATATGTGCCGACATCTTATTATGCTGATGCCCCAGACCATGACTGTCGTGGAGCTCATCGACGTGCTGGAGGGAATGCAGGAGGCCTTCGACCAACTGCTGAACGGCCTGATCGCGGCCTGCCGCCCCGCATGCTGTCATTGCTGTCAGACGGTAGACGAGGGAAAATACGATCTCTCTCAGGTGCCGGAACGGCTCCTGGCCGTGCTGATGGACAACGACTGCTGTAAGGGACTATTGGCAAGGCGTCTGGAGACGGGAGAGACTGTCTATGGAGAATGAGCAAATGTACCCCTACACGGCGAAGGAGGCGCGGGAGCGTGGCGAGCTGGAGCAATGGCGGGCCAACTACCGTGCTAACCGCGCCTGTGCCGGAGCTATCGAGATAGCCATCCGTGAGAACTTCGACGGGATGCACCTGAACAAGGACTGCGTCAGGGACATCATTGACCGGTACGGCTATGAACGGACTGCGCTTGTGCTAGCCAACACTTTGCAGATACAGTCCTATGATGAACGCTATCACCCCAGCAATAGACGGTGGAGCCAGAGCGTCCATATCCGTGAGGACATAGGGCATCGGGAGTCGTTCGTGATCAATGGACACTCCGCTATCATAGACGGATTCGTCAGACTGTTTCGACAGGAAATGGAGCAGGCAGTGAAGCAAGAGCAAGGCCCGTCCATGAATGAAATGACAATGTAAGGAGAGCGTGAACATGAAAACTGTAAAACGAACGATTATGGCGCTGTGTCTTACAGCGCTTCTTTGCTGCCTGCTGTGCGTGTCGGCCTACGCCACAGGCACCAGCGGCGGCACCGGCGATGTGGCCAGCGCCGTAGAGAGCACCTGGGCCACAGCCTCCGGCCAGATCAAGACGGTGGTCAACAACGTGGTATTTCCCGCCATTGACCTGATTCTGGCGGTATTTTTCTTCGCCAAACTTGGCCTCACGTATTTTGATTTCCGCAAGACTGGTCACTTCGAGTGGAGCGCACCGGCCATCCTTTTCGCCTGTCTGGTGTTTACCCTGACCGCCCCGCTGTATGTGTGGGACATCATCGGGATCTGATGAAACGCCCTCTCTTTTGCGTGGAGGAGGTGAACTGAGAATTGTTTATCTGGGACTTTGTGGCAAATACGGTGCTGGGACAGATCCTGGACTGGTTCTACGGCCAGATCGTGGGCTTCCTGGGCAACTTCTTTGCCGAGATGGGCAGCATGGGCGCCGAGCTGTTTGACATGAGCTGGGTGCAGAGCATCGTGCTGTTCTTTTCCTATCTGGGCTGGGCGCTGTACGCCGTGGGGCTGGTGGTTGCCTGCTTCGAGTGTGGCGTGGAGTATTCCTCCGGTCGGGGCAATGTGCGGGAGACGGTGCTGAACGCCTTCAAGGGCTTTCTGGCGGTGGAGCTGTTCACGCAGCTTCCGGTGCGGCTGTATGTGCTGGCCATCTCCCTGCAATCCAGTCTGACCGCGGGCATCACCGGCTTTGGGACAGTCACCATAGGCGACGTGGCGAAGCAGATACTGGAGAATTTCAGCCTTGTGGACAGCATCGCCAATCTGGTGAACCTGACGCCTTTCGGTGGCTTTATGAACACGCCCACCAGCGGTCTTATGCTGCTGTTTTGCCTGATCCTTATGGCCTATGCCATTATCAAGGTGTTTTTCGCCAACCTCAAGCGCGGCGGCATCTTGCTTATCCAGATTGCCGTGGGAAGCCTGTATATGTTCAGCGTACCGAGAGGGTACACGGATGGATTCATCCAGTGGTGCAAGCAGGTCATCGGCTTGTGTCTGACCGCCTTTTTGCAGGCCACCATTCTGGTGGCGGGCCTGATGGTGTTCAAAGACCACGCCCTGCTGGGGCTGGGCCTGATGCTCTCTGCCGGTGAGATCCCCCGCATTGCCGGAGCCTTCGGCTTGGACACCACCACGAGGGCCAACATCATGTCCGCCGTATACACGGCGCAGACTGCGGTCAATATGACCCGCACGGTGGTACAGGCGGTAAAATGAGGATCATCACGATGGGGAGCCTTTTCGATGGTATCGGAGGCTTTCCACTTGCTGCTATCCACAACGGGATCGTGCCGTTGTGGGCCAGCGAGATCGAACCGTTCCCCATTCGCGTCACCATGGAACGCCTGCCTGGGATGCTCCACTATGGTGACATTACAAAACTGCATGGGGCGTTGCTGCCGCCGGTGGACATCATCTGCGGCGGCAGCCCCTGTCAGGATTTATCTGTGGCCGGGAAGCGCACCGGGTTGTCCGGTGAGCGTTCCGGCCTTTTCATGGAACAGATTCGGATCATCAAGGAGATGCGAGATGCAGACTTACTTCGAGGGCGATCAGGTCTCCATGTTCGACCCCGGTTCATGTGCTGGGAAAACGTCCCCGGCGCGTTCTCCTCCAACGAGGGCAAAGACTTCCAGAGTGTCCTGGAAGAAACGCTCCGAATTGGTCTACCGGGCTTTTATGTTCCTCAAAGTCATCCCTGGGGTTGGCAATATTCTGGGGCAGCCATATTGGGAGCTCTTAGCTCCCTTTGTTGGCGAGTCCTTGACGCTCAATACTGGGGTGTCCCCCAGAGCCGCAAGAGGATCTTCCTTGTGGCGGATTTTGGAGCCCCATCCTCATCGCAGATACTTTTTGAGCCGGAAAGCCTGTCTGGGCATCCTCCGTAGGGCCAGACGACGCGGTAAGGTGCTGCCGGATACGCTGCGGGAAGCGCTGGAGCTGCAAAGTGGCCTGCGTATGGCCGATCTGGTGACGCTGCTCAGGCTGGGCCTTCTGAAAGCCTACCACATCAACCAGCGGGACGAAGGCATCGACCTGGGCGAGACTGCCGGTGCGCCGGTGGCGTTTGCGGCCAACCAGCGGGATGAAGTCCGTGATCTGGGCGACAAGGCCGGTGCGTTGGGCGCACAGCCGGGTATGAAGCAGCAGACTTTTGTGGCCAGCTTCTCCGCAGGCGCTGGCGCGACTGCCGGAGGCATCGGCTACAGCGAGGAGGTAACTCCGACGCTGAAGGGCGGCGCGGGCGGCAACAGTATGCCCTCTGTGCTGTGCATCAACGATCAGGGCGGACAGGTCATGGAGTTGTCCGAGGATATGACCGGCACGCTGCGGGCGCAGGAGCATGGTCATCAGCCGCTGGTGTTTGAAAACCACGGTATTGACGCCCGGTATGATCAGGTAGGCGATGTGGCTCCCACCATGTCGGCCCGCTATGGGACAGGCGGCAATAATGTACCGTTAGTAGAGGAGCCCATCTACTGCATCACCGGCAATGCCATCGACCGGAAGCCGGAGAACGGCGGCAACGGTATCGGGTACCAGGAGAACGTAATGTACACCCTGAATACCATGGATCGCCACGCAGTGTGCTATTCCACAGATGATCTCTACACCTGTGAGCCTGCCGGTGATAAAGACCTGCCATTCCTTCTCATCCGCCGTCTGACGCCGCTGGAATGTGAACGGCTGCAAGGCTTTCCGGACGGATGGACGGATATCCCCGGCGCGTCCGACAGCGCCCGTTACAAGGCGCTGGGCAACAGCGTAGCCATCCCCTGCGTGGATTTCGTGATGAAGTGCATGGCGGATACCATACGGGAGAGCGAAGGAGAGCTGTGAACACTTACTTTAAGAGAATGATAGAAAAGAGAAGGGCAATGTATTATCAAATATACAGAATACATCTTCTGAATGGCGATGTGATCGAAATAGCAGAGGACTATGACCTCCCCGTTAAAAAAGGTTTAGCTGGAGACTTTGAGCGCATGGAAGAAGGCGATATCCTGACAGTTGAGGATGCACTCATGGGCTGCACCTATATTCCAAGACGAAGTATCCTTTATATCTCAACGGGTGGCGTAAGAAAAGGAGACGCACCAATAGCCGATCCTGCTCGGAAAAACGCAAGGAAGAAATAGCTTTGTTCATTCTGCTTCGTTTGCGCTTATATTCTCGTTGTACTTGTCAATAGCTTTGCCGCGGTGTTTGGGCTATGCTTTGCTTGCCTCGCGGGAGGCGGAAAGGAGTATCCATCATGGAGGAAAAGAAAAACCTCTGCGCGCCTATCCCGCTGTCCCTGCACCAGCGGCTTCGGGCGGAGCAGGAGCAGCGCGGACAGACACTGTCCGACTACATCACAGACATACTCAAAGAACATTTTGACGGAGGAACAAGGACTATGAATACCAACACCCGCACAATCGCCTTTCAGGTACCGGAGGAGCTGTTCGAGCGACTGAAAGACTACCTCGCCCGGAACGGCCTAAAGCAGAAGGACTTCATCCTGGGCCTTATCGAACGGGAACTGAACGATACCGCCGACACGGCGGGGTAAATAACCCATGGAAGCCGCAGGCGTATGCTTGCGGCTTCCACTTTTGGAGGTAAATAAAATGTACCTATACCCAGACAATCTGACCGCGCGGCCTATGCTGTGGCTGTGGGCGCTGCGGGATGTGGCGCTGATCGGCATCGGCCTGCTGCTTTCTGCGCTGGCGCTGGCACAGACCGGCTTTGTGGCTCCGCTGGTGGTCACTGCCGTGTACGCCTTTCTGGCCATCCGCCATGATGGCGTCAGTATGCTGGATTTCCTGCGCTACGCAGGTGCTTTCTTTTTCGGGCGTCAATACTATGAATGGAGATTAGGCTCATGAGCATTTTCAAGAAAAAACCACCTTCCGCTCAGCAGCTTCTGGGCATCGACGAGATCACGGAGCATAGCATCCGCACCCCCAACGGCGAGCTGGTCTACCTCATTCTGAAGCCCAGCAACCTGAATGTGCTGCCGGAGAGTATCGTCCGCCAGCGCATCCACAGCCTGATGAACGTGCTGAAAGGCATGGCGGAGGTGGAGATTCTGGCTACGGACTCCAAGGAGTCCTATCAGGACAACCGCAGCTTTTACCGCAAACGACTGGAGGAGGAGACGAACCCCGCCATCCGTGCGCTGCTGGAAGCGGACTGCGCCCATCTGGACAGCGTCCAGACCTCCATGGCCTCGGCCCGCACCTTCTGCCTGATCCTGCGGCAGCGTGGCGAGGGAGGCTTCACGGAGTCGTACTTGGCCAATGTGGAGAAACACCTCTCTGATAACGGCTTTACCGTCCACCGTGCCAATGAGCAGGAGCTGCGGGAGCTGCTGGCGGTCTACTATGAGCAGGACGTATCCCACGAGGTCTATGACAGCGTGGATGGAGAGCGATATGTGAAGGAGGGCTGATATGCGTATTTTGAAAGTGGAGCCGGGACAGGCTCCCTATGAAAAGGAGATGGAGGATACTCTGGCCGCCATCCAGCAGGAGGTGCAGGGGCTATTCCAGCCGGTGTATGTGGAGGATGGCGTTATCCTCTGCTGCAACGAGGAGGGCAAGCTCAACGGTATGGCGCCCAACCGGTGGCTGGAGGAGGATATCATTTGCGGCCCGTTCTTTCTGGTAGGCGACGACCACGAGGGCGGCTTCTGTTCCCTGACGGATGACCAGATCCAGTGGTACACGGCGCAGTTTCAGGAGCCGGAACAGTTCACCGGTCACGAGCCGGAGCTAAAACCCCGGATGGACATCTTCTTTATGGAGGGACTATGAAAAATATTTTCAAGCGCAAGAAGGCACCCCCGGAGGAACCGACGGTGCTGTCCTTTCTGGACTGCATCACGCCGGGGGTGCTGAAATTTGAGACGGATCACTACATTTCCGGCAACACGTGGCGGTGCGTGTGGGCGCTGCGGGAGTATCCCGCCGCCACCGATTCACAAGCACTGTTGGGCCGCTTGGGCGACCGGCGCGGTGTGACGCTGCGGATCGTCTGCCGTTTGGTGACGCCTGCCGAGGAGAACCGTATCATTCACAACGCTACCAACCGCAACAAGCTGGAGCGGGCCAACACCAACGATCTGCGCCGGGTCATCACGGCGGAGAGCAACTTGCAGGATATGGCCTCGCTGGTGGGTGCGCTGGATCGTGAGCATGAACCGCTGCTGTACTGCGCGGTCTATGTGGAGGTCATGGCCGACAGCTTTGAAAACCTGAAGCTGCTGCAAACCAGTGTGGAAGCGGAATTGGTGCGCTGCAAGCTGACGATCGACAAGCTGGTACTGCGGCAGCGGCAGGGATTCCTTACGGTGAACCCGGCAGGCTACGCGGCGTTGGGGCCGCAGTTCCAGCGGGTGCTACCCGCATCAAGTGTGGCGAATCTGTTTCCCTTCAACTACTCCGGCAAGGCCGATCCCAACGGCTTCTACATCGGCAAGGACAAGTTCGGCAGCAACATCGTGGTGGACTTCGACCGGCGCGAGAGTGACAAGACCTCCGCCAACATCCTGATCCTGGGCAACAGCGGTCAGGGCAAATCATACCTGATGAAGCTGCTGATCTGCAACCTGATCGAATCGGGGAAATCTGTTATCTCACTGGACGCGGAGCATGAGCTGGGAGATCTGTGTGGAAATCTGAACGGCTGCTTCATCGACCTGATGGCTGGCGACCGGCACATCAATGTGCTGGAGGTGAAGTGCTGGGACACCGCGCCGGAGCCGGACGAGTCAGCACCGGAGGCCTTCCGGAAGAATACATTTTTAGCGCGGCATATTTCATTTCTGAAGGACTTCTTCCGCGCTTATAAGGATTTCTCCGATGCACAACTGGACACCATCGAGATCATGCTGACAAAACTCTATGCCCAATGGGGCATCTCGGAGCATACCGATCCCCGGCAGCTCACCGCCACGGACTATCCCATCCTGTCGGACTTCTACGCGCTGCTGGAGGAGGAATATCTCCACTATGATCCGGACACCCACCAGCTCTATACGAAGGAGCTGCTGCAAGAGGTGCTGCTGGGTCTGCACTCCATGTGCGTGGGAGCCGATGCCCACTTCTTCAATGGGCATACGGACATCACCAGTGACCGGTTTCTGGTGTTCGGCGTGGGCGGTGTGTTGAGTGCTGCCAAGAGCCTGCGGAACGCACTGCTGTTCAATGTGCTGGCGTATATGTCGGACAAGCTGCTGGTGGAGGGCCGGACGGTGGCGGCGCTGGACGAACTGTACCTGTGGCTGTCCAACCCCATCGCCATCGAATACATCCGAAATTGTCTGAAACGTGTCCGCAAGAGGGATTCCGCCCTGATGATGGCCAGTCAGAATCTGGAGGATTTCAACCAGCGGGAGGTGCGGGAGATGACCAGGCCCCTGTTTGCCATTCCGCCTCATCAGTTTTTCTTCAACCCCGGCACCACGGAGAAGCAATTTTTCACCAATATGCTGCAAATGGAGGATACAGAGTTCGACCTCATCAGCAAGGCCCAGAATGGCGAATGCCTCTTCCGCTGCGGCAGTGACCGGTATATGATGAAGGTCATTGCACCGGAGCATAAGGCGAAGCTGTTCGGCACAAAGGGCGGGAAGTGAGGTGGCCTTTGAGCGATGCAAAGAGAACAATTTGAAAAACGGATCAGGAGCCTCTTGCCGGAAGCAACGGACGAAGCCATGGACGCATGGACGGCGTATGCAGACGAACTAAGCCGGGACGATGTGGAGCCAGAGGCTGAGCTCTACGATAAAAGCTATGTGGAGTTGACTCTTATCAAGCAACACTGCGGTGAGCAGGTCGCAACACGGCTCTTCAACTATGGAGATCAGTTCACTTTCAATTACTTTGAATTGCGCGGCGCTGCATCAAGACTGGTCAGTGGCTGGACGCTGGAGGACATTGCGAAGGACGCGGTCGAAAACGGCTGCGATGCCACACCGGAAGAGTATGAAGAATTCGTAGATGCGCTTCAGGCGTTTCAGATGTCCGACCAGGAACCGCCCGGTATGCAGATGATTTAGGCAGTGAGGAGGTGCATCCATGTCAACAACACTGGTACGGCTGGCGGCGGCTGTGCTGTCTACGGAGAAAGGCCGCAAGACGGTGGGCTGGGTCATTGCCGCCATCCTCTCGCCGCTGATATTGCTGGCGGCGTTCCTGTGCAGCTTCGGCACGGCGGCGGTGGAGCATAATAACTTCGCCGTGTCCGCCTCCTTCTATGGCCCAGCCTTCACGGACAAGATCCCAACCGAATACAAAGACCACATCACCGAGATGCGGACAGCTTTCTCTCTTCTGGATTCGGCGGTCGCCGCCGTGAATGCCAAAGCCGAGAGCGGCGGCCTTGACCCCTTGCAGGTCAAGGCCGTTTTCTATGCCCTCTGCTTTGGCGACAACGCCCCTACCCACCGTGCCGCCGCCAACTTCGTGGAGTGTTTCTATCGCTTGGAGGAGCGCACCGACACCACCACGGACGTGCTGGAGGATGGCACAGTGGTGGTGCAGACCACCGTCTACTATGTGGCGATACCGCTGCCGTTGGAAACGGTGTATGAAAAGCTGGCAGCGTGGCAGGGCGAACCTGTGACGGAGGAGGACAAGGCCAACGCCGCTCACATCTACAGCATGGTGGTGGGCAGCACAGGCGGCGATACTTTCGATGGCAGCTATACGCCCGGTGGCGGCAGCGGCGTGGAGCTGGACATTTCCGACTTGACGAACCCCACCACCAAGAATGCCGCCGATCTGGTGGCCTACGCCACCAACGCATGGCAGTCCGGTTGGGGCTATGTATGGGGCACCTACGGTCAGGTGCTGACGCCGGAGCTGTTCCAGTACAAGCTGACCCAATACCCGGAGGGCGTGGGGCAGTACGCGGACTTCATCCGTAATAACTGGCTGGGCAAGCACACCGCCGACTGTGTGGGACTCATCAAGGGCTACGGCTGGCTGTCCACCGACACCATGACCATCGACTACGGTACACATGGGATGCCGGACGTCGGCGCAAACGAGATGTACTACAGCGCCACGCGCAAGGGTGAGATCGCGACCATGCCGGATACGCCGGGGCTGGCGGTGTGGAAGCCCGGACACATCGGCGTATATATCGGCAATGGTGAAGTCGTTGAGGCCATGGGTACCAAATACGGCGTGGTCAAGACGCAGCTGGAAGGTCGCGGCTGGACGCATTGGCTGGAGGTGCCGGGGATCGAGTATGAATGAGGGTAATTTGTAAAAGCTGATTGCTATTCTCAGGTGTGTCGGCTATAATAATGGCAGAACAGGTTAAAGGAGGTGCCACCGCTATGAGTACGCTGTCGCTCAGTGAGGTCAAAGCCGTCGTGAAGGAATTGCTGAAACGCTACCACGCGGAATATGCGCTGTTGTTCGGATCGTATGCCCGTGGTGACGCCACACCCGATTCTGATATCGACATCATTATCGTGGGCGGAAAAGACTTTGTGCCCCGTAATATCTTCGCACTGGCCGAGGACTTGCGTGAAATGACTGGGCGGAATGCCGATGTGTTTGAGATGCGGGAGGTCAATACGGGAACGCCTTTTTATGAGTCCGTGATGAAGGAGGGTATCCGTATC
>ERZ779861.3018-NODE-3018-length-14856-cov-77.504898_pt1 | contig 14856 bp, 24 predicted proteins | sample MGYA00511558_ERZ779861 | MGnify/ENA primary metagenome ERZ779861 (study PRJEB29588, sample SAMEA2163432) | human gut metagenome | biome: human gut; feature: human-associated habitat; material: faeces | place: Denmark | collected 2008/2010 ... | reverse complement strand
TCCCCCCCCCGCAACCTGCATGATTATCTGAGCAATGGGTTTGGCAATTCTTGATTTTCCGCCTTGGTATCTCATTGATAATCTCTGCGATTGACCGGGCAATCCGGCTTTTGCCGCCCATGTATTGCAAGGTCAATCAGTCCTTTCTAAAGAATTGCCCCACCCAACCGTCTGCGTTTAGCGGCAGTCCGGGCGCCCAAGGGATAGGCTGGCGCATAATGGAGCACACATACTCAAGCATGGTGTCCTCATCCGCCCACGGGGTCACATCAATAATGACCTCATCGTGCACATGGAACACAACGGGCAGGTGCGCCGCCTCAAGCCGTTCTATGGTGTCGGCAAGGCAGTCACGGGCGATGGCCTGCACGCAGTTCTCTACCAGCTTGCCGCCGTAGGTTTCAATGCGTTTCCACCGTTTGGTTTTCTGGTCCATGCCCATGTAGGAGATGGACGGGTTGCCCCATTGGTTTTCACCAATGCCGGGGCTTACATAGTAGAGTTTGCGCCCAGACGGCAGTGTGATGGTCATGCAGTCGGTGCCCTGGTTATAATCAAATTCACGGGTGATAATTAAGCCGTTGATGCCTATGGAGCCGCCCTGTGTGATAACCTGGACGGCGGCGTTGTCCATTGCATACCAGAGGTCACGGATGCGCTTGTTTGCCTCACGCCAGCGGCTCACGATGTCGGGCAAGTCCTCCTCCGGGATGCCCATATCCAAAGCACCCATATTGATGAGCGCCCCTGTGCTGCCTTGGTAGCCAAGCGCCAACTCTGCAACCTTGCCTTTCTGCCGGAGAGCATACTCCGGGTTGCCTTTCTTGATGAGGTCAATGGGCACGCCAAACATCTGGGATGCGGATGCCTCATAAATTTTGCCATGGGTGCGGAACACCTCAAGCCGCCATTGTTCACCCGCAAGCCAGGAGATGACACGGGCCTCAATAGCGGAAAAGTCCGCATCAATCAGCACATGCCCCTCTGGCGCAACAAAAGCTGTGCGGATGAGCTGGCTGAGGCTGTCCGGCACGGAGCCGTAGATGCACCGCAAGCCGTCAAGGTTATGCTTTCGCACAAGGTCACGGGCAAGGGGCAGCGGCTCTAAATAAGTGCGGGGCAGGTTTTGCACCTGCACCAGTCTGCCAGCCCATCTACCGGTGCGGTTGGCTCCGTAAAATTGGAGCAGTCCACGGACACGGCCATCCGGGCAGACAGCAGCCTCAATGGCATCATATTTTTTGGTGCTGGTCTTGCCTAATTCCTGGCGTATCTCCAGCATCCTTTGCACCTGCGGACTGTTGCCGTCTTTATTCAAGAGGCGTGAAACGGTATCTTTGCGGAGGTCAGTGAGTTCCTCGCCCATTTCCTCCTGCAACCACTGTGTAAGCTGTCCAACGCTGTTGGGGTTGTCCAATTTGGAGAGGTCGGTTGCCTCCTGCATCAAGTTCTTGCGGACGGTACTGCCAAGATAAAGAGCGCCGCTGACAAAATCCATATCCACCGCAACGCCACGGGCGTTGATGATGAGGTCGGTTTCCCACTGTTTCTGCACAAAGTCCGGCACGGGAAAAGCGGAAAGCCTCCGCTCAATTTCCATTTCCGTCACAACATCCTGGCGGCAGTATTCTTTGAACAACTGCCACTTTGCCGGGTCATGCTGTGGATAGTTGCGGGTACGCCCACCGTTGGCTTTAGTAGGGGCGCATGGTACGCAGAAATAGCGGATGAGTGCCTTGCCGGTATTCAGCTTGCGCTTATCCTCCTCAAGTCCTAACGCCCGTCCCGTGGCATCCAAGCCCGCCGTATAGCCGCAGTAGAGGCCGTGGAACATGGTGCAGCGCCACTGCTCCGGCGGCAGATAACCAACAAACTTTGAGAGGCACCCCCATTCAAAGGGGGCGTTGTATGCGTGCTTGATGTACTCCGGGCTGGTGAGAGAATTGACAAGCCACGGGGGTAGTTGTTCCCCCGTGGCCAAGTCAACGATTTCGACAGGGGCACCATCCAGGCTATAAGCAAACAGCAGGATTTCAAAGTCGGGACTGGAGATATACTTTTGAGCACCGGCTTTGGCAATCGGTACGCTGGAATAAGTTTCAAGGTCTATACTGAGATGGTGCATGATGTCCTCCTTTTACATAGGCTGTCCTGTGATGGGGTTGATGCCGTTGCCGCTGTTCCAAGGTGCGGTGTTCATAGGCGGCTGAGGAGCAGCCGCAGGTGCAGTGCCATAGGCAACGGGCGTGGGCGCTCCATAAGCGGGAGCAGCCGCAGGGGATGCGCCGATGCCTGCAAAGTCAGATGCGGCGGAGGACTGCCCACTCAGCGGCTCACCGTCACGGGTCTTGAGAACATTGCCAAGACCGCAGCCAACGCCCTTGTTGCCGCTGTTGGAGTAAACAAAGAAACGGACTGTGACACGGGCATACATGCCGCTGTAAATGTCAGCGGGGGAAAGCTCACAGTTGATGTTGTCGATGCCAACAACCTGCGGCTTGTTCTTGGTGGAGGCGGTAATCACCCAATGCCCCTTGCACTCATCGCCAAAGGGCACGCCGGACTTTCTCACGCCGTCACCGTCCCACACGGGGGTAGCAAGCTGAGGAGGGCGTGCGCCGTTCCACACCTTGGTCAATGCCTCGTTTGCGGCGGCGTTGATAGCGGCATCAATGTCCGCTTTGGTTGCCACATCGGTCTTGGGGATGAGCAGGGTCACGGAGTATTTTGGCTCACCGCCCTGCTGGGCGGCTCTGGGGGTGGTCAAGTTGGCATAGGAGAGGCGTACCTCACCGGTTAAAACTTTCATAGGGTCATTCTGATACATAGTCACTAATCTCCTTTTCACTTAAAATTCATTTTTTGTTTTGTATCATTCCAATAGCCGTAAATCCGCACCCAATGTTGGTGGATGCCTTTGGCGCTCTTTACGGCTTTATGGAGCCTGTTGTTTTGGGCCATGATGGCACGGCCCTTTTTGCTCTGCTTGTTCGGCACAAGCCGCCAACCGTTTTGAAAATCAACGGATGTCTGCCTCCACGCCTCTTTGCTTTCCTCAACGATGTGTGGGAGAAAAGCCTCCACAGCATCAATGGCTGTCTGGTTGTTCCACGGTTCTGAAAGCATCAGCTTGAACAGCTTGCGGATATTCGGAGCAGGTAGCCCCGTGAGCTTGTCCAGATAAAGCTCAAAACGGGCGGTGTCATACTGAAAGCGGATGGTTGCGTGGGTCATCGCTTGCCTCCCATCTTTCTATCCAAGTGGAAAAGTTCTTTTGTCATATAGTAGGAAAGCTAGCAGGCAATCCAACCGTCAACTTTACTGCTGTGGACGGCGCCCTCAAACACATACTCAGCGCCTACCCAACAAAGGGTGAGAATGGTGAGTATAAAAGCATACATAAGGGCAAAAAGAGCAAGTTTCGGTAGTAGAGGTTTCATTGTTCGCTCACCACCCCGGCAAAGTCGGAGGCGGCAGGTGAGTAGGTTTCCCTCTTGTCTGTCGCAAGCGCAAGGGTAGGTTTGCCCAAAGGTTTGACCACAAAGCTGCCGATTTTCTCAGCAAATTCAGCCTTGCCCATCAGTTTCTCCAGTTCGGAGAGGGTTTTAGGCTTGCGGTCATAGACAAGCGCCTCATCATATCCGGCGGCAATGACAGCTTTGATGGCGGCATCTTGGTCCGTAAAGGCACGGTTGCTCCGTCCCGCCACAAGTTTCCATCCGTCAATCGGCTTGCCGTCAAGCAGGGTCTTGAGGGCGTATTCCTCAAGGTCCTTGTACCATTGGACAAGCTGCTGCCCACGGATAAGCAGGTCACCAATCTCAGCATCAGACAGGAGCGGGTGGACTTCATTGCCGTGCGGTCCGATGTGAGAAAACTCCTGCGGCATCAGACTGTCAGCCGGAACGCTGGAGGCAGGCACACAGTCCTTGAAATCCTCAAGAGCAGTGTTGATGTTGGCACGGGCACGGCATTGCGCCTTGCCACGGCAAAAGCGGCAGTGTTCGCCGGGAACAAACTCACCCAGACCGGAGAAAGCCTTTTGTGCAATCGGCTTGATGCTTTCGCCCCATGCTTTCAGTTCCTCCACGGTGATGATGTCGGTGGTGTAGCTGTCAAGGCGCGGCTGGTCAATGCTCATGCGTATCTTTTTGATGGCGTCCCCAAAGATGGGGGCATAACGCTTGAGAGCACCCAAGGCGTAAAGCCGCATTTGCGGATTGCCCACAGCGGACACAGGTACGCCTTTGCCGTGCTTATAGTCCGTGATGCTGAGGGTGTCCCCACCAATCATCACATTGTCGCAGGTGCCAAAGCCCTCCGGCACATAGTCGTTAAAATCAACCTTGACCTCTGCGGCAACGGTCGGCGCACTGTCATAGAGCATTGCCTGCTCCGTGAGGTGTTCCATGTATAGGTCTGTGGTCTTGTCCATTTCCGGGTTATAAAGCGGCTCTTTCTTGAGTTTGTTGAGGCGGGTGGTGTAGGTGCGGGAGGTCATCAAAGTGAATTTCTTGAGGGTCTTGAGTTCCGCAATGGCGTGAGCCAAGCGGCCCTCCTCTGCATATTCACTTGTGCTTTCCGGCAGACCCTCCTCAAAACGGGGAGCCGCTGTGCAGTTGAGCCATCGTGCTGCCGATGATGCGGACAGCAATGCGTGTTTTTCTGGAGGCATCAGAGCACCTCCTTAAATCTGGGCGCCAAGGGCACGCAGTTCCGTGGCAAAGGCGCCGTACTGGTCGGGGGTGAGCTGGGTGACAGCCTGCACGCCGTACTTGGTGAGCAGGGCAAGCAACTGCTCCATCTTGCCTGCATCCACAAGGTTTGCACCTGCTTTTGCAATCTGGTCAAGGGTGTAGGTCGGAGCGGTTACCGGCACAGCGGGTGCGGGAGCCGCAGCGGTGGGCATAGGTGTCACAGGCGGTGCGGCAGGCGTGGGCGCGGGTGCAGGGGCGGCAACAGGTGCAGGAGTGGGGGCCGTCTGCACAGGTGCGGGAGCAACGGGAGCGTTGCCGGCCGGTGTGTTAAAGTTGAGCGTGCCCTCATTCGGCACGGTGATATTGAGTGCGGTTTTGTCGATGGCTGCGGCAAGTTTTTCAACTGCGGCAACCAATTCCGACACATCAATCTTGATTTTCATTTCCATCATCGTTATAATCCTCCTTAGTGGTAGTTGTTGTTTCACAATCGCAGCGCTCACCGGGGTCAAGGTTTGCGCCGCATTTTGGGCATGTCCAGTAGTAAGGCATCTTTATCCCTCCAATACGCTTGTCCAGTGTTCAAAAGCTGCCATCACTTTGCGGGAGTAGTCGGTTTGGAATGTTCCAGCACCCCAAAGTTTCTGTGCTCCCGTGGGGCCGGAGTTGTATGCCATCAAAGCCAACTCCGGCTTTCCGTATTTATTCAAGTGCTGAGAAATAATGTAGATACCCGCCTCAATGTTTCCATCATAGGTCATAACATCAAAACCTATTTCAGAGAGCCATTCATGGTTGATGGAGTTAATCTGCATGAGGCCATAGTCACCGGTGCCGCTGACGGCATCCGGGTCAAAGTGGGTTTCCACCTCTGCAATGGCGAGTGCCAGGGCATACGGCACGCCATACTCCTCACAGCAGTCCTGCATGGTTTCTTGGAGGTCATAGCTTAGGAGCCGTCCCTCACTTACGATGTCATCACGGGTGCGGCTGACAGGCGGCGCAGCGGTCACGGGCGTAGGCTCCGCAACCGTCGTGACTGTTGGCATCGGTGTTTCTGCCGCAACGGTTGGGATGGTTGGCTTGTCCTCCTTGCAGGTGCATAGCCAGACGAACACAACGCAGCACACAATGGTGATGAGGGCAACACGGCGCTGCCGTCTGATTTTACGGGCACGGCGGCATCTGCGTGAATAACGCCGGGCCTCTATCTCATGTGTGGTCATGTCAGCCACCTCTTACTTGTCGGCTCTGCTGAAAAGTTCCTCAACCAGCTCTCTTGTGGTGTAGGATGCAAGGGCATTTTCCGGCTCCACAACATAATTAGAGGGGAGGAGGAAAGCGGGACGGGACCCGCAGGTATTGTGGCAGTTGTTGAGGTTGACATTGCCATTGGCGTCCAAGCCCATGACCCAGGTTTCATCTCCATCCACGCAGGGGGTGCTCCAAGGGGTAACAGACCATTCCCATTTTTCCGGCTTGGGGATGATGTCATGGTACTTGCGGTACTCATCAAATGTAAGTGGCGCAATGCAGCAGGTGTCAATGCCATACTGCTTGCTACCGTTGACTGCGGTGAGGTCAATGGCGCGTTTCAAAATCTCACCATGGTTGCCCTGGGTGAGCGTGTCCATGTAGGCACCGTTGAGGTGTTCACGCAGGTCACTCTTGGCAAAATCGTTGTCAGAGCCAAAAGTGTGCTCAATCTGCTCAAGCACCATGAGCAGGGTGTCGTCCTTGCGGTGCTCCAGCACGATGCAGGGCTCACCGTGGTACTTTACGGTTGCACCTGCTTGAAAATCGGATAACATTTTCACGGTTTAGTCCTCCTCTCTTTCCTCGTTGGCATCCTCAATGTCAATGAGATTTTCTGCCTGCACAATGATTTCACTCACAATTTGCCTAATAGGCAGTGCAGTCTTGGCGCGCAGGCGGCGGATGACTTTTTCCGCCTCCGGGGTCAATCTGACGGTACCGATGCACTCGTCAGAAGTACGGTTGCTTTTCAGCACAATAGGGTTTGCATTTGCTTTCATAGGGTTGTCCTCCTTTGGTTGTATCAATGTGGGCGGTTATGCCTCGGCAGCTTTGCGGCCCCTCCGTTCAATAGATTTTTGGACAGTGAGCTGTGCCAATTCCGCATCATAGCGGCGGCGCATATCGGGGAGCCGTGTGCCGTCATATCCACGCTTGAGCTCTGTGTAAATTGCAGACACGGACAAGTCAAAGTCCTGTGCAATCTCTTTGACAGAGGCACCGCTTTCCCAAAGGCTCTGAATTTTCTGGCGCTCTGAAATAGAACGGTAGGCGTAGGTTGCCATTTGTTTCACCTCCTCACGGCATAAAAAAATTAGACTGCAAGGGTCTTGGATGACCCTGCAATCTAATAATAATGCCTGCCGGCCAAAATGTCAAGAATAAATTGCAAAAATAGTTGTAAAATTTTTTAGAGTGGTATCATCAAAGCCTCTGGATGTGTCCAGAGGCTTTGATTTTATGCGGTTTTCAAGAAAAAAGGCGCAGCAACGAAACCAGATGCAATTATTGCTTTCCGGCTCCCCACACCAATGCTCTGCGGTTTTTATGCAGTTTGCAAATACTCCTGCATAACCTGGTTGGCGCTTTTCCATCCCAGGATTTTGCGGGGGTAGTTGTTCATCCATTCCTCAGCCACACGCACCTCACAGAGCTGCACCTCATCAAAGTTTGTGCCTTTTGGGAAAAACCGCCTAATTATTCTGTTCATGTTTTCATTGCTGCCACGCTCATGCGGTGAGTATGGGTGGCAGTAATAGAGCTTTGTGCGTTTTTGTTTTCGGCGGCAGGAACGCTCAAGACCCTCATAGTCCGCAAACTCACAGCCATTGTCCACGGTGATGCTTTTGAATGTGTCATAGAAGTCTTTTCCATATCTGCGCTCCAGTTTGTCCAAAGCCTTTACCACGCTGTTGCTTGTGTGGTCCGGCAGGAGGATGAGGATGCCGTTACGGCTCAACCGTTCGGTAAGGACAAGGAGCGCCCTGGTGGTGCCCTGTGCGCCCATCACGCTGTCCATCTCCCAATTTCCAAAAGTGGTGCGCTTGAGGATTTCATCCGGGCGGTGTTCGATGCTTTCACCTTTTGGCGCTCTCGCGGCTTTTTTGCGGCATTGTTTGGTATAGTGCCGTTTGCCCTTTTCATGCAGGTGCTCCGGAGCAAGTTCCAAAAACACATCCCCACGGTAAATGTAGTTGTAAAGGGTGCTTTCACAGATATTGACCACTTTATTGGCGGCTTTTGCCTCCACCAACGCAGCACCGGGAGAAAAGTGGTGTTCAATGATTTGCTCCTCTAAAAAGTTAGACAGTTCTATGTTGTTTCCAATCTTGAGGTCTGGCCCCTTGGCTTTCAGATGCTCCCTATATGCACGCTCCGCAACCTCCGCACAATAACGCTCCTCAACAGTATAATCTGTGTTCCGTTGCGTGCACATTCCGCGCTTGATTTCATAGTAAATGGTACGCACTGACACGCTAAGCGCCTCCGCAATTTTCGCTTTTGCGGTACGGACTTTGAGCATTTTCTCAATGGTCAGCCTGTCATTCCAGGTGAGATGATGAAAGCCTTTATAGTTCATGGGGGTCCTCCTCGTAAAAGAAAAAGCGGGGTGCAACCACCCCGCCAAGTTCCGTGTCAACCAATCATTTTGGCATATCTCTTTAACAATTCTGCGGTTTCCCCATCTGGGAGGATGTCCTCCAGTTTGCAGTTGAGAGCCAAACAGATTTTTAAGAGGGTAGCCAGCTTTGCACCGCTAAGGTCACGCCCACCCTGTTCATAGGTTTGGAGCACTCTGCCGTTGATAGCGGCGGCGGTCGCAAGCTGTGACTGTGACATTTCTCTGGATAAGCGGGTGTTTTGTAAGTTTGAACGGGCCATATAGCAGCACCTCCTTTGTTATGCTCTAATTATACAACTTTTGTTGTATAATGTCAACAGCAAAAAAGAAAAACGGTCCCAAAATCTGAGCCGTTTCTCAATGGTTGCGGTTTCTTAATCGGTCTGCAAGCTCTGCCAACACGGCAACATCCTTGTCATTCAAGCCGGACACATCCACTATGGCTGAGTGCTCAATGCCAAGCAAATAGTCCGTAGACACGGAAAACACTGTTGCCAAGTCCACCAGACAAGCCGGTGATGGTGTGGAAAGTCCCTGTTCCCAAGAGTTCACTCCGTTTCTGGTGATGCCCAATTTGCGCGCAAGGTCTGCCTGTGTCCAACCTTTTGCCTCACGCAACGCTTTGATTTTATCAGCGGTCATGCGTATCCCTCCTCCTACTGAAAAGTATAGTTTACCCAAAAAATAAGTCATTATCATATAGGCTCTACCGCTTGACAAATGCACTGTGTTGGATATAATTAAACTTGTAAAAGTAAAGAAAAAAGCAGAAAACGGGAGGTGATAAGCAGTGAAAAAGGTTTTATGGATTGTTCGCATCATTTTTGGAATGTCGTGCGCTGTGGCAACACTCGGTGGGGTAATTATGTCGGTACAAGACCCGGTGCCGGAAAACATTTTGCTCACGGTTGTTTGCATAGTCCTTGCCGTCCTGCTTTTGAAAAAGAGGAAAAGAAAAGAGCCGGAGGTGTTAAGAACATCTGAAACATCCACGCCGCTGGTGTCCGTAAAGACAGAGCTCACACAGCCGGATGTGCCGGAGGACACGCTCCGTGATATGCGGAAATATTATTCCACGATGCAGGCAGAAAACGATGCACGCATCATGCGTGAGAGTTTCCAGCTTTGTCAACAAACCTTTGCCTATGAAACATTTTTCAGCCGGTTGCAGTTGGCGGAACGCAAGGCATTGACCTTGCTGCAAGCCAAAAAAGCCGGGTGCAAAGTGGATGAGCAGATGCTCAAAGCAGCAGAGAGTGTACTTTCGGCAGTGGATGCTCTCAAGACGGATTTCCTGGGGCGTATTTATACCAAGGAAACAACAGAGGCTATGCGCCTAAAAACGCAGGCGGGACAAAACAGACGGTTAGAGGCTTTCGTTGATGAGCTACAAGGATATGAAAATGATTTTATGACCGTTGAGGATGACTACAACAAGATTATAAAAGGCGTGCAAGCGCTTATGTCATAGAACGCAAAAAAAGCCGGAGAGGGTCACACCTCTCCGGCTTTTCGCTGTCTTATTCCTTTTTGTTTTTATCCAACTGTGCAATGACCTCTTTGAGCTTGTCAAAGCCGAACATGGCGGCGTAGGCGACCATAAAGCCAAGCACAACCGCAGCGGCAACCATGTACCACACCACGGTGATGCTTTTAATCTGGCAGTAGGCAAAGAACGCTCCAAGGGTCAAAACGATTGCCACAAGCGTGGCAAGGATGTTTGTGGGCAGCTTGTCCCAGGTGAGCTTTTTGAGCACCTGCACAATGATGTTGGTGATGACCACCAACACACCCACGAGGCTGAGAATAACGGACCAGTCAAAGATGTTTTCCATAGTGAAATCCTCCTCTTATTTTTACCCCACAAGGGTGAGGTTTTTGATGTTGACGGCAGCGGTCACAACGCCGTCTTTGCCGATAACCACACGGTCACCGTCAATTTGCATGACGGTGTAAACCGTACTGTAAACGAACGATGCAAGAGAGCCGCCCGTGTAGGTTTTAGCGCCTTTATTGACCTTGACCTTGCTGCCTTTTGCAATGGATGCGCTTGCTTTGGTGATGTCTGCGGCATCCACCCAACCGTAAACGGTGGAGGCGCTGCCAGTGGTCTTGATGAGGTGGTACTGGTGCTTTCCGTTTTTCGCCACAGAGGTCACCCTTGCCTCGCCGGGTTTGCATGTCTTTCCGTTTGTGCCGTTGGAGCTTGCATAGTGCTTGGTGCCCTTAAAGGTCACCACATCGCCCACAGCGTACTCCAGGGCGGCGTTTGTGTCTGGGGTGGTATCAGATACTACCCCAAGCCTTGCGTTGACCTCAGCGGCAATCTGGCCGTGCAGGTTATAGAGATAATCACCGGGGCAAGCCTTATTGGCAAACCAGCGGTGCACCGTCATGTTTTGCTGCTCCACCTTGCCGATGAGGGACTTGTCCGCTTTCCACTTGAGCTCTTTGATGCCGTTGCGCTTGCAGATGTCCGTGCACAGGTCAATCAAGGCCTTATAGGCGGCATCTCTCACCTTATAGGGGTGCTTGGTGTCACTGGCAACCTCAATAGTGATTGCCCGGTTGTCGTTGCTTGCGGAGGACGAACACCAGGAGCGGTCTTTTTCCTCCACATACATGCCGATGCGGCCATCATAGCCAATGCCATAGTTGGAGCTTGCCTGTCTGGATGTAGGGGCAAACACATTGCCCAGGGTTTCCACGCTGCATTGACCTACCACACAATGGATGGTGATGGTGTCAATTTTGTGGTTTCTGGGACTTGTCTTGTTTGGGGAAATTTTGGTATAGTCCACCAGTTTGCTGTTACTCAATGCTATAAACCTCCTTTTCAGTCTTTCAGCACGATTTCTGCCAAGCGGATGGCGTTCTCCACGCCGTACTCTTTGGCAAACAGCCGTACAAATTTTTGGGCATATTTCGCCCGGTTTTCATTCTTGGATTTCCACAGATAAAAACCGCCCCAGGTGCCGTCAACCACAAAGGATGTACCAGCAAGGGCGGCAAGGGCGGTGACATCGTGCTCGGTTGCAATGTTGATGACCACCGTGGCAGTTATCAAGGAAACGGTCACAAAGGAGTGCAGCACCAACATTTTCTTTGAAAACTCCATGTGCCCTCCTTTCCGGCTCATTCTTGAGAGGCGGGGCGTTTATCGTCCCGTACATCAAGTTCACGGATGGAATTGACCAATGATGTGACTGTGCCGTTGCCTCCCAAAGCGTGGTACTCCTTATACATGGCGTTGACATTCTCAAGTCCGTGCAGGGTTATCCATCCGCGCTCCTCATAGTGATAATAGGATTGTACGATGCGGTCACGGAGGAGTGCCTGCACACCCAACTCCACCGCTTCTTGTCTTGCATCCGCCTGTTTATATTTTTTGTAGAGGTAGCCGATGGCGGGGACGGCTACCACGGTGATGATGGTGGAGATGATAGACCAATAACTCCTCAGTGTTTCCAGCATCTTTTTGTCCTCCTGTCGTTCAAAATAAGAGAGGCGCACCGCACGGATGCGCCTCTCCTGCTGGCTGGGGAGTTAGATCTCAACCTCCAAGTCAGCCAGGATTTCCTCCACTTGCTTACGCAGCAAAGCGGGCACCTGGTCAATAGTCTTGCGACCCTTGATGATAAGAGTTGCGTACACAATAGCCATATCTTGCACCTCCTTTCTCAGCAAAAATAAAGCAAGCCGCCAGCGGAGCTTACACATTGGTGTCCTCCTCCAACAGCTTGGCAACAGCGTCACGCAGGTTGGCGGGTACATCCTCCAGGGTCTTGAGGCCCTTACGGATGAGGGCAGCGTATACCTTAGCCATTCGCTCCACCTCCTGCCAATAGCTCATAGACTTCCGTGAGGGCCACCTGGGTATTGGTCAAGTCATCCTCCGTAGCCTGGAGCCGGGTTTTGAGTTCTTTGTTTTCTTTGGTCAATTCCTCCAGGGACTTTTTGCGCTCATGCTTTGCCTTGAGGCTTGTGTTGTCATAGTAAACAGCCATTATTCAAAAGCACCTCCAATGTTAGAAATATAGCCGCCGGTATCGCTGGCTCCACGCTCAACAGAGAGCTTGAAGTTGAAAGCAAAACCATTGGCGGCGGTTTTGTTGGTAAATACATGATTGACACCGCTTTTGATGTCCGCCGTGGCATCCTCCCAAACAGGGCTGCTGTCATTGGCATTGTTGGTGACAAGCACCTTAAGGTTTGCATCAGCCGGGATGGAGCTTGTGAGGGTCATAACCATAACCTGGATGATGTCATCCGCAGGCAGGGCGCTTGCCAGAGTGATGGTTGCCTTGGTCACCTTTTTGGTGAAAGTGATGGTGTAGGCGGCGCTGTCCGCTTTTCCGTCATTGGCAACCACCTTGAGGGTGTGGGCACCGTTGAGCACCGTCTGGAAATTTGCAGCGGTCACGCACTGGAAAGTGTTGGTTGCCCCAAGCGTTGCCGTATAGGTGCGCTGGAGAACATTGTCCAGATACTCCTTGACCGTCACTGTGTCCCCGTCTGCATCCGCAACCGTATAGGTGAGATTAAAGCCTGCGGTCTTAGTGCCCAGATTGGTGCCGGTCGCATAGCTGCCAGAAATCGTGGGCGCAGTGTTGACGGACACAGAGCCGTCATCGCTGACAGAGAGGGTGGAGGGGAGAGTGAAAGCGGGACGGGACCCGTAGGTCTTGTCGCAGTAGCCGAAGTAGACAATGCCATTGGTGTTCAAGTAGTAGGCGTAGTTGGTGCTGTCCGTGAACGGGGAGCGGGTCCACTGAACAACGGCGGAGCCATTCAAGTAGGCGATTTGCAGAGAGCTTGCAATGGAGAGTGCGGTGCCCTCCGTATTCGCATAGCTTGCGCTTCTGCCAAGTTCGGTGACGGACAACAGGAAAATAGCACGCTCCAGTGTGCCAACGGTGGTGTTGCCGTTGCCGGGGGTGTACTTGATTTTGGTAGTGCCGATGACACCACGGATGTCCGCATCAAGCAGGTTTTTGTAGGTGCTGTTGAGCCAGGTGTCAATGGCGCTTGTAGCGTAGGCGTTCACATTTGAGGTGTGCCACTGCCTGGTGTCATAACAGTCCTTGCGGACAACCAGAGTGCGCCCGGAGCCGTTGAGCCCGTTCTCATAGTCATGTTTGGCAACATAAAAGTCCACCAGCACGCCATTTTCTTTCAGCTTGACAATGCTGCCGACACTTTTGTTGCCAAGGGTAGTTGTTGCCATTTAGATTTCCTCCTTTAAGATATTTTGAACACGGTCCCTCACCTGTTGGCGTAGGGTCCAAGTGTTGCCGTGTGCGGCGTGAGCATCCCACGCCTGCCAGGATTGCAGGATTTCCTCACGGGTCACAAGACCAGTGGGGTATTCCTTTTCCCACCTGCGGAGTTTGGCGCGCATCTTTTTCACGCTGCTGTGCCGCAGCTTGCGGATGACCTTGCCGCTGTCCGTGAGGTAGGTGTGAAAACCAAGAAAGTCCATCCCATGTCTAAGCGGGAAAATCTGTGTTTTCTCATTGAGTTCCAGACCAAGAGATGCCATAAATGCCTGTATTTCCGTGAGGCAATACTGCAAATATTCTTTGTCCGGGTGGATGAGGAAAAAGTCATCCATGTATCTGCCATAGTAGCGGATATGGAGCTTTTCTTTTACAAAGTGGTCAAACTCATCCAGATAGTACAAGGCAAACAGTTGGCTTGTCTGATAACCAAGCGGCAGACCGTCTGAGCAGTCAACATAGACACACAAAAGGTCATAAAGCGCAGGCTCAAGGTCCAGCTTTTTGAGCTTTTCCTTGAGCCTGTCATGGTCGATGCTGGCAAAGAAATGCCGCACATCGCATTTGAGCACCCAACCGTCTGCGGTGTGGTTTTTGTTCCAGTAATCGGTTAAAAATCCTTTGAGCCTATCCAAGCCAAAGTGCAGTCCCTTGTTTTTCTGTGAGGCGTAGTTGTCCAAGATAAAGCTGTTGGTAATACGCTCATAGAGGATATTATCCACCACAGCGTGCTGCACAACCTTGTCCACAAAAGCCGGAGCCTGCACAAGCCTTTTCTTTGGCTCATAAACATAGAATACACGGAAAACACCGGGGCGGTATGTCTTGGTGGTCAAGATATACACAAGGTTGACGATGTTTTCCAAAAGATGCACCTCATAGTGTGCGGTTGCGGCTCTGGAGCGTTTGCCCCGGCGTGCCGCAAGGTATGCTTTGTATAGCACCTCAAAGGTGCATATATCGGTAAATTTGTTTTCCAAAATGGGCGGCCTCCTGTCTGTGCTTTGGCTGGCCGTCCTCTCATTGTGCGCCGTTCTGGTGCCGGAGCAGACAGGACCAGCAGCGGAGCACCCGGTTTTGCCGGATGCCCTGCATCAGCGCAATGTGTTTGTCTTGGATGCTCCAAGACGGGATGTGACCTCCTTTGATGCGATGGACGGCGCTGCTTTCGGCTTTGGGCCTACTCGGTCGGACCTTACCATCAGAGCGGGACGGGACCCGT
>ERZ779861.3006-NODE-3006-length-14940-cov-2.518509_pt1 | contig 14940 bp, 14 predicted proteins | sample MGYA00511558_ERZ779861 | MGnify/ENA primary metagenome ERZ779861 (study PRJEB29588, sample SAMEA2163432) | human gut metagenome | biome: human gut; feature: human-associated habitat; material: faeces | place: Denmark | collected 2008/2010 ... | reverse complement strand
AGCTTGCCCGCCTATGGTCAAACTGAGCACCAGTTGCGACTTCCCCGCGCCGGTGCGGAATATGCCCACCAAATTGGAACCAGCAGGGCCGGGCTTGCCCAAGTGCGCCAAGGCATAACTGCACGCGCCATTGAGGCCGAAACGCTCGGTCATGTCCTCAATGCTCTGTTCCGTCCCCGCCCCCAGAATGAGAATGGTGGTGGCCAATTCGATGATGATTTTGGGAATGTCATCAATAGATTGCGTGTAAAGTCCGATGGACAGGTTCCATTTGCGCGATTCCCGTGCCATCGTGGTCATGTCCGCTAAAAGCTGTCCGGCCACCGAGGTGTTCCCAGTGACGCGGTGCGCCTCGTCATAGCAAAGCCGCTTGGGGTCTTCCCGAATGGCTTCAATACGTTCAGCGTGGTATGCTTGATATGCTTGAGGCATCAGCTCCACATCAGCGGGCATGAGGAAAAAACGGCTGCCGAGCACATGGCGGGCAAGCATGTACATGATGGCTGATTGCCTGTCCTGAATTTCCCCGCCGCGTGTGGCCACTTCATCAAGGTCAAGGCTGACGATTTGCGCATCCCCCAAGTCAAAGCGTGTCGGTTCTTTCAGCACCACATAGGCTTCAGACGCATCCACGAGGGCCGTTCTGGCCTTTTCGCGTATGTCTTTGTCATACCCGTAGAGGATGCCCTGATTCAGCGCGATTTGTGTCGCGATGTCCGCCAGCACAGGTACGGCATAGCGTTGTGCCTGAATGGCTTCATGAATGTAGCCGCGCTCAAATAACGCATCCACCACTTCCCACCATGTTGTCAGGTCGTCTAAAGGCACATTTTCTTGAAGCAGCAGTTGATGGAGTTCCGGTAAAATATTGGGGCGGTAGGGCTTGGCCTTGTTGCCGGGGGCAAGCTCCTCATAGGCGCAGTCAATGGCCCGCATCATAATGTTGGGAACACTGTCAGGCGGGGCTTTTTCCTTGACTGGTGTCGCCAGCAAGGACAGTAGGTTTTTCAAAAAATCCTTGTGCGCTGGAAGCGGATAGCGGCAGCCCAAGGGCGTATCGAAGGGATTGATGGAATGCTCCTTGGTCATGCGAAGTCGGTGATACGCGGCCAGATGCTTTTTGTCGTCCGGCAGATTCTCTTTGAGCAGGGTGATCAGGCCGGAGCTGGACGGCCCCACGTCAATGATGGACACCCACGGCAGGCGGGAAAAACCGGCTTGCATTACAAAGGCGAAATTTAAGGCATTGAGAAACACGGACTTGCCGCCGCCCATTGGGGCAACGCCAAGGTCAATCCAAGCCGCCTGTTCCGATGAATTGGGTGCGAAGGGAATGAGCTTGCCATCTTGGGTACGCAAAAGAAGCGAGCCGTCTTTCCACGGGGAAGCCGAGCGCTGCGGCAACATGCCCAGCGCATCATCCAGCGGAGCCGCCGTCATGGGGGCTGGACTGGCGGGCATGAGCGCCGGAACAGTGGAGGAAAGCCCCAGCAGGGGATCGCCCACGGCTTCGGTCACGTCCGTGGTTCCCCAGCCCTGAATGGCCTTGGTGAGTTCCGCCATGCGCTGCCGCAAAATACCGTGCGCTTGTGGCAGCGGTGTGGTTTGGCAAGAAGCCCATGTGCAGAAGGTAATACGAAAGCGGATGCAGCATACCCCTGCCAAGTCCAGCGCCCGCAGGCCGTCCACCGCATTATTAAAGCGTTTATTATCGGAATTGGAGAACGCGAGAATGGCTGACAATAATGGCTTGATGCCCATGTGCAGTCCTCCAACAAAAAGGACACCCTGTATGGGATGCGTTCCTGCCGCCGTGACAGCACCCGAAAAAATTCCTGAAAGGGCTTGGGCGTCTGGGGCATCATGGTCATAATCAGCGGGCCGAAGACCCTATCCCCCACCTGAATGGCGTTGCGAGAAACCATATGTCCTTCACGCGGCCACAGCTGAGACTTGAAATCAGGGTAAATGACGTTGTGCAACTGTTCAGAAGTCGCTGCGGTAGGGTCGGGGAAACGTAAGGGAAGCGGGTCGCCAGGAATCCGTGCTTGCCACTCCCGACTGGTGAACGCCGGGTCAATGCACAGGCGAATATCACGCAGAGCTTCATGGGGCGTCAGCGGATAGACCAGCAGATCAACCTGACGGAAGGCATCCATGACACCGGTCAAAAAACCGCTATGCGCGTCATGCAGTGCCGTCACGGCAGCAGAAATTTGCTGGCAGCCCGGCTGCACTGGGGCTTTGCTCATGGAAGCCATGCGTTCTTTGAGTGCTGTTTTGCGCAGACTTTCAGCCAGCACAGTGGGCCGCGTCCACAGCACCAGCCAGCAGGTTTCGATGGCGCAATAGCGTTGCAAAGCCTGTCCCCAATTTTCTAATAAAGGGCCGATGTGCAGCCCAAGGTTTGCAGCCGTCCGGCGCGATGGTTCCAATATTTCACGAATACGCCCTTCACTGGCTTCGGGATCGTATTCAAACACCACCTGAATGCAGTGGCCGGGGCGCGAAAGCGTGGCTTGCAGTTTTTCCGTCAGCCCCTTCATAATGGCGTGATGTTCGTCCAAGCCCACCTGCTTGAGCGCCCCTTCAAGACGTAAGACCGTGATAAGGCTGCCGTCATCCGCTACCAGTGCATCTCTGTCCACAGTTTCCAATTTGCAATAGGAACCCACCGGCCCATAGAAAATTTCGGACAGAGAGCGGATTCCGCGATCAATGCCGTGTACGAGGGTGTCTAACATTACTCACCTCGCTTGAGCACAACTTGCTGGATGACCACGCCGCGCGGCGTGATGGCTGTGGAAGCACGGCAAACTAACACCGTAGCCATGAGACGCTGTGTGCTTTCCACCCCTTGGCTGGATTCGTAGGAAACCACGAGCGGAAATTCGACTTTCCATGTGGATTTTCCCCCCACAAGGCCGGATGCGCTAATGACAGGGGCGCGTGTGACCACGGCGGACACGGACAGGCGTTTTTCCTGAATCATGTCCAGAATGCCGGAGGATTCCAGTGAGGCCAGAAAGGATTTGAAGGCCGCGTCCTCAAAATTCTCTCTGGTATTGGAGAGTTTTTCCCGCCATTCCAGAAAATCCAGAGATACAGCATTGCAAATGGTTTCCGTCACCCAGTTCAAAAGGCCCTGTTGTGTCAGCAGAGGCTTGTCCAAGGGAACAAGCGGCGCGAGTCGCAGATCTGGCGTGGCTGCAAAGTAGCGCGGTGTGGGCTGCTTCACGATGAGCAGCACATTGACCGCCGCGCTCACGCACAACGCCAGCACCAGCACCAGAGCCAGCTTCATGGCTCTTTGGTACTGCGAACGATACCAGCCAAGCCCGCCAAGCACATTCTCGGCGCTATACGCAAGAGCTGGGATTGGCTCTGGAGTAGATGCCGAGCTTTCCGTGACTTCGGCTGCTGGTCTTTCTTCCGCGTTCAAGGGCATCTCCGCCACATCCGGCAACGGCTTTTTCCTTTTGAAAAAATTCATGACAGTTCCTTAGCGCAGCCCAAGCTCATCAAGACCAGTGGTCTGATCAGAACCGAACAGCGTGGCCGAGCCGGAGCCGAGGAATTCCCCGATGCCCAGAGCCAACGCCCCAATGACGACTTTAGCGATGCCGGGTGCATAGTTCCCCGACTGGCCGGTTTGGCTTTTACTGGCTTTGTACATGTCAATGCAGCCCCACACGCCCATGCCAGATCCAGCGGCAAAACCGCCCACGGTGATGCCCTTGGCCACGCCCTTGGCGCTGTCGGCCACATTTTGTCCTATGTCGCCAAAGGTGATAGCCGCTTGGGCCAGTTCCGGCGCAAGAAGCCATACCGCGGCGGCAGCCAGACCAGCCACCGTGATGCGCGCAGGGGAAATATCATTCAAAGAAATTTGGCTATTCATAAAAACCTCCATACGGTTTGTCTTGTCCGCAATCTTCGACAGCGGCAGCCCCTAAAAGATGAGCAAATTTAACCAAGTATCTTGGCTATGGTCGTCTGCACGTCACCTCCTAGTGTGGCTCCAATGCCGCGCAGGAAGGTGACAAGATTGACGGCAATGATTCCCCCAAAAAGATGCACAATGCTGCGGCTGAAATTCATGGCCTGCTGCGGTGTATCCCGAAGCAGACACAGCCCTCTGATGATGCCGATAATGCCCACGGTGGCAATGGCGTACACCGCTAACTGGATGTAGACAGCGCCAGGTGAAGACGGCGGTGAATAACTCAAAGTCTGTTCTGAGGTCTGGCTGAAAACAGTCATGGATAAAGAATCCATGAGCGCAGGCAGATTCAGCAGAAGCACGGCGGCCCATAACGTCCACACTGCGGTGGAGCGGGAAAAGCGGTGCTTGTGGCTGATGCTTTGCGCGAGTGACACCATCGCCAGCCCTATGCCGATGACATAGGCCAGCACCATGACCACAGGCCACCATTGCTGCAAATGCGGAATGACGTTTGCGACATAGTTTTCCATGCTGATTACCTGTCTTTGATATTCAAAATGAGAACGCCAATGGCTGTTCCGCTTTCAAGGTATACGGTGGGAGGGCGATCAAAGTTTTTTTCAAAAATGCCCCCCAATTTTTCCCCGACCTTCCCAGCAGCAATCCAAGCCTGATCCTCTGGGCTGTAGGTATTCCACACCATTTGATCTGTGCTCTGGCCGTTGTAGCCGCCATAAATCGTGCTTTGTGAGCCACTGTATTTTTTGGCGCTGGAAAGTCCCTCCAGAAATGCGGTGGCAATCAGGCCGCCCCATCGGCTGAAGAAATGCGTATTGACTGACGAAGCCACCGAAGCTTCGGAGGTGGCGGGATCAACCGCATAACCTTCAATCTGCACATTTGAGCCATCAGGCAGAATGATTCTGGAAAAGGACAACACCAGCCGCTCTTCAAAACGCTGAAATTTCCCCAGCAGACGGCCATTTTTGAACGCACCAGACGCCACTGTCCCCATGACAGCAGACGGCACATCCGAATTCACGCCGGTGTCGATGACGGCGTAGAGCAAATCGCCGGGTTTTAAGGCCACCGCAGGCGTTGAAGGCACATTCGCGCTGGTCGTTACCGCTGCCGGAGTTGCCGGAGGTTCGTCCTTGGAAAAATCACTGACGAACACAATCTTGCCTTCTCCCACAGACACACTGGCAAGTCTGGCGTCCAAGGTCGCAAGGTCTTCCATCATGCGCTTGAGCAAGGTGTTGTCTGTGCGCGGCGTCTGCACAGGCGCGACACGGGGAGGCGCAACCGTAGGCGGGGGCGGGGGTGTGTCTTGCTTGCGTGTGACCACGGGGCTTTTGCCGCCTACAGGCGTGGGGATGAAGCTTTCCCCCACGGCAAGCGCCGCATTGGCCTTTTGCTGGTCGTGTGCTTCCAGTTTTTTGTTGTATTCGTCTGAGCCTTCGCCGCCAGCCTGTCCCTTGATGGCATCAGAACGGGTGGACGCGATATTGGTGGTCACAGGGGGCTTTTTCGGGGCAAACAACATCATGGAGCCGACCACAAGCACCGCAAGTACCGCTACCCCCAGAAGGGCAAACATAATGAAACGGCGCTTTTTTTCAGTGCTGGTGATGCTCATGGCTTCACCTCACCACGCATTCCTGCGCTGCCCGTTTTGATCACATCTGACAGCACAAGAGTTTGCATGGAGCCTGCCTGAGAAATCATGATTCGGGAGGTGACTGGCACTTCGTAGCACTTCATGCCGCCCGCGCCATTGACCGCTGCCGTCCATGCAGGCCATATCAGTGTGTGATTGGTGCGGATATAGTGCAGATCTCCCAATTTCCAGACGTGTACTTTGTCAGTTTTGGGTTCCACCTTCACGCGCGTGGCCCCGGCAGGCGGCACATGATCCAGAAAGGCCAGCATGGAGCTGCTCACTGTTTCTTTGGTATCCTGAACAAGGGGAATCTTTGCGCGCGGCCCGTGCTGGGCAATCTGAAAAAGCACCAATGCGTCTGCCTTACGTTCCGGCCCGCGCACGGAATCCGATTCCAGCCGAATAACCAGAGGAATATCCTGCTTTTCCAGTGTGACAACGAGAGTTGTTGTGCCATAGCCCTGCGTGGGCATGATGTTCAGCAAATTGCCGTCCGGCAGTTCTGGCCGTAAAACCTGAAAGAACGCGGGGCCGCCGTTGGTGACGGAGGTAATGGGCCAGGGCTGCCCTGTGGAATCATGAATAAGCAGCGAAGTGGCAATATTGGCCGTGGTGAATACCTTGATCGGGGTTTTACCCGGCTCTAAAGATACGCGCACGGTACGCGAATTGAGCGAAGGAGACACCGGCAGCAAAGCCCGCTCACGCTGATCCGACCATTCGCGGTATTGTTGAATCTGGCTGTCGTCCAGCGGCATCATCTGCCGCAGACTTTCCTGAAACAACGCCTGCGCATCTGGCTGCTTTTGGGAGGCCGATGTAGTCTGGGGCGCGGCTGTTCTTGCCGCTTCAGGAGAAGCGGGCGAAGATGATGCTTGCTGGGTAGCAGGCTGTCCCAGCACAATGCCCTGCTGTCCTGTCCCTGAAGGCTTCACCGGTGTTGGTGGTTGCTCGGTAGCCGTTGCCACACTTCCGCACAGCAGTGCGAGCAGCGCTGAAAACAGACAAAGTAAGTACAGGTGTTTCACTGGAAATTCCTCGTGTTGAACGTCAAATGGCTTTGTTAAAAGCCAGCAAGGCTGGTTGTCGTGAAGGTGCGGAAAGCTGCCCCAGATCATCACAGCGGCGTGGCGCACGTATGCGTGACGGACTGAAAGCCCCCGAAGTGAGCAAGGCAGTCTGCTTCAACACAGCCGACATACGCCACCTTGTTTCTTCGCCACGCCGTTTGAACTCCTGGAGAAATTCAGCAATACCAAGCTGATTGTCGGCGGGTACGTCCGCAGGTGTGGGAGCACGATGCGTTGTGTGCAGGTGCATCCACAGCCCAAAGGCCATTGGCCTCAGTCTATGATCAGCAGAAAGTTGGAATTTTTCCGCAAAGGCTTCAAAGCGTGGCCTGAGAGCTTCGCGCTCTCTGGCTCGTGCGGCATTGGCGGCATCTTCCTTTCGCATCGTGACCTGAACAGCATTGACTGCGGATTTTCTGTGTTCTGTCTCTTGAATGGCCGCCGTCACGGCATCATCCTGCCAGCGTTGCCCCTTGAGCCAGTTGCTCATCTGCGGCACAAAGCGGCCTTGCTCTCGTTGCCAGCTTTCCGTGCCCATGAAATGTCGGATGGCACTTTCTATCTGCGCTACAGGTGGCAACAGACCTTCCCGTTGAAGACGCAGCCATGCAGTACGGGCAAGCCCCTTCGCCTCTTTTTTGGGATAAAGTTCCCATGCCTTTTCAAAGTCAGGCAAATTTTTCACCCCCGACACAAAAGACCGAGGCGGGGCCGCAGCGTCCGATGCGGCAGGATGCACGGGGGGTAAGGGGGGATTTTGTATTTCTCTTTGTTTGTTAAGAGTATTTATGTAGCCAGACTTTGGCTGTGAGCAGGCAGAGTTTGACTGGTGACAGCCACATTTTGCCGCCCGAACGTCAGGCATCGCATCCTCTGAACTGTTCCCCTTCAGATGGGCCGGTTCCAACATATAATATACAGAGGAACGGTACTGCTCCCGCCGCACATGGACGAGATTACTCCCCACCAATTCGGCCAGATATTTTTTAACGCTGCTCACACTGCACGAAAGCCTTGCGGCCAGCGTGGTCTGAGATGGCCAGCAATGGTCTTTTTCCGAGGCGTAGTTGCACAATAGGGCGTACATAATCTTGGCTCCAAAGCTGAGTGAAGTTTCCAGTACAAATTGCGGTAAAATGGGGCCGTGAATCTTGCCTCGTGGTGTGAATGTCTGCATGGTGTGAACTCCCTATGCAGGCCGGAGAAAAGACGAAGCAAACAGACTCTATGTGCTTGACAAGGAGAATCCTTTCGGATTAGCGTAATCCCACTATCTTTTTGAGAGATTCCACTCTGCTGATAAGCCGATACGCGCCAACGTATTGGCTTTTCGCCTTTTTGGGGCCTTTATTTCCTCAAGACGTTTCCTTTGTTTGAGGTTTTTTGATCGAGCGGCTGGCTCGGTCTTTTGAAGAATATCGTGGGAACCACCCACGACGCCGGGCATCCGGCATCCCGCCCTTCTTCCGTGCAGCAACACGGGAGGGGGGCGGATTTTTTTGGAGGAAACGAAAAATGAGGAGGGAGGATGCTGAGAAAAGAGAAAAGCTCCCCGCAGACGTTCGGTGAGAACGCCCATGAGGAGCTTTCCAATAAGAAATGCGATATGCGTGGAGGACTTACCCCGCAGCAAGCGGGAAGACTGCCACGCGGAAAGGCAAAATTTTTTGGGTAATTTCCCAAAGGTGGGGGCATAGTGGGGGAGAATGGCCGCCGAGGAAAACAAAAAACGGGCAAGAAGAAAGAATATTCCTTCTAACCCGTTGATTTTCTTATGGTGCCGAAGGGGAGAGTTGAACTCCCACGGGGAAACCCCCACTAGACCCTGAACCTAGCGTGTCTACCAATTCCACCACTTCGGCGCGAAGAAATTTTTAGCGAAAAGCCCCTTCCTTGGCAAGCTCTTTTTTCGCTTTCGGACAAAAATTTTTTCTCCGAGAAATATGACCATGCTAACACCGCGTTATTCCGCGTTTTCATCAGAACCAGCATGGTGAATAGCTTCTGTCGTTCCGCACCTCCCCTCACTGCGCCGTTCTCCGTATCGGCTTTCCATACGGCCCGAACAGGCTTCAACGTACTTCCGCTGTTGTGGAACGGATCTGGCGGCAACCTCTTTGTAAAAATATTTTTACCAAAAAAACGGTATGTTGTTCTGTTCGAATAGGGTATGAGGCATGTTTCGTGCCGCGCCGGGGAATGTCCCCTCCGCCGCTTTCCGTCATCCGGGAACGGCTCCGCGCGGCGACCGGCGAACTTCAACTCGTTTGCAATGATTCAGGTGTCTGCCCATGCGACGGATTTTATGGTGCATCATCTCCCTGTGCCTTATCCTTCTCAGCCTCGCGCTGCTTCTCCGGTTCCATGATGATGCCGACCCCCTTCCCGCTCCGCTCGAAAACGTGGTTTCCCACGTGGAAGGGCTGTTGTCCTTGTCTCCCGAACATGCCGTGGACGAATTCAAACAGGATGAAGAGGAAGAGGCGCAAAAAGAGGATGGCGAAGAGGAAGACGCCAAGGAAGCCGACGTCTATGAGGCCAATCCGCGCTATACCATCGAACAGGACCCCGAACAGGGAGAAGTCCTCCGCAGCGAGATCCAGAAAGGCGACACGGCGGGAAAAATCCTTGGGGACTGGATGGATGCAAACGACCTTGCCGAGCTGCTCGCGGCGGCCAAGCCGGTATATGCCTTGACCAAGGTCCGTTTCGGCCAGCCCTTCGCCGTTGTCCGGGATCCGCAGACCAAGGCGTTCCGGTGTTTCAAGTACGAAATCAATCAGGAAAAATACCTCATCGTCGAGAAGAAGGACGACCGTTTCGTCGCCCGGCTTGAAGAGATCGACTACCAGACCTCGCTGGCGGTCATCAAAGGAGAGATCAAGAGCACGCTTTCCGGAGCCGTAACCGAACAAGGCGAAAACGTGGCGCTGGCCATTGCCCTTGCGAACGTCTTCGCTTCCGAAATCAATTTCATCAGCGATCTACGGGAAGGCGACGCCTTCGAGGTGCTGGTGGAAAAGCGTTTCCGCCATGATGCGTTTGAGGGGTATGGACGCGTGCTCGGTGCGAAGTTCACCAATCAAAACAAGCAGCATACGGCCTATCTGTTCCACAACGAACGCGGCCGGGAAACATACTACAATGCGGAAGGCGACAACCTCCACCGGGAACTGCTCAAGGCTCCGCTCTCGTTCCTGCGCGTGACCTCGCGCTACAGCATGGCGCGCCGGCATCCGGTCTTCGGCAACACCCGGCCCCATCAGGGCATCGATTACGGCGCCCCTACCGGAACCCCCATTATGGCCGTGGGCGACGGGGTCATTACCAATATCGGGCGGGCCGGAGGCTATGGCAAACAAGTCATTATCCGCCACGACAACGGACTGGAGTCGCTCTACGGGCATATGTCCCGTTTTGCCAAAAGCATGAAGAACGGCAAACGCGTCCGGCAGGGGCAAACCATCGGCTACGTGGGTGCGACCGGCACGGCGACCGGCCCCCATCTCGATTTCCGTATCCGGAAGCAAGGGCAGTTCGTCAATCCGGACAAGCTGATCATCCCCCGCGATCAGGCGCTGGAAAAACGACGCATGGCAGACTACAAACTGGTCGTCCATGCCGTGGACGCCTATCTGACGGGCAAGGATACGGCCAGCTACGATCCCGATACATGGTTCAAGGATGAAGATTAACCGGCCTCTCGCATGGCGGTACCGTCTGACAGCGGAGAAGCCCCCCGTACTGGCTATTCGCGGTTCCACCCGTGGGGCGCTGAACGTATTCCCGTTTCTCCGCTCGACCGTTCCAATCCGCGAAAGGAACCATCTTCCCACTAGACCGCTCACAAAAAACGCCTTGCCTAAAAAACATCGGCAAGGCGTTTTTTATGGGTGCGTCTCACAGGCTGCTATGAAAGCACCATCTTCTTTTCTCCAGCCTGATATACGGCGGAGAGTTCCGCATACAGGTTCTTGATGCGCTCGAAACGGGCCGCCGCTTCCGGCGTATCGCACAGGCCCATGATGGGGCGGCTTGTGTAATAGCTGGAATCCTCCGCCGGGCTGGTGCAGTGGAACAGTTCCCGGATCATCTTCTGATCGTGGGGGATATGAAAGTCCTTGCTCGTGTTCTCGTAGCCGAACAGATAAAACAGTTCGGGGAAGCCGCTCCACGCGATGGCCGACGCGCACATGCAGCAAGGCTGATGCGTGGCGATGAAGATGCAGTCCTTGGGGTCGGGATGGCCCTGCAACTCCCAGAATTGCTTGATGGCGTAGACTTCGCCGTGCCAGAGCGGGGAAAACGCCTCCATATTGGTTTCGGCGAGGACGAGAGACAGATCGTCCTTCCGCAGCACCGCCGCGCCGAAGACCTTGCAGCCGATGGCGACGCGCTTGCGGGTCAACGGGGCGACGTCGTATTCGATGACGTCCATCAGACGGTTAAACAGCTTTTCCTGCATCGTGTTGCTCCTGTATCCCTGCGGATGGCGCGGGATCATGTTGTTCCGTATTGCCGTTCTCTTCCCTAGCAGATCCGCGCCGCCGGGAAAAGGCCGGACCATGCCCGGACGGAACCGGAGTCATTTCAGCAGTTCTCCCACAAAAGCTCTGCCTATCCACAGCCAGATCATACGGAGCGCGTTTTGTCCAACCCTTTTTGCCCTCTCCCTTCCATCTTCCTTGATGCGGCGGCATTCTCGCGGAACGGGGCACACTGGATATTTTCCGCAATCCGGTGTAAGGATCGGTTCCGGCGAATCTGCACAACCATCTTTTTTCCATTGAGAATACGCCGGAACCATCACTCTTAACCCAACGGAACTTCACATGATGCGCCGCCTGCTAGTCCTCCTTTCCCTGCTCGTCCTTGCCGCCGTCCAGCCCGCGCACAGCGCCCCGCTCAAGCTTGGCGTCCTCCCCGCCGCCGACACCATCGTCCTGCACGTCGCGGCAGACGAAGGCCTGTTCGCCAAACAGGGGCTGGAAGTGGAGCTTGTCCCCTTCCAGAGCGCGCTGGAGCTCGGTGCCGCCATGCGGGCGGGGGCGCTGAGCGGGCATTTCGGGGACATCATCAACGTCCTCATGCAGAATGAAAGCGGCTCGCCGCAAGCTATTGTGGCGACGACCTCGCACTCCTCGCCGGACAACCGCTGTTTCGGGCTCGTCGTCTCCCCCAAGTCCAAAGCGCAAACTCTGGCCGACCTCAAAGGGAAGGACATTGCGGTTTCCAGCGCCACCATCATTGATTTTCTGCTCGCGCAGCTCCTCCAGCAGGAAGGGGCCGCTCCCGATTTCCTGAACCGGCAGGATATCCGCCAGATCCCGGTACGCCTCCAGATGCTCCTGAGCGGGCAGATCGAATCCGCCCTGCTCCCCGAGCCGCTGGTGTCCCTTGTGGAGGCAAAAGGAGCGCGCACCATCCTGAACGACTGCAAGCTGAATACCCCGCTGGCGGTCATCGCCCTGAAGCGCGACGTGCTCGACGCCCCCGACGGCGCACAGACCGTGGCGAAATTCCGCGAGGCCCTCAGGGAAGCGGCAAAGCGCATCAACGAAACCCCCGATGCCTACCGCCCGATCATGGAGGCCAAGGGCCTGCTGCCCAAGGGCGCTTCCGCCAACTACACGATGGTACGTTTCGACATGACGCACACGCCGACCGGCCTGCCTTCCGAGGCGGACATCAAGACCTTCGCGGACTGGATGAAGGCCAACCGTATCCTCAAGAAAGACCCCGCCTATGGGGATGTGGTCTTTCAGTGAGCCGTGCGTCCGATGCGGGCATCGCCGTCCGTGATCTGAGCAAGGGCTACGGCGAAGGCCCGGTTCTGGACGGCCTTTCCTTTGATCTGCCCTCCGGGGAAACCCTTTCCGTCATCGGCCCTTCGGGATGCGGCAAAAGTACCCTGCTCTACCTCCTCGCGGGGCTGGACAAGCCGGACCGGGGCACGGTAAGTACCGGGGAAGTCAGCAGGCGCGACAAGGGAAGGATTTCGTTCATCCTGCAGGATTATGGGCTCTTTCCGTGGAAGACGGTGCAGGAGAACTTGTCCCTGCCGCTCGAACTCCAGGGAGTCGCACCGTCCACGCGCCGGAAAGCCGTCGCGGACATGCTGGACGAACTGGGGCTGGGCGGCTTGGGGATGCGCTATCCCGCGCAGCTCTCGGGAGGCCAGCGGCAGCGCGTCGCCATAGGCCGGGCCCTGATTACGGATCCGGACATCCTGCTTATGGACGAGCCTTTTTCTTCCCTCGACGCCCTGACCCGCGAACACCTCCAGACGACCGTGCTGTCGCTGTGGCAACGCCGCCGTCCTACCTGCGTCCTTGTGACGCACAATGTTCCTGAAGCCGTGTTTCTTGGCAAGCACGTCATGGTGATGAACGGCCATCCCGCCCGTAACGTCATGTGGCTGGAAAATCCCTGTTTCGGCGACGCGGACCCCCGCGGCGAGGAGCAGTATTTCTCACTGACGAAAAAGGTGTACGCCGCCTTGTCGGAAACGAAGGATTTTTCATGTCCACACTGATCATCCTCTTGCTGTGCGGCGCTGCGGGCGGTTTCATCTTCGAATGGTTCGGCCTTCCCGGTGGGGCCATGACCGGAGCCATCATAGCCGTCATTCTTCTCAAGAGCTTTTCCTCGCTTCCTCAGGCGGCCTTTCCCCGGCCCTTCCAATTCTGTATTTATGCTGGCCTTGGCGTGCTGGTCGGCAACATGTACCGGCCGGAAATGCTGCTGGCGGTCCGGGACACGTGGCCCGTACTGGTGATCAGCACCTTGCTGGTGCTCGTCGCGGGGATGCTCATCGCCATTTTCGTCGTCAAATTCGGCAACCTCGACGTCACCAGCGCCTATCTCGCCACCAGCCCCGGCGGCCTGAACGTGGTGGTCGGCCTTGCCGCCGACATGGGCCCCAACGCTCCCATCGTGCTCGCCTATCAAATGGTCCGGCTTTACACCATCATCCTTACGGTTCCCCTCGCCGCCCGGATTTTGCACAAATTCCTGAGCTGAAGCGGGAAAAACGGAAACGGAAGGGGCGTTTTGAAGGGCCTCTTCTGAAATGTCCGGAGCGCTTCCCGCGAGGATTCCAATGCAGGAAAACACAGGGAATCTTCAGGTACATACCTTATGAAAGCGTGCCGGGGCGTCCGTTTTCCAGGCGCTTGGATGAGGGCATACGGAAACGTGTTCTCTCCCATCACAGGGCTCCGAAGCCTCTTGCAACAGTTATCTACTGATAGGAAAAAATCATGCGTGCCCTCTTCCGTTACCTGCTGGCGCTGGCGGCCTTGTTGGCGATCTGGCAGATCGGATCGCTGGCGCTCGGCGAATTTCTGCTGCCGCGTCCTCTGGACGTGCTGGCCTATTTCGGGGAAGCGCTCACCACAGGCGCATTCTGGCAACATGCCGGGGCCAGCGCCTGGCGGGTGCTCTCCGCCATGAGCCTCGCATGGCTGGTGGCTTTCCCGCTCGGGCTCATTCTGGGCCATGTCCGTTCCGTGGACAATACGTTGTCCCCGATGGTCTTTTTGACCTATCCTCTGCCCAAGATCGTGCTGCTCCCCCTGTTCCTGACCTTGTTCGGGCTCGGGGATCTGCCCCGCGTCCTGCTCATTGCCCTGACCACGGGCTACCAGATCCTCGTCGTCACGCGGGCCAGCGCGCAGGGGCTCGACAAAAAATATCTCGATTCCTTCCGCTCCCTCGGCGCCGCTGCAGATGCTGCGGCATGTGCTCATCCCCGCCGCCTTGCCCGACGCCATGACCGCGCTCAAGGTCGCCAGCGGCACGGCTGTGGCGGTGCTGTTCATGGCGGAGTCCTTCGCCACGCGGCGCGGCCTTGGCTTTTTGATCATGGATGCGTGGGGACGGGGGGATCAGCTTGAGATGTTTACGGGCATCCTCGCCATGAGCCTGCTGGGGGTGGCCCTCTACGAATTGTGCAATGTGCTCGAAACGCGCAGTTGCCGCTGGCGGAACTTCCACATGGCGGGGAAACGCTGATGATGCCCGCGGAAATGCTCTGCGTGGCGGCTGGCGGGGCGCTTGGCGCGCTGTGCCGCCACGGTGTTTCGCTCTGGTGCGCCGACCGCTTCGGCAAAGCCTTCCCCTGCGGGACGCTGCTCGTCAACGTCTCCGGTTCGCTGCTCATGGGCCTGCTGGCCGGATGCTGGCAGCGATGGGGAACGCCTTCCGCTTTCGCGCTGTTCGCAGGGGCTGGATTCCTCGGCGCGCTGACCACCTTCTCC
>ERZ779861.3003-NODE-3003-length-14970-cov-3.689775_pt1 | contig 14970 bp, 12 predicted proteins | sample MGYA00511558_ERZ779861 | MGnify/ENA primary metagenome ERZ779861 (study PRJEB29588, sample SAMEA2163432) | human gut metagenome | biome: human gut; feature: human-associated habitat; material: faeces | place: Denmark | collected 2008/2010 ... | reverse complement strand
TAACTCTCGTTATACGGGATTTTAAGTCCCGGGCGTCTGCCAATTCCGCCACTCCGGCACATTTCCCACGAGAGGTTTTCTTTAATGCTCTGTTATTATACCACACCTTCCGCGCCTTGTCAAGAGCTTTTTGAAAAATATTTTTATTCTTCTCTGAAAAGCAGAAAAATCCCCCGCCATACAGTTTTACAGCATAGCAGGGGAGTGTAATCAGTCTTTGAATTCGTCAGGGTCGGTCGTCATTACATTGTCGATTTTTACGCTGACATTTTTCGATTTGTCGGTGTATTCCGTGTCGGACGCCGTGTAGATTACGTTGTTCGTTATCATAACCGCGCTGTTTTTCTGTCTGGAGGTGACGGAGATGGGCGTTGCGGTGGAGTAAATAGTGTTTCCGGTGATGCCCACTGCCTTGCCGCCCGATACGGATACCGCGGGAATGTCGCAGTCCCATCTGTGTATGATGGAGCAGCCGGTTATCGTTACGGTCTTGCCGCCTTCGATGTTAAGCGTTCTCTCGCCGTTTGACTTCATCTCACAGCCGGATACCGCCACAAAAGCCTCGCTGTTCTTCATTATGTTGAGTCCCATGTGATGAGTCCACCATGTACCGCCGACTATTGTGACGTGATGGTCTCCCTCGCCTACCTTGAATCCGATGCTTGTGTAGTCGACCGAGCAGTTTGTGAAGCTTCCCCAGCAGCTGCCGGTCTTGCTCTTTTCAATGGAGAATCCTACGTTGGCATTGAACGCGAAGAGGTTTACGCATCTGATGTCGTCGTTGTGCGCGAACTTGAACGCTATCGGGCAGGTTTCCTCGGGGTTCCATACCTCGACATTGTTCACGCACGGCACGTCATATGTTCCCGCGACATAAACGCCGATTTCCTTCGCTTCGACTATGAATATGTTCTCGATGAAGCAGCGTCCGGGGTTTGAGGTGTCGTCGGTCGCGATTCCGATGTACGGCGTGTGTATTCTCATGTTGGAGACTCTTCCGCCCGTTCCAGTTATCTGTATCGTAGGCTTCATTGTACTGTCGCCCGATTTTCCGTGGGACTGGATGTTGAGTCCGGCTACGCTTCCGCTTCTTACGTCAAAGAGGGGCGCGTTCATGTTAGCCTGTTCTATCTTTGGCAGTCCGCAGTCGTCGGCAGTCCATGCGCCCGATTCATAGCCGTAGAGAGTTACGGATTTCAGCGTAATCGTGTCGGAGATTATATAAGTTCCGGCGGGGACATAAACTGGAAGTCCGTCCTTTTCCGCTTCCGAAACAGCTTTTTTGAAGGCTTCGGTGTCGTCGGTTTTGTTGTCTCCCACCGCGCCGTAGTCTTTTACGTTGTGCAGTACCATATTAACTACCTCCTCGGGTTCGTTTTGCGGTACATCATGCGCAGCCGTTGATTCTTCGGGATATGTCTCCTCAGATTCGTTTTGCGGCTCGTCGAGTGTGTTCTCCGTCACTTCTTCGGGATATACCACCTCTGTGTCGTCTTTCTGGCATGAGACGGCGGAGAGCATGAGCAGGGAGAGAACTAAGCAGAGTAATTTCTTTGTTTTCATATGTACACCTTGGGTTGCTATTTTTTAGTATGTTACCATATTCACGCGGACTTTGCAATAGTTATCACAAAAATAACGTGAAAATTTAATCAACCTGTGACAAATGTGAAAAGTTTATTGAATTTTAACATCGGTGTCATCACTGCGCTCGTTGAGATAGAGTACCGTCGCTTCACCGTCGAATTTCAGTGCGTCTCCGCGGGATTTTTTCGGAACGGAGTGGTATTCCTCGCCGAACGCCCTGTTGAAGCTGCGGATTGAGCCGAACCCGCTCTTGTACGCAATCTCCGTCACAGGCAGGTCGGTGGTGGTCAGCAGCTCCCGTGCGTATTCAAGCCTAAGCTCATTTACGAAGCGGCGGAAGTTTATCCCCACAGCCTCCGAGAACACGCGTGAGAGATAGTGCGCACTGTACCCGCATACGTCCTCGAGGTCGGTGAGTGTGATAGGCTCGCGGAAATGCTCCGATACATATGCGAATATCGCGCCGATTATGCTTTTGTTCTTCCCCGTATCGCACGGCACGAGCTTCACCTGCGACGAGTACGCTTCAAGCATGAGGTAAAGGCATCCCTTGAGCGTGTACTTGCCGTAGTCCTGCCGCCTGACGAGAGCGTCCGCGTAAAACTCCGATACTTCCTTCGGAGGGGTAAAAGAAGCGCGCTCGCCCTCGAATCCGCGTATCTTTTTGAAGAATGAGCCTGCGTTGTCCGCGGAGAAAACATGAACCACGGCTTTGGAATATTCCGGAGTTTCGTATGAGTGAATTTTGTCCGGAAGGATAAGCGCGCAGTCTCCGGCGGACAGAGCTTCACGACCCTTGTCGGTGGAAATATACAGCTTTCCCTCGATGACTGAAACAAGCTCCGCGTCGCGATGGAGATGACTTACGAAGTTTATGCTTGTGTACAGCCGTATGTCGTGGTGATTTTCTATGCCGAAGTTTTCCTGCTGGTAGAGCATTGTTTCGCCGCCTTTCCGCTTATCATTACGCTGCTTTCAAGATTATTATAATATCGCGGGGGCGTGCCGTCAAGGTCTTGGGTGATTTTTGTCCGATTTCCGCTGAATAATAACTGTTATTTTTCTCTTTTATAAACTATACTGAAAAAAGAAAATTCCCCGAAAGGAAGGACAAAAATGAAGAAGATTCACATTCACGGCGACGACGTGATATCGAAGATTGACAGAAATATCTACGGTCACTTTGCCGAACACATCGGCGGCGTATATTACGACGGTATCTGGGTAGGAGAAGACTCCAAAGTGCCGAACGTAAACGGTCTCAGACTTGAGATAATCGAAAAAATGAAGAAGATAAACGCGCCTGTTGTACGTTGGCCGGGCGGCTGCTTTGCCGAGACCTACGACTGGAGAGACGGCATAGGACCGAGAGAAAACCGTCCCACAAGAATCAACTGGTGGCGCAACGACGACGGAAGATACGAGCCGAATACCGTAGGTACGCACGAATTCATGGAGTTCTGCCGTCTTTGCGGAGCTGAAGCGTACTTTGCCGCGAACATCACCTCACTCACACCACTTGACATTCGCGACTGGATGGACTACTGCAACTCCCCCGCAGGCACGACAAGCTACGCAAAGCTCCGTGAACAGAACGGCTCACGCGAACCTCTCGGCGTAAAATACTGGGGAGTCGGCAACGAAACATGGGGCGGCGGCGGTAACATGACTGCTGAAATGTACGCTCACGAATACAGAAAGTACGCTGTAATCATGCAGAACACCGACCCGAAGACCGAGCTTATCCTCTCCGGCGCGAACGGGGACGACTGGAGATGGGTGCGCGACGTCCTCGACGTTACCGAAAGCTCCGCAAGATTAATGGCTGGTATGTCCCTCCACTACTACTGCGGCTCAGCCGGAAACCCGCTCAGCTTCACTGAAGAAGAATGGTACCGTCAGCTCAAGCAGGCGCTCTACATTTCAAGAATAATCGACCGCAACTGGGGCTTTGTCGTAGGCTACGGAATGGAAAACCACGCGCGTCTCGTTATAGATGAGTGGGGCTGCTGGCATCCGGGCGGATCGGGTCCCTCCTCTCACATGAAGGAATACGGCATCACACCCGCTCCGAACAACCCGAACGGCGTGCAGAACCTCTTCGAGCAGCAGTCAACTATGCGCGACGCTATGGTAACTGCGCTAAACCTCAACATATTCAACAACAACGCCGAGAAGATTAAGATGGCAAACGTTGCACAGCTCGTGAACAACCTCCACTGTCTCTTCCTCGCCGGTGGAGAGCACTGCATCACGACTCCGACCTACCACATTTTCGACATGATGAAGTGGCACCAGGGAGCTGACGCGCTCAGAGTATCCGGCGACTGCGGCAGAATGGAAATTCCCGAAAACGGCAGAAGCTACACTCTCCCCGAAGTTTCGGTTTCCGCAAGCATGAAAGACGGATATCTCACCGCGACTGTTGCAAACCTTTCGCTGAACACCGCCGAGGACGTGCTTCTTGACGCTGTAGGACTGGAATACACAGGCGAGGCCGAGGTTTACACGCTGACCTCCGCCGACCCGCACGACTGCAACACATACGAAGAGCCGGAGAAGGTAAAGCTCGCCGAGAAGTCCGCAGATGACTTTGACGGAAAGCTTACCGTTCCTGCGTTCTCTACCGTAACGGTAAGAGCAAAGATAAAATAAGTTTCGATAAAACAAAAAATAAGGCAAGGAGCTTTTATCCCTGCCTTTTTTGTTTTATTTTTTGTCTATGGTTTCAAGCGCGTGTTCTATTTCTTCTTCGGTGTAACCGTCGTTCTCGAGGTATTTTGTTATGAGCTCTTTTCCGTAGTTATCGTAGCCGAGCTTGTTTTTGGCTATGATGTTCGCCTCATCCTTTGAGTATCCCGCGTCGAGGAGCAAATCGAGATAAAGATCCTTCACGGCTTTCCAGTAGTCGGCATAGTATTGAGCACTGATTTCCGCGCGTGTCGACCAGTCGAATCTGAGGTTTTCTACGGCATAATTCGCGTCTTCTTCGGAATATCCGAGGTAGGAAAGACGGCTCTTTATGGCGTTTCTTGAAATGTTTCCGCCGAGCTTGATGAAGAATTCCGCGTCTTCGAGTGCCTTTTGAGAGCTTGTTTCGGCGCCGTCTGCTGTGTTTTCTTCTGTTTCGGCTGTTTCAGTCTCGGGTTCTGCAACGGTTGCCATTTTCTTTTCGGCGTCGTAGCCTACTTCGAGTCCGTAAGCCTCTGCAAGCGCGCGGAGAGGTGCGTAGGTTGTGCCTTCGTAGGAGAATGTCATAACTTCGTTTCCGTTTGCGTCGGTTGGTTTGAATTCTTCTCCGTTTACAAGAATTTTAATGCTCGGGTCGACGTTTATCGGAATGAGCTGACCTGCGGCGATGGCTGAAACTCCGAGAACGGCGGCAAGTCCTGCGGCTGTGATGACTTTTGTGAGTTTTTTCATGATTGCGGCTCCATTTCGTTTTTTTATTTCAACTATACCACTTTATTCCGTGATTGTCAACCAAAAACGGACATAATTATTTAATAATTTTGCCGCAATTTCCTTTATCTCACTCGATGTTATCGAGAGCATAAAGTATGTTTTCCGATGTGTATCCGTCGTCTGCGAGAATTGCCGCGATTTCGTCTGCGGAATATCCCATTCTCATGTAGCTTCGAGCCGCGGAGAGTGCGCTTTCGTTCCAGTCAGCTCCGCAGTTCTGTACGGCAAATTCAGCTTCGTCGCCTGTGTAGCCGTAGTTTGAGAGAAGCATTTCCTTCACTGCCATCGCGGAGTAATTGCTTCCGTCACTTACCATTTCTTCCGCTTTGAGGAGTGCCTGCTCGTTCCAGTCCGCTCCGCAGTTGTCTACAGCATAGTCCGCTTCGGCTGAGGTGAATCCCTCGATTTGCAGCTGTCCGGAGAGCGCGTGACGGGAGAAGTGCATTATTTTAAGATACTTTATCGCAGTGTTGAGCGCGTCGTTCATCCTGTCCGTTATCTCGCCGTCGTAGGAGCTTTCCCCGTATGTGTCCTCGGCGTAATATCCCACAGTCGCCATCTTGCGATCGGAGTCGTAGCCTACCTCCAGTCCGTATGCCTCGGCAAGTGCGCGGAGAGGTGCGTAGGTTGTACCATCGTAGGTGAAGGTCATTACTTCGTTGCCGTTTACGTCCGTGGGTCTGAATTCTTCGCCGTTTACAAGAATCTTTATGCTCGGGTCGACGTTTATTGACACAAGAGTTCCCGCCGAAAATGCAGTTGTGCAGAGAACGACCGCCGCTCCTGCCGCCGAGAGAATTTTAGTTATCTTTTTCATGACAGTGTCCTTTTCTTAATTTTTCTTCAGATTAAATAAATACGCGCGCATTTCTGCACCGGGCTCAATTATCACGCCGACGTATTTTGTTCCGTCCATGAACACAAGCTCGAGTGCCGGATCAAGTCCCATCGTCAGCGTGTAGTCGTAGAATGTAAAATCGCCGCGCATGGAGTATTTTTTCCGTATGTCCTCGCGGGTAAGTCTGCCGTCTCCGCCTTTTCTGTATACGTCGGTCACAAAGACAAGATCCGAGAGCGAGAGCAGACACTCGATTGCCGCAAGACGGGAGCCTGACGCTTTCATTACACAAAAGTCAAGCATCTCCGGCGGAAAACGAAGAATGTCCCCATCCACGGCGTATGCTTTCTCAAGTCCCTCTTCCTCTCCGCCGGCTGTGTCGTCCTTCAGCCTGATTATATAAGTGAACGAGGTCATCCTGTACCGTATCATAACGAACACGGCGGCTACAACCGAGATAAGAGTGAGAGCGGTGAAGGGCAGGGGCGTTATCGCTATCTCATTTGCCTCGCAGACTATGGGAACGGCATAGGTGATTCCGCCGAAGATGAGCAGAGCGGCGAAGATCCACGTCACGCGAGGGTTGTTTTGCGTAGGTGAATATTTCATTTTATCCTCACAATAATGAAAAATCCGTGTTACCTTCGGTTTTCCCTGGATAGCACGGATGTATCATAAAAACTGATTATTCTTCGTCTTTCTTAACGATCTGTTTGCCGTCGTAGTAGCCGCAAGCCTTGCAAACGCGGTGAGCAACATTGTATTCGCCGCAGTGAGAGCACTTTACGAGTCCGGGCATTTCGAGCTTCCATACGTTGGAACGTCTCTTGTCACGTCTTGCTTTAGAAGTTTTTCTCTTCGGTACTGCCATGTTTGTATCCTCCTTAATCCTTGTTATCGTCGAGAAGCTGTTTAAGCACAGCCATCTTCGGGTTGATGAATTTTTCCTCTTTGCATCCGCAGTCTCCGTCACTGAGCTTTGCTCCGCACTTGGGGCAGAGTCCGGGACAGTCTTCGCTGCACAGTGTGAACGGGGGGAGATTCAAAGCAAGCTCCTCCATGATATCCGCGTCGGGAATGATTTTCGCGTCGTTTACGTAAATCGTGTCGTCAACAACACCGTCCCATTCTCCGTCGTCCGACATATGGTCGCTTCCCTTGGTTCTGTCCGCGTCGGTGAGTACAACTCTGTCCACATCGAATTCCACGGTTGCTTCAATGTCATCAAGGCATCTCGCGCACATCGTCCCGTATCTTACGGTAACATGAGATTCAAACATCATGCAGCCGAGTGAATTTTTCACCCTTCCGACAACGCTGATTCCGCCGCTTGGTATGACAATATCCTCCGGAAGAGCAGCGCATTCAACGTCGGTATGCTCCGGGTCGAAGGTGTAGCTGAACTCTGCTTCTTCCAGACGATGATTCATTATCTGCGATACATCAATCTTCAAAAAAAGCGTCCTCCTGAGAATTATTTACGGCAGGCAAAAGCCCACAGTACATTACATTATACAATATTTTATTCCGCCTGTCAAGTGTAAAAGAATATATTTTATCGGTCAAGTGACACTATTCTTTAGTCCGACAGCGTAACTTTTTCTACAATATGCCGAGAGAAAAAGGAGAGCTCGTTCTTGACACGGCATAATTAATATGGTATAATACATAAGATAAAAGGTTAAATCTTTAAGTGCGGTGCTGTGACGCCGGCAAGATTGTTCAGACCCCTCTGTCTTGTTGCGCCCGCATTCGTATGTGAAGCGGTTTTTTGTACTATAGGAGAGGTAAAATGATAATAAAAAACGCGATGGTGTTCAGAAATAACGTTTTTAAAACGGAAGACTATTTTTTAAACGTTCCCGATACCGCCCGTGTTTCTTTTGATAATTCAAGCGATAATATTTACGTTTTCCCGGCTTTTTGTGATGTACATGTGCATTTCAGAGAACCGGGATTTTCTTATAAGGAAACGATTTACTCAGGCTCAAGGTCGGCGGCTCGCGGAGGATATTCCGATGTATGCACCATGCCGAACCTCGACCCTGTTCCCGACTGCTATGAGTCCATCATGGAGCAGAGGAAGATAATAGAACGCGACGCCGCAGTGAATGTTCATCCGTACGCCTCGGTCACGGTGGGAGAAAAGGGCGAGAAACTGTCGGACTTTGACGCACTCTCTCCCCTGTGCATAGCGTTCTCCGACGACGGGCGCGGTGTGCAGAGCGAGGACATGATGCGTGCGGCTATGATTAAGGCAAAATCCATGGGCAAGATAATAGCGGCTCACTGCGAGGACAACTCACTGCTTAACGGCGGATATATCCACGACGGAGAGTACGCGAGACTGCACGGACACCGCGTAATATGCTCCGAGAGCGAGTGGAGACCGATTGAGCGGGACATACGCCTTGCGAAGGAGACGGGATGCGCTTACCATGTGTGCCATATCTCCTGCCGCGAGAGTGTGGAGCTGATAAGACGCGCAAAAGCCGACGGAGTGGATATCACCTGCGAAACAGCGCCGCATTACCTTGTGATGAACGACATGATGCTCGAAGAGGACGGAAGATTCAAGATGAACCCGCCGATAAGAAGCGAGGACGACAGACTTGCGCTCATCGAGGGAATAAAAGACGGCACGATAGACATGATAGCGACGGACCACGCGCCCCATTCGGCAGAGGAAAAATCCCGCGGACTCGAGAAGAGCCTGATGGGAGTGGTCGGACTGGAGACGGCGTTCCCGGTGCTGTACACGTACCTTGTAAAAGAGGGAATAATCTCACTTGAAAAGCTGATTGAGCTGATGTCGGTGAATCCGAGAAAGAGATTTCACATAAAAGACAGCGGCATATGCGTGTATGACCTCGGAAAAGAGTACGCGATAGACCCGAACGAATTTGAAACAAAAGGAAGAAGCACTCCGTTTTCGGGAAGAAAAGTTTACGGAGAGAACATAATGACAGTGATCGGAGGTAAGATAGCATGGCGGAAATGAAGAAGAGAAAGCTCGTACTTGAAGACGGCGCGGAATACTACGGAGAGGGCTTCGGAAGTGAGCGCGACGCGGTGTGCGAGATAGTGTTCAACACATCAATGGTCGGTTACCAGGAGATAATCTCCGACCCGTCCTACACATATCAGGCAGTCGTTATGACCTACCCGCTCATCGGCAACTACGGCATAGCGGACGAGGACTTTGAGACAAAGGCGCCCTCCATCGGCGGACTTATAGTAAGGGAATACAACGACCTCCCGTCAAACTTCCGCTACACAAAGACGCTCTCCGAGGTTATGGAGGAATACAAGATACCGGGTCTGTCGGGCGTTGACACAAGAGCGCTCACGAGAAGCATAAGAGACTTCGGAAGCCGCCGCGGAATCATCACGGACGCCGACACACCGAAGGAAAAAGCTCTCGAGACAATAGCGAAAACTCCAGTGCCGCACGACGCCGTGGAAAAGGTAAGCTGCAAGAAGCGCTGGTACTCCAGAACCGCAAACGCAAGATACAACGTCGTCGCGATAGACTGCGGAATAAAGCTCAATATAATCCGCTCGCTCAATCAGAGAGGCTGCAACGTCACCGTAATGCCCTACAATACCTCCGCCGCTGAAGTGGAAAAGATGAAGCCGGACGGAGTGTTCCTCTCAAACGGACCGGGCGACCCCGAAGACGTTATCCCGGTAATCGAGCTTGTAAAGAAGCTGCGCGGTGAATATCCCATCTTCGGTATCTGTCTCGGACACCAGATGATAAGCCTTGCCTGCGGTGCGGAGACATACAAGCTCAAATTCGGACACCGCGGAGGAAACCACCCCGTAAAGAATCTCGAAACCGGAAGAATAGAGATAACCTCGCAGAACCACAGCTACGCCGTAAGAGAGGAAAGCCTCGCGAATACAGGTCTTGAAGTAACCCACGTGAACATCCTCGACGGCACGGTGGAAGGACTGAGAGACACGAAATCCGATATGTTCAGCGTGCAGTACCATCCCGAAAGCGCACCCGGACCGCAGGACAGCGCATACTTATTCGACAAATTCATTAAGATGATGGAGGGAGAGAAAAATGCCTAAGAGAACCGATTTAAAGAAGATACTTGTTATAGGCTCGGGTCCTATCGTAATAGGTCAGGCGGCGGAATTCGACTATGCCGGAACACAGGCTTGTCTTGCGCTCAAGGAAGAGGGCTATGAGGTAGTTCTCTGCAACTCCAACCCCGCCACCATTATGACGGACACCACAATAGCGGACAAGGTCTACATGGAGCCGCTCACACTCGAATACCTCGCAAAGGTAATAAGATACGAACGCCCCGACGCAATAGTTCCCGGAATCGGCGGTCAGACAGGACTTAACCTCGCCATACAGCTTGAAAAGAAGGGAGTACTCCGTGAATGCAACGCCGAGCTTCTCGGAACAAGCAGCAGAAGCATCGAGAGAGCGGAGGACAGAGAGCTTTTCAAGGAGCTTTGTGAAGAAATCGGCGAGCCTGTCGTAAGCTCAAGAATAACGGAATCCCTTGAAGACGGACTGAAGGCGGCGGAAGAGATAGGATATCCCGTAGTGCTTCGACCCGCGTTCACTCTCGGCGGAACGGGCGGCGGATTTGCGGACGACCCCGAGGAATGTGCTGAAATACTCCGCGGCGCGCTTGAACTCTCCCCCGTGCATCAGGTTCTCGTGGAAAAGAGCATCAAGGGCTACAAGGAAATCGAATACGAGGTAATGCGCGACGCGAACGACACCGCCATCACCATATGCAACATGGAAAACGTTGACCCCGTAGGCATACACACGGGAGACTCCATTGTTGTCTGCCCCTCCCAGACTCTTACCAACAAGGAATACCATATGCTCCGCGACAGTGCGCTGAAAATAATCCGTGCGCTGAAGATAGAAGGCGGCTGCAACGTACAGTTCGCGCTCGACCCTCTTTCGTTCAACTATTATGTAATCGAAGTAAACCCGCGCGTGTCCCGTTCTTCCGCTCTCGCAAGCAAAGCCAGCGGATATCCCATCGCCAGAGTCAGCGCAAAGATAGCGGTCGGAATGCACCTTGACGAGATAATGCTCGCAAACACTCCAGCTTCCTTTGAGCCGGCTCTTGACTATGTCGTAACAAAAATGCCGCGCTTCCCGTTTGATAAGTTCTCCTCGGCAAACAACAAGCTTTCCACACAGATGAAGGCGACGGGCGAGGTCATGAGCGTGGGCAGAACCATTGAAGAAAGCCTGCTCAAAGCCGCGCGTTCACTGGAAATCGGCGTAAATCACCTCTACATGAAGAAGTTCGACGTATTTGCGGATGAGGAGCTTCTCGACTACATTAAGGACGGCACGGACGACAGAATATACGCCATAGCCGAGCTTATGAGACGTCAGGCAGACCTCGGCATGATATACGACGCGACAAAGATAGATATGCTCTTCCTTGAAAAGGTGAAGAACATCATCCTCATGGAAAGAGAGCTGTCCGAGCACATAGGCGACGCGGGAGTCCTCTTCAAGGCGAAGAAAATGGGCTTCTCCGACGCGTTTATCGGAAAGCTCTGGGGCAAGAGCGACGAGGAGATATACAAAATACGCGAGAAGAGATATATTTTCCCCGTATACAAAATGATAGACACCTGCGCGTCAGAGTTTGAGAGCTACATCCCCTACTTCTACTCGACCTACGAAGACGAAAACGAGTCCGTTGTGTCCGACAAAAAGAAGATTATCGTTCTCGGCTCCGGTCCTATCAGAATCGGTCAGGGCGTTGAGTTCGACTACTCCACCGTTCACGCGGTAACGACCATCAAAAAGTCCGGCTACGAGGCGATAATCATAAACAACAACCCCGAGACCGTGTCCACAGACTACACCTGCTCCGACAAGCTCTACTTTGAACCCCTCTGCGTAGAGGACGTCATGAACATAATCCACCTTGAAAATCCCGTCGGAGTTATCGCTTCTCTCGGAGGACAGACCGCCATAAACCTCTCCGATGAGCTTCACCGCCGCGGAGTAAAGATAATCGGAACGGACTGCGACGCGATAGACCGTGCGGAAAACCGCGACCTCTTTGAAAAAGTCCTCCACGAGCTGAACATACCCCAGCCTAAGGGAAAAGCTGTTACAAATATAGAGGACGGCGTAAAGGCTGCGGCTGAGATAGGATATCCCGTGCTTGTAAGACCGTCATTCGTTCTCGGCGGACGCGCAATGCAGATAGTCGCGGATGAAGAACAGCTCAGAGTGTACCTCAGAACCGCGGTTGAGATAGACGAAGACAAGCCGGTTCTCGTCGACAAGTACATCGAGGGCAAGGAAGTCGAGGTTGACGCGATCTGCGACGGTAAGGACGTGTTCGTTCCCGGAATCATGGAGCTTGTCGAGCGTACGGGCATCCACAGCGGCGACTCCATCAGCGTTTACCCCTCGTTCAGCATAAGCGAAAAGACAAAGGAAACAATTCTCGACTACACAAAGAGACTGGGACTGGGCATCGGCATCGTAGGACTTTACAACATCCAGTTCATTGTGGACAAGAGCGAGAACGTATATATAATTGAAGTAAACCCGCGCTCGTCAAGAACAGTTCCGTTCCTCTCGAAGGCTACGGGCTACAGCCTTGCCGACATCGCGACACTTGTAATACTCGGAAAGAGCCTCCGCGAGCAGGGATTTGACAAGATTTACCCCGCCGAAAAGAAGCGTTGGTACGTTAAGGTTCCGGCGTTCTCCTTCTCGAAGCTGCGCGGACTTGACGCATACCTCTCCCCCGAGATGAAGTCGACAGGCGAGGCGATAGGATATGACGACAAGCTGACAAGAGCGCTGTACAAGGCATTGAAGGCAAGCGGAATGAGCGTCATGAACTACGGCACGGTTCTTGCGACAATTGCGGACAAGGACAAAGCCGAAGCTCTCCCGCTCATCAGACGCTTCTACAACATGGGCTTCAACATTCAGGCTACCGAGGGAACGGCAAAATTCCTCAAGGAAAACGGAATCCGCACGCACGCCCTCGGCAAGATAGGCGACGGAAGCCAGGAAATACCGAACGCCATCAGACAGGGATATGTAACATACGTTATCAACACCCGCGACATGAACTCTTCCGGCGTGCTCTCGGACGGTCACGAAATCAGAAGATGCGCGGTTGAAAACAACGTGACAATGTTCACCTCCCTCGATACGGTTAAGGTTCTCCTCGACGTGCTTGAGGAAACGACGCTCGGTATCTCTACAATTGACGCGTGAGGTGGACATGACTGACACAAAGATAAAGCTGTGCGGCGTGGAGCTGGACAATCCCGTAATTCCGGCGAGCGGTACATTCGGCTACGGCTACGAGTTCGCGCAGTTCTATGACATAAACATCCTCGGCTCGATATCGGTCAAGGGAACGACAAAGGACGCGCGTTTTGGCAATCAAACTCCGAGAATAGCGGAATGCGAGGGCGGTATGCTCAACTCCGTGGGACTGCAAAACCCGGGAGTCGATAATGTTATCTCTCACGAGCTGCCGGAACTCAGAAAATGCTTCACGAAGCCCATCATGATGAACGTGAGCGGATTCTCGGTCGACGACTACGTTTACACCGTGGAAAAGCTCGACGGAGAGGGAGACATAGGCTGGTTTGAGGTGAACATCTCCTGCCCGAACGTACACGGCGGCGGAATGGCATTCGGAACAAGCGCGGAAAATGCGGCGAAAGTAACGGAAGCGGTTCGCAAAGCCACAAAAAAGCCGATAATAATAAAGCTCTCGCCGAACGTCACCGACATCACGGAGATAGCGAAAGCCTGTGAAGCCGCGGGAGCAGACGGAATCTCACTGATAAACACCCTCTTCGGCATGAAGATAGACTTAAAGAGACGCCGTCCGGTACTCGCGAACAAAGCCGGAGGATATTCGGGACCTGCGGTAAAGCCGGTTGCGGTGAGAATGGTATATCAGGTGTACGAGGCGGTAAAAATACCGATAGTCGGAATGGGCGGCATTTCTTCTGCGGAGGATGTGCTTGAGTTCATGCTTGCCGGCGCGACTGCTGTAGAGGTGGGAGCTGCGAACCTGACCGAGCCATACGCCTGCCGTGACATAATAAAAGCACTGCCGGTCATAATGGAAAAATGCGGAATAGAAAAACTGAGCGACATAATAGGAGGAGCGCACTGATGGGACGAGACGTAATTATAGCGTGTGACTTTGCGGGAGCGGGAGACTGCATGGCATTTCTCGACAAATTCACGGGAAAGAAGCCGTTTGTTAAGATAGGAATGGAGCTGTTCTACGCGGAAGGACCGCAGATAGTACGCGCGATAAAGGAGAGGGGACACAAGATATTCCTCGACTTAAAGCTGCACGACATACCGAACACGGTAAAGAAGTCGATGGCGGTTCTGTCGCGTCTTGACGTGGATATGTGCAATCTTCACGCCGGCGGAGCGATACCGATGATGGAAGCCGCGCTTGAAGGACTGACAAGACCCGACGGAACGCGCCCTCTGCTGATAGCGGTAACGCAGCTGACGTCAACGAGCGAAGAGATAATGCGCCGCGACCTTCTCATAAACGAGCCGATAGAGGAGGTAGTAATGCACTACGCCGAGAACGCGAAGAAGGCGGGACTTGACGGAGTGGTATGCTCCCCCCTTGAAGCCTCTGCTGTACACGGAAGATGCGGGGAAAGCTTCCTCACGGTAACGCCGGGAATAAGATACGCCGACGGAGACAAGGGAGACCAGTCGAGGGTAACGACACCTGCGAGAGCGCGGGAGATTGGCAGCGACTACATTGTAGTCGGACGCCCGATAACTGCGGCGGAAGATCCCGTAGCTGCGTATGAAAGATGCGTAGCGGACTTTGTAGGATAAAGCCTGTATACGCATCAAAAGGGCGAAGCTCCTTTTATACCTTAGACTACGAGCGTATTCTAAGAGACTTCCCTTAATGGGGATTCACTTAGGTTTTAAGTGAGAAAAAGAAGAAAGACTGCCGTCTTTTGATTTATTAAATCACCTGCGGGTGAAGGCTGCTCCTACGCGGAGGGCGCACAAGGAGCTTCAAACGCCAGCTCCTTGT
>ERZ779861.3000-NODE-3000-length-14987-cov-6.289713_pt1 | contig 14987 bp, 9 predicted proteins | sample MGYA00511558_ERZ779861 | MGnify/ENA primary metagenome ERZ779861 (study PRJEB29588, sample SAMEA2163432) | human gut metagenome | biome: human gut; feature: human-associated habitat; material: faeces | place: Denmark | collected 2008/2010 ... | reverse complement strand
AGGGCGGCATCGACGGCGCGCCGGCTTCGGTGGCGTGGGGGCAGCGCGTGCGGAACGGACAGCCCGACGGCGCGTTCAGGGGGCTTGGAATGTCGCCGGAGAGGACAATGCGCTTGTTCGCGCGCGCCGCCTTCGGGTCAGGCAGCGGAACGGCGGACAAAAGCGACTTGGAGTACGGGTGCAGCGGGTGATTGTAGATTTCCTCCGCCGACGCCAGCTCCACCATCTTGCCCAGATACATCACGGCGATTCTGTCCGAAATGTGCCGCACAACCAGCAGGTCATGCGCAATGAACAGGTACGTCAGCCCCAGCCGATCCTGCAAATCATCAAACATGTTGATGACCTGCGCCTGAATCGACACGTCCAGCGCCGACACCGGCTCGTCGCAGACGATGAATTCGGGATTCACCGCCAGCGCGCGGGCAATGCCGATGCGCTGCCGCTGACCGCCGGAAAACTCGTGCGCGTAACGCGAGGCATGTTCGCTGTTCAGTCCGACATAGCCCAGCAGCTGCAAAATGCGCTCCTCCCGCTCCTTCTTGGAGGAATACAGGTGGTGCACATCCAGCGGTTCGCCCACGATGTCCGACACGGTCATGCGCGGGTTCAGCGAGGAGTACGGATCTTGGAACACCATCGTCGCCTTCGTGCGGAATTTCTGCAAATCCGCTTTCGTCTTGACGGGCTTGCCATCGTAAATGATTTCGCCCGCCGTCGGCTTGTACAATTGGAGGATGGTGCGCCCAACAGTCGTCTTGCCGCAGCCGGATTCGCCCACCAGACCGAGCGTTTCGCCCTTGTTGATGGTGAATGACACATCATCGACCGCCTTCAGCGGCTTGGTGCGGAAGAAGCCCATGTTGATGTCAAAGTATTCTTTCAGTCCTTTGACTTCCAGCAGCGGCTGGTGCATCTGCGCTTCAGACACAGGGCACTCCTCCTTCCTCCGTGATGCTGCCGTCCTCAACGCCCTTCTTGACGTTCATCCAGCAGGTTGCCATATGGTCGTCATTGATGAGCATCCGAACCGGCTTCTCTCTCAGGCAAATCTTCATCGCCGCCTCGCAGCGGGGCGCGAACGGGCAGCCTTTGGGCATGTTCAGCAGGTCAATCGGCGTACCGGTAATCGGCTCCAGGCGCTGTCCGTTGTTCTCCGCCGTCGGAATGGAGCGCATCAAGCCCTTTGTGTACTCGTGGCGCGGGTTGTAGAAGATTTCATCCGCCGTACCCTGTTCGCAGATGGAACCGGCGTACATGACGATGACCTCGTCGCACATCTGGGCGACAACGCCCAAGTCGTGCGTAATCATGATAATCGCCATGCCCATCTTCTTCTGCAAATCGCGCATCAAATCAAGAATCTGCGCCTGAATCGTCACGTCCAGCGCGGTCGTCGGCTCGTCGGCAATCAGGATGTCCGGCTCGCACGCCAGCGCCATGGCGATCATTACGCGCTGCCGCATACCGCCCGACAGCTCGAACGGGTACTGCTTCATGCGCTTTTCCGGCTCGTTGACGTTGACAAGCCGGAGCATTTCCAGCGCACGTTCACGCGCTTGACGGCGATTGCGCTTCGTGTGCAGCAGAATCGCTTCCATCAGCTGCCGGCCGATGGTGTAGGTCGGGTTCAGGGACGTCATCGGGTCTTGGAAGATAATCGAGATGCGGTTGCCGCGCACGGAGCGCAGCAGCTTCTCGTCCGCGCCGACCAGCTCCTGCCCGTCAAATTTCACGCTGCCGCTGACGATTTTGCCCGTCGGCGCAAGAATCTGCATGATGGAATACGCCGTGACGCTCTTGCCCGAACCGCTTTCGCCCACGATGCCCAGCACCTTGCCGTGGTCAAGGCGGAACGAAACGCCATCCACCGCCTTGACTTCGCCCGCGTCGGTGAAGAAGGATGTATGCAGGTCATTGACTTCCAGCAATGCCATTTTGTCCAGCTCCTTTCATCACGCATTCAGCTTCGGGTCAAAGGCGTCGCGCAGGCCGTCGCCGAACAGGTTCAGGCTCAGCACGATGAGGCAGATGACCACGGCGGGGATAATCAGGCGATAGGTGTAGGAATAGATGCCGTTGAGCGCGTCAGAAGCCAGCGAACCCAGCGAGGGCATCGGCGCATTAACGCCCAGCCCCAGGAAGGACAGGAAGCTTTCGGTGAAAATCGCGTTCGGAATTTGCAGCGCAGTCGAAATAATCACGACGCTGATGCAGTTCGGTAGAAGGTGCTTGCGGATAATCCACCGCGCCTTCGCGCCCGTCGCCTGCGCCGACAGCACGTACTCCTGCTCGCGGAGGGACAGAATCTGACCGCGAATCAGGCGCGCCATGCCCACCCAATAGAGCAGACCAAAGACGATGAACATGCTGATGATGTTCGAGCCGATTTTCTCTAAGATGGTGCCTTCCACATGCAGCACCTGCCCCAGCACGACCGCCAGCAGGATGATGACCAGCATGTCCGGCAGTGAGTAGATAATATCGACGATTCGCATGATGAACAAGTCCACCCTGCCACCGAAGTATCCCGCGACTGCGCCAATCATCATGCCAATCACCAGCACGATGATGCTGGCGAAGAAGCCGACAGCGAGGGAAATGCGCGTCCCGTAGACGACGCGGATGAAGTAGTCACGTCCGTGCGCGTCCGTGCCGAAGATGTGCGGGAAAACAGATTCCCCTTTGTCGATTTTCTTCAGTTCCGTCTTGCCGTACTGGAACGGCGCGAGGTTGTTGTAGCTGTTGTCCATCGGGCGACCCTTCGTCTGTCCCAGCATCTGGTCATACGAATACGGCCAGAACATCGGGATGATGATGGAGGACAGCGTAATCAGCACAATCAGAATCAGGCTGATGGTCGCAACCTTGTTTTTCAGCAGGCGCTTCACGCCGTCGCGGAAAAAGGTCGAGGACGGCCGCATCCGGGAGATGACTTCCTTTTCCTCCGCCGTCGCGGGCATGAAGGAATCCACATCCAGATGCAGGCTAAAGGGCTTTTTCTTGTTCATCATCATGGTGCAGATGCCTCCTTATTCGTAATCAATGCGCGGATCAGCCACCTTGTAGAGCAGGTCGCTGATCAGATTCATAATCACGATTAAAGAGGCGAGGAAAATGGTCGTCCCCATAATCATGGTGTAGTCGCGGTTGGTGATGCTGGATACGAACTGGCGGCCGATACCCGGCACGGCGAAAATCTGCTCGACGACCATCGAACCGGTGACGATGAACGCCAGCATCGGGCCGAAATAGGTGATAACCGGAATCAGCGAGTTCTTCAGCGCGTGACCGAAGATAATTTTCTTGCCCGAAACGCCCTTGGCGCGCGCGGTGCGGATATAATCCTGCCCCAGCACGTCGAGCATGGAGGAGCGCGTCAGGCGCGTGATATAGCTCATCGGGTAGAGCGCAAGGGTGATGATCGGGAGGATCAGCCCTTCGGCCGTCGCGCCGTTCGCGGGTACCCAGCCTAACTTGACTGAGAACACTATCAGCAGGAACGACCCCATAATGAACGACGGCATGGACACGAACGCGGTCGTAATCACCATGATAATCTTATCCAGCACGGTGTTGCGCCGCAGCGCCGCCAGCGCGCCGAGGACGATGCCGGCAATCGCCGCGCTGAACGCCGCAATCAGACCAAGCTTCGCGGAGGTCTTCATGCCATCCAGAATAATGTCAATGACCTGACGGCCGCGCTGCTTCAGGCTCGGCCCGAAGTCCAGCTTCGTCACTACGTCGCGCAGATATGTCACATACTGTTCGCCCAGCGGCTTGTCCAGTCCGTACTTGGCCTCCAGCGCCGCCTGCGCTTCCGCGGAAATTGCCTTTTCACTTGCGAACGGTCCACCCGGAATCGAGTGCATCACGAAGAACGTCACCGTGATGACAATCCAGATGGTCAGCAGCGCCAGCAGCACGCGCTTGAGGATATAAAACAGCATCTTGGAATTCATCCGCTCCACCTTCCCGGCAGGGGCGCTGCCGCGTCTGCCTGCGTTTCTTGTTCATCGACACGCCAAACCAGCCGGCTTCACCGTGTCGATGCTTTATTATGCAACACTGTATGGAGAAAATCAAGTGTTTTGTTGCACAAACTGTGTTTTTTTTATGTTTTTCTCGTGTATTTTGAATATTTTCGTCCAAGTTGTTGCATTTATCAAGTTTTTCTGCAAGTCCCTGTTCATTTTTGCGCACAAAAAATGCAGGACGCTCATTCGTCCTGCATCATGGTAACGAAGTGAATTACTCCGCTGCCGCCAAGCTGCCGAAGATCTCCAGCGGCATGTTTTCCAGCGCGTCGCCCACTTCCTTGCTGGCGACCTGGAACGTCACGGCGAGAACCGTCTCGTCATCAAGGAAGGTGTACAGCGCCAGCACGGTGTCGCCGGGGGTGTACATCAGGCAATAGTTTTCGTTGACATACAGCTCAGCGAGCATTTCTTCCGTCGCGCCCGCGTCCTGAATGCCTTGCAGCAGCGTTTCAAAGCTCATCGCGGACAGCTGCGCCGTAATGCTGACCGTCTGGTCGGCGTTGACGGCGAAGAGCAGGATGTTCTCGGCGTTTTCCGTGCCTGCGGGGACTTCCTGAACCGCCCAGTCCGCCGGAATCTGCATCGTCAGACCCGTTTCACCCAGCGCAACCGTCTGCGCCTCGAAGCTGACATTCATTTCAACTGCCGGCACTTCCGCTTCTTCCTCCGCGAACGCAAAGGCAGTGCAGCACATCATGAGCGCCATCAGGAGAGCAAGGAGTTTCTTCATATTTGTTTCCGTCCTTTCATTTCCAGCATGATTCGGCTGATTTCTTTCCATATTAAACAGCCACATCTGGTAACATTTATGATACCAAATGCAAGCCGCTTTTGCAATACACTTTCGCGCAGGAAAACGGTTGATTCGCGCGGATTTGGGATTTCAGAATGAAGCAGCTTCCATTTTCATTCGGAAAATGCGAGTGAAGTAACTTTTATTTACTTTTCAATTCTCACCAAAACAAACAGTTGATTCTTTCCGTAAAAGCGGACTTTGCTTCCCTCCTCCTTCACAAAAAACGGGGCACCGCGAGAGCTTTCGCTCCCGCAGCACCCCGCCATCCGCGGATGCGCAATTCCGCATTGTCCCTTACTTCTTCGTCCAGTCCTGCTTTTCGCCGATGCCGTAGTTTGCCGGCAGCACGTCGTCATCAACCAGCACGAAGCCCAAATCCGCCGTGTAGGTCGTACTGGCGGAGGTCACCTGCACCGGGTTCGATTCACCGTTTTCGCCCAGAATCGACGCAATCAGCGGAATATCCGTGCGCATACGCGTCGGCACAACTTCCGCCGGGTAGATGGGCTTGAGCGTGTACACGCCGGGATACAGGTTCTCGAAAGTGTAGTAGCCGTACGCGTCGGTCGTCGTTTCCGCGACGAGCTGGTCGTTTCGCCACAGCTCGATGCGCATGTCGCCCAGACCGAGTTCGCCCGCGTCCTGCAGGCCGTTGCCGTTCAGATCAAGCCAGCAGAAGTCGCCCAGCGTGCCCGGCTGCACCGCGCCGATGTTCTGCTCCAGCTGATGCTGGCTCATGCGCAGGGCAATCAGGTCGCTCTCTCCCTCGCGGGCGGTGTAGGTCGTCATCACGCTGATGTTCTGCCCGTCCTTGAGGCGCGTGTCGTCCTTTTCTACGACGACGTAGCCGTTCGGGAGCGTCACACGCAGACGGTAGTTGCCCGGCCTCAAGCCGTCAAAGCGGTAGATGCCGTCCTCGCCCGTCGTCGCGTTTTGCAGTTCGCTGTCCTTTTCGTCCAGCAAGATAACCTCCGCGCCGGACAGGGGCGCAATCTCGCCCGCGTTGTCGCACCAGACCATGCCGCCGATGCTTGTGTCAATCTTCAAGCCCAGCATCGGAGCAGTATAGTTGTTGTTTTCGCTAATTTCAATTTCGGTCATGACGAGCTGACTGCCCTCGGTGGTGAAGGTGCTGTCGCCCAGACGCGCCGCCTGCGTACCTTCCTTGAGGTCGTAGACAAGGCTGTAGACGCCGGGGGCAATGCCGTCGATGGCGAACCGCCCATCCGCATCGGTCTGCACCTGCGCAAACACCGCGCCGGTTTCATCCAGCAGGGTCAGCGTCTCGTTTTCCGGGGTGATTTCGCCCGCGTCCATGCGCCCGTTGTCATTCTCATCCACCCAAACCTGACCGGACATCTTCGACGGAATCACGCCGCCAAGCGCCTGATTCAGCCATTCCTCGCCCAGCCCGATTTCGATGTTCACCTGCTGCTCGTTCAGCCCGTGCATCAGCGGCAGGGTCACATTGCCGTCCAGCTTGGAGAGCACCATGCCCTCCGGGAAGCGCAGGGTCAGCGTGTAGGCGTCCGGCCGCAGCCCGGTGAAGCTGTACGCGCCCGTCGCATCGGTGAGGACGGTCTGCTCCGTCAAATCCTCGCGGGAGGGGGTCAGAATCAGCGTCACGCCGGCAAGCGCCGCTTCGTTTGCATCCTGCGCACCGTTGCCGTTGTGATCGGCAAACACCATGCCTTCAATGTCGCCCAAAGCCAGTGCGCCGCACAGGGGCGCGGTGACTTCTTCGCCCACGCTGATGGTAAAGGAATCCGTCGTGCCGTCGGAATCCGGCGCGATGGTGTTGCCGCCGTCCGCCAGGGGAGCAAACACGCCGTCGCCCGGCAGCTCGTAGCGCAGACGGTACGTTCCGGGCAGCACCGCGTCAAACAGGAAGCTGCCATCCGCGCCGATGGTGCGGGTCGCCACGTCACCGGTTTCGTCCATCAGGTGGACCACCGCGCCGAGCAAGCCTCCTTCATCCGCGTCGCGCAGGCCATTGTCGTTCTTGTCGGCAAACACCACGCCGGACACATGGCCGGGGGTAATCATGCCGATATCAAGACCCGTCAAATCCGCGCCCATTGTCAGCGCCACCGGTTCACTTTCGCCCGCGCCGCCGGAGAGGTTGCGGAGGATATTGCCGTCGCCCGTGCGCGTGAACGCCAAGCCGCGGTTCGCGGTCGCGCTCACGGTGTACTGCCCCGGCGCAAGGTCATCGAAGGTATACACGCCGCTGCGGTTCGTTTTCGCCGTGCGGGTATTGCCGTTTTCATCCGTCAGGGTGACGGTAAAGTTGTTGACCATCTTTTCCGCGTCCATCCGGCTGCCGGAGAAGTCGTCATCCAGATACACCGTGCCGGAGATGCTGCCGTAAGTAATCGCGCCAATGGCCATCGTCATCTCGCTGTCATTCTCCAGCACCACGTCGGAAATCGTGTACTCGCGGCGGTCAGTGCCGGGCGCGAACAGGTTGCCGTACTCGCCATCGCCCGCGATGGTGTACACATAGCCCTGCGGAATCGTCGCTTTGACGCGGAACGTGCTGCCGCGGATGTTGGCGAAGGTGAAGCGCCCGTTCTCGTCGGAGACGGTGTTCAGCAGCTCCTTGCCGATGGCCTGACGGTACAAGACGACCTTCACGCCTTCCAGCGTCTTTTCGCCCTCGTCATACACGCCGTTGTTGTTTTCATCCAGGAAGCAGATGCCGTTGATGTTAGAGCCCTTCATCACGCCAAGGAGGACTTCCTCCAAGTCACCGCGTTCAAGAATCACCTGATCCGTTTCGGAGCGCTTGAATTCGCTGGTGATGATGGAGCGGCGATTACCGCCCGTCTGGCTATATCGCGCAAACACCAAGCCGTCCGGCAGGCTGTATTCGACATTGTATGTGCCGTAGCGCATTTGACCGATGTAGAATTTGCCGTCCTCGCCGCTCTCGGTTTCGTACACCAGACCGTTTTTCACGCCGACGGCGCGGATTTTGATGCCCGCCTGACCGGGTTCACCGTCCTGATATACGCCGTCGTCGTTTTCATCCAGCCACACAAGACCCTGCAGCGCCGCCATCGTCATCACGCCGACGCCCACGTCGGTCACAGAACCGGCTTCGAGGGTCAGCGGCACGCTGCTTTGCACTTGTTCGGTCGTTTCATCCATGATGGACATGTTCGCGCTGACATTTTTGCCGTGCGCACCATGGCCGAAGCCCGCGGGCAACTCGCTGCGCAGGACGTACGTCCCCGCCGGCACAGCCAGCGACACTTCGCCGTTCTTGTCCGTTTCGCCGGATGCCACAACAACCTCCACGCCGTTGACTTCGGTGATGAGGCTCATCGTCGCGCCGGACACGCCTTCCTCGTATTTCCCGCGTGAACCGTTGTTATCGTTGTCGCGGAAGGCGTGGATGGTCAGCGCCGCCGGATTCGCCGCCTTCGCGGTCACAGTCGCGGGTTCGTCGCTAATGACGAGCGCACCGTTGGCAAGGGTCACGCCCGCGTCATAGCGGACGACGTACGTCCCGTATTCGAGGAACTCCGCCTGCCAAGCGCCGTTTTCATCCGTCACCGCTTCCGCCGCGACTTCGCCCGCCTGATTGACCAGCTGCACCTGCACGCCGCTCATCGGCTGACCGTCCAGCCCCAGCACCACGCCGGAAGCGTCGCCGGTGGCATGGTTCGCCAGCGCCGGCAGCACAACGGTTTCGCCCGCGCCGATTTCCACCAGAATGCTCGCCGTCACGCCCGTATCGGTCGTGCTGAGCGTCCAGCCCTCGGTGTCATACAAGCCGCGCGGCAGGGCTGCCGTAATCTGATAAGTATCAGGATACAGGTCGTTCAGCGCAAACGCGCCGCTGACCGTCATCTGTTCGCTCATCCGCTGGCCGGAAATCGTCACTTCCGCCGGGGCAGACAGGTCGTCGATGCTGCCGGTCATGCCGCCGCTGAGCGTCAGATCCAGTTCATAGCGGCTGGTCTGCATCGCCTGAATGTTCACCAGCCACTGTGCCTGACCCTTCTGCAGGTTCGGCCAGCCGTTCACACCCGTCAGCAGCGTGCCTTCCGGCAGCGTCACCGTGACGGCGTATGTCCCGTGGAAGAGGTCGGCTTCCTCCACCGTCTCGCCATCAGTCAGGTAGCCCGTGCGGGTCGTTTTGCCGTCCTCGCTGACAATCTGGTACGCCACTGCCGCGTTCACGCCGCGCATGAGCATCGTCAGCGTGCCGTCCACGGGTTCAGGGGTGGGGGTCGGCGTAGGCGTAGGCGTCGGGCTCGGCGTGGGCGTCGGGCTCGGGGTCGGGGTAGCCGTCGGGGTTGGCGTCGGCGCTTCCGTGGGTTTCTCCGTCGGTTCCTCCGTCGGATTCTCGGTCGGCGCTTCCGTCGGCGCTAAGGTCGGGGTAGCCGTCGGGGTCGGCGTAGGTGTTGCCGTTGGCGTTGGCGTAGGCGTTGCCGTCGGTGTAGGTGTCGGGGTGGGCGTCGGCGTAGGCGTGGGTTCAGGCGTGGCGGTCGGCGCCATCGTCGGCGGCACATAATAATAGGAAGCGTTCACCTTCGTCACGGAATCCGCACCTGTGTAGCGCTCGATGTTGATAATCTTGTCGCGCCAGCTTTCAATGGCCAGCGAAGCCTTCGTCATTCGCAGGGTATACAGCCCCGTATGAATCGCCGCCGGCAGGGCATAGTCGCCCCGGCTGTCGGTGTCGAAGGAGAGAATCGTCTCGCCGCGCTCGTTAATCAGGTCAAAAGAGGAGCTGCTCTCCGTATGCACGGTGAACAGACCCGTGTCCGTCAGCACAGCAATGACCGCTTTGTTCAGCCGTCCATCGACAATTGACACGGTGTAGCTCGCCGCCATAATGGCGTCCTCCGGCATCGTTTCCGCCACCGGGACAAGCTGCACATTGCCCATGCCGGGGACGGAAATCGGGTCGCTGCCGAAGTCGGTCAGGCGAATCGTGCCGACCGCCTCCCCGTTCTGCATGACGGTAAAATCGCCCGTGAATTTCCGGGATTCATACGTTCCCGCGCTTGTGGCATACATGCCCAGAAAATCCACTTGCAGCATCGTCAGCTCCGATGCCGCAGCCGCGGGGAGCAGCATCAGCAGCATTCCCAGCGCGAGCAGGAGTGACAGAAATCGCTTGCCAAGCATCCTCATCTTGCCTGTTCCTCCATCTGAATCATCCGCAAGCCGTGCGGAGTAAAGTCACAGAATAATCCATGTACTATGGTAAAGCAATCCGCCCGACTTGTCAACCATTCCGCGCATATTTTTACAATTGGATTGCTTTTCTGGTCGAAAATCAGCATGTTCCGGCAATGAAAAAGAAGGCTGACTTTTTCAGCCAGCCTCCCATCCGGATTCCAAATGAGAATGCGCCGAGATGCACCGCAAATGATTCGTTCTGGCTGACGCGAACGCCAGCGCGGGAAAGGCGCAAGCAGATGGCGCAGGGGAATACAGGAAATCGTATCAGTTGCTGCCGCCCATCAGCAGGGTCAGCACGCTCTCCGGCAGACTCATCAGCAGGGTCATGGGCAGGTTCTGCAGGTTGTTCATCACCTTGACGAACCACGTCTGGAACTCGCTGTCCGTCATCGCGCCCAAATCCTGCGCCTTGCTCACGTCCAGCGCGTCCTTCGCGTCGCAGGTGCGGGTTTCCGCCGTGATGGTCACAACGTCCAGACCCATGAAGCGCACCAGCACATCCACCTTGCGGACGCCCTGTTCGCCGTCCATCGTCGTAACGGTCGTCACCACAACGCCGAAGCCCTGCTCGACACCGTCCACCGTTTCCTTGATTTCCACATCAACAACGCTGTTGTCCGTGCCGACACCCTTGCCGCTGACGTTGATTTCAACGGGGTCTTCGCCAGCATAGGCGGTCAGGTTCGCCGTGAAGTTCTCCAAGTCGCCTGCGAAGGTCAGCGTCGCCGCGGTATCTTCCGCGCTCTTGATGGTCACAAGCCACGTCGCCACGCCGTCCGCCGTGTTGCGGGTCATCGTGAAGGAGATCGGCAGGGGTTCTTCGCCGCCGTTGTTGATCTTCACCGAAGCCGTCATGCGAACCAGCTCGCCTGCTTCAGTCATCCAGTATTCGTAAACGATGTCATCCGCGTAGAGATCTGCTTCATCAAGTTCTTTCAGCAGGTCGTCCCAGCTCGTGTCAGCGGCGGAAAAAAACGCATCCATGTAGGCGCCAATGCTCGGAACGCTGTGGATCATTTCCAGCAGGGCTTTCGTCATCTCGGCCAGCTTTTCCGGCGGAACGGTGACTTTGACGTAGCTCTTCGCCGCGTCGCAGTCGCCGGGCTGCTCGGTCACTTCTGCCATTTCTGCACCGGACAGTATTTCGTTCATCAGGGTCATGAACGCCGTGGTGTCCGCCTGCGCCAGCTCTTCCATGAGCTGGTCTTCCGTCATGCTGCTCAGATTCGCCGATGCTTCCATCAGGGCAGTGTATTCCTCATTGCCGCTCAGCTGTTCCTTCGATTCTTCAATCGCCTTGTCGATTTCCTCGTCGCTCTGACCAGCCATCTTCATATTCGCGCGGAGGAATTTTTCCTCGATGGCTTCCATGTCCTTGCTGTTCACAGCAATCACGCCGCCCAGCAGCGCGCTGGACACATACATCAGCTGGTTTTCTTCCGCGGCAGTCGTCAGCGATGCCATACCCAGCACGCTCTTGCCGCTCAGGTTCAGGTCAAAGCCAGCTTCGTCGCCCTGCTGATAGCCGGTCAGGGAGAGTGCCGCCAGCAGGTCGTTGATGGCGGCCATCGTGGTGTCATCCCCGCCCAGCGCCGCCACGAGGTCAGCGTTCAGGTCGTGGATGGTGATGGTGGTTTCCTGACGCGCGGCATTGTCCCACACGCTGTTTTCCGCCATTGAGGTCAGGGGCATCGCCAGCATCATGATGCTGAGCAGTACCGCAAGCAGTTTCTTCATGGGGTTTCCTCCTTGTTGTTTGGTTTCCCTTTTTCTTTATAGCGAACACTGCGGGGGCAGTGATGCTTTCGGTTGATTTTAGTCGGCGTTATCCAAAATGATGGTGCTGCTCGGCAGCGTCGTCGTACCGTCCATGAGCTGCCGCACGCTGTTCGGCAGATTCATCAGGATGCGCGGCAGAATCTGCGAAATGCTCGTCGCCAAGGTCAGCATGTAGGCTTTGAAGCGCGCGCTGCTGATTTCGCCCAAGTCCAGCACGTCGCCGTCGGACAGCAGGGGGCGCGGTTCGCACGAAAAGGTCGTCGTGTAGATGGTCAAGCCGACTTCACCGCCAGACAAGAGCCGAATTCTCGACTCCCGATGTACACTCCTGCTCGAACCAGACGTAAACACGCCGAATTGTATGCCGCTGTCCGTGCCGTTCGCTTCGGAGGTCGTGCGCACCTCTACATCAACCTTCCCGCCCCTGCGGTTCGGCTCAACCGTCAGCGAAATCGTCGTCTGCGTCTGATCATCCGGCATAAGCACCAGTTCGGCATTCTTTTCACCGATGGTGAGACGTCCCATCGTGCTGTTCTCTTCCTTTTCCAGCGTCCAGTCGTACTGCAAGCCGTCCGCCAGCGTGTTCCGGTTCAGCGTGAATGTGACGGGCTTCAGGATTCCCTCGGTCGGCTCCACCTCGGACATTCTTTCCGCCCAGTCCGGGAGCGCGGAATAGTTCACAATCAGCTTGACAAGCTGCCCCTGCGCATCCGTGTACAGCGTCACCTGCGCGTCGCTGTACAGTATCGTCTGCTGACGTACCTGCGCCGCCCAGTCGATTTCCTGCGGCACATACTCTTCCGTCGTCGTCTGCGACATGAACTGCATCAGATTGTCATAATCCGCCGCCAAATCCGCGAAGTTCTGGACGACAGGCACTTGCATCGCCGTTTCCAGCAGAATCGCCAGCCGATTGACCAGCTGTTCGTTCGTCAGCGTGAACGTACACACCTGTATCGCCGGGTCACAGCCTTCGAGCTGCTCCGTCACAGGGTCAATCGTCATGGACGGCTGATATTCCGCCAAGCGGCGCTGCATCTCCGTAAAGTCAATCGCCGCAAGGCTGTTCAGCACTTCTTCCGCCTGCACGTTTTCCGTGAAGAGGGGATTTTTGAGTACCTTCGCCGTCAGTGCGCCCATCTGTCCCAACTGCGCAATCTGCTCCGCGTAGTACCCAGAGGATACCGTCTCGTTGATGACTTCCGCCGTAAGACCGCGCTGGCTGAGCTGCTGGCGGTACACCAGCTCCCCGAAATGCTGCATGTCCTCGTCGAGGTTCAGATACAGCGTCTCGCCCAGCAGGTCACTGCTGACATAGACATCCGCACCGCTGAACTGCACGGCATAATCGACAATAGGCTGGTCGTTCAGCGTCACCTCATAGGCGGCTGACGTTATCCCCTGCTGATAGACTATCACCCGCAGGGCATCCAGAAAGTCATTTACGGCTTTTTCCTCCGCTTCGTCGATGTCCGCCCCCAGCACCTTCGCATTGAAGTCTTTCAGGAAAATGACTGTCCTTGTCGCGCCGGGCGCACTTTCCTCCGCAAAACCACACATCGGCACCAGCATCGCCAGCGTCAGCAGAATCGCAAGCAGCTTCTTCATTCGTCAGCCTCCTTGACATTCGTTTGTGCGCTTTTCAGCATTCCATTACCATTATATCAAAAAAAACACCTGTTGCAAGCGAATATGCGCAAGTTTTACAATTCCGTGCCCCAAAGATGCAAATTTGCGCCTGAAAGCGCAGCTTCGCGGAAAAATGCTTGATGCCGTCATGCAAAATTTCTGTGAATGGCGCAAAAGCCCGCTTTCCCCTCTTGTGAAGCGCGAAAAAATATGCTACAATAGATAGAGTATTCCGGATTACTGAAAGGAGCTAATTCGCATGGAATTTCTGACCAAGCTTTTGGGCATCGCCACCGCCGTTGCGGAAACCACCACCACCACCGGTGCTGCCGACCCTGCCGCCGTCACCACGGATTCGGCCGCTGGCGGCATTGTCGGTATTCTCTTCAGCCTTCTGCCGCTGCTGCTGGTTTTCGTCCTGATGTACTTCATGATGATTCGCCCGGAGAAGAAGCGCCGCAAGAAGGAGCAGGACATGCTCGCGTCCCTGAAGAAGGGCGACCGCGTGTGCACCATCGGCGGCATCTACGCCACCATCGAGAGCATCAAGGACGACACCATCACCCTGAGCGTCGGCAAGGGCGACCAGACGATGGTTGTTGCGCGCTGGGCGATTCGCTCGGTGGAAGATGTGACCATCGAGAACGAGACCGAATCCTTGAACTAATCGCAAAATTCCCGGCTTCGTGCCGGGTTTTTTTGTGCCCGATTTTTCCGCCGCGCATATGCTGGGAGTGAACAGCTCACACGATGGGAGGAATCGCCATGAATCAGCGTCCGAATTGCTGCCGTCCCATGCCGCCGCAAGCGCCTTGCCCGTCCAGACCACCTTGCCCGTCCAGACCACCTTGCCCGTCTTGTCCGGCGACGCAGAAGGGCGTTTTATTGCCGCGAATCCTCGCCAGCGGGCGGGAGTGGCAGCGCCGCGCGTGTGTGGCGCTGTACGTCGGCGGTTTGCCGGAGGATGCAAACGGGCGACTGCAGCTCGTCGGCGTTACGGCGTGCGGTGACGCGGATTGGGAGATTGCGCCGTACCAAGAACCGCGCCCATGCGCCTGCCGCGGATGCCGACCATCTCGACCCGCGCCGTGCCTTCTGCGGGTGAATATTCCGGTTGTTTGCCAAGTGCAGGCGGAGTGCGGGCAGGTTTTGCGCGGCGAAAGTGTGCTGACGACGGATGTTGCGCTGCCGATTCGCTGTGTGCAGGCGGAATGCTGGCGCAACCAGATGATGGTGCTGCCGTGCGTTCGGCTGATTGACGGCGGCGCGCCTGTGTGTGCGGATGGCTGCCGTCCCCCTGTGTTCGATTGCACGATTGAGCTGCTCGTCGAAGCCTACATGACGCGATGGGAAGCGTGCGGAAGCCCTGCGCCGACTTGTCCGGATTTACCGCTATTCCCCCCGCCACCGTTCGGGTGACAAGGGCGTTGGAAGACCCAAGGGGCTTTGCCCCTTGACCCCAGCAGGGACGCTGTCCCTGCACCCTGCAAGGGAGAATGAAACGGGACGAAGTCCCCTCCCTTGACCCTTTCGCGCGATTG
>ERZ779861.2995-NODE-2995-length-14996-cov-3.061709_pt1 | contig 14996 bp, 14 predicted proteins | sample MGYA00511558_ERZ779861 | MGnify/ENA primary metagenome ERZ779861 (study PRJEB29588, sample SAMEA2163432) | human gut metagenome | biome: human gut; feature: human-associated habitat; material: faeces | place: Denmark | collected 2008/2010 ... | reverse complement strand
CGGGGTGCTGCTCGGACGTGCTATCTGCGGGTTTTTGTGCCCGTTTGGATGGTTTCAGGAGCTTTTGCATAAAATACCGGTCAGAAAACTCTCGACGAAACGTCTTAAGCCTTTGACCTATCTAAAATACGCAGTTCTGCTGGTTATGGTTGTGCTGCTTCCGGCACTCTTGGTAAATGATGTGGGAATGGGAGATCCGTTCTTCTGCAAGTACCTTTGTCCGCAGGGCGTCCTTGAGGGAGCTATCCCGTTGGCAGCCGTCAACACCGGAATTCGCGCGGCACTTGGCAAGCTGTTTACATGGAAACTCGGCATTTTGACGAGTATCCTCGTGTTGAGCGTCATCTTTTACCGCCCATTCTGCAAGTGGCTGTGCCCGCTGGGTGCGATTTACGCGCTTATGAATAAGGTGTCGCTGGTCGGTATGAAAGTTGAACAGGAGAAATGCGTATCTTGCGGAAAATGTGAAAAGGCATGCAAGATGGATGTCGATGTAACAAAAAATCCTGATCACGCGGAATGTATCCGCTGTGGTATGTGCGCCAAAGTCTGTCCAACCGGAGCAATCCGTTTTCGCTGCGGCTTCGGAGACGGCAAGAGCGTATGTGGTGCGGGAAACCCATCGCGAAAAAATTTAGAATGAAAGCTAAAAATTAGAATGAACGACACGTTCAGAATGAAAATCTAGGAGGAACGAATATGAACACAAAGAAATTTTTAACTCTGCTGCTCGTGATATGTATGATGCTGGCCCTGGCGGCGTGCGGCACAGACGCAGGCAAATCGGATGGGAAGCCGAAGAATGCCGAGGAGGCGGTTTCCATGTATCAGGACCTGATGGCACAGGAAACGGAGATCCTGACAGAGAACAGTGAGCTTTGGGAAAAGGTCTTCATGCAGGCTGATAAGGGTATGGCGATGGTGGAAGACGGTAAGAACTACGGGGAATTTCTACTCGCGACCATCGAGACGATCAGCGACCAGTTTACAGAGGATGAGCTGAAACTGCTTCGTGAGGGAGCAGAGAAAGTCAGCGATATTGAAAAAAAGCTGACCGCGATTGAAGAACAATATCCAGACGAAATCCAAAAACTGATGGACGGTGGCATGAGCATGCCGGCAGATGCGGATGGAAAACAGGTATTCCCAGCATTTACAGGGAAGGATTTAGACGGAAACGAGGTCAAAAGCGACGAGCTGTTCTCCTCACATGCCTTTACGGTAGTGAATTTTTGGTTTACAACTTGCAGTCCATGCGTCGGCGAGCTTTCGGATTTGGACAGTCTGAATCAGGAATTCTCCAAAAAAGACGGTGCGGTAATCGGGGTGAATTCCTTTACGCTGGACGGCAACCAGACAGCCATCGATGAGGCAAAGGCGGTTCTGCAAAAGAAGGGTGCGACGTATCAGAACATTTATTTTGATTCAAACAGCGAGGCAGGGAAATTCGTCACAAATGTGTACGCTTTCCCGACAACCTATGTAGTTGACAGAAACGGCTGCATCGTAGGCGATCCGATTGTAGGCGCGGTTACCGGAGAGGAACAAAAGAAGGCATTGGAGGAACTTATTGACAAGGCATTGGACGCCGATGTGAAGAAGTAAAAGCGTGTACAACAAACATAGAATCTCCGCGTGAGAAATCGCGCGGAGATTCTTTCAACAGAACGGCAAGCCGAATAAATACAGATTGGATGCTATGCAGTCCGATATAGACCGGACTGATGATACTGATTAGCTTTGACCGAGCCTTTGAATTAGGCGTTCTAGCAATGTGGCAGCAGCCGGAAGGCAACTTTCATCAAAGTCAAAGCGGGGGTTATGTAAGGGTGCAGTGATATCGGTACCGATGCCGATGTAAGCACCGAAACCTCCGTTTTTTTGTACGTAATTCATCATGACGGCAGCATCGTCCGTTCCACCAAGATTTCCCTCATAGTAAATCTTTTTAAACCATGGAATTTGGGTTGCCTCTGCCTGCACAAAATCCATCATAGCAAAGTCGCTGCGACCGGCAGGAACTTCCCCATGATCGATGACGGTATAGGTCAGCCCATAAGTTTTCGCAGTGCCGTTGAGAATATTCACAATCCTTCTTTGAAGATAGTCAGAGATTTCCCGAAATTGCCCGCGGTATTCCAAACTTATGGTGTAGTTTGGAATATTACTGTTTGGGCAGGAAGTTGCTTTGAGTTGGCCTACGTTGATACGGCAAAGACCTTTTTCGTGTGACGCGATGCAGTGCAGATTCAGTGCCGCGCTGCAAGCAGCGAGCAGTGTACTGTGCGTTCCTTGTGCAGCGTCGTAGGATACAATGTTGGGGTGGAATGTGACATCCAAGCGATGATTGCTCATGAAGTCACAAACACCGCAGGCTATCGCGTGAGAGGGCAGCGGGACCCTCTCTGCAGAAAGTGCGAGGTGAACCGCGAGAAAATAGTCCACATCACTTAAAAGCCCTTTATCCACCATGGACTGTGCACCGAGGATCGTTTCTTCCGCTGGCTGGAAAAGTAATTTAATAATGCCGCGATAATTCGAAATGTGACTTCTGATACGTCGTGCAAGCTCTAGCCCAATGGCAATGTGCCCATCATGCCCACAGGCATGAACACAGCTTGGGTTTACAGAACGAAAGTTTTCCATTACGACTCTGTCATCGGGAAAACAAGCTTCTTCGTATGGCAAACCGTCGATATCAAAACGAAGGGCAATGGTTGGACCGGATTTTTCGGTATCGATAATTGCAGCCACGCCTGGATAACCATCTGTTTTTTCAACAAAAGCATTTTTAGCTCCCTGCTGCAGCGCTCGGCGCATGTTTTGTTGTCTTTGCTGCATGGAGAGTTCAATCGGCGAGTGGAGAGTTTCGACGTTAACAGCATCTCTGCCCATGAGAATGGTCTGAACTCCGGCTGTTTCCAGAATTTCGGCAATTCTCGCGCTTGTTCGAATTTCATTCCAGCTCGTTTCTGCAAATTTGTGAAATTCGCGCCGATTCTGTGTGATTGCGTCCATGATTATTCACGAAACTGCGGATTGGTTTCGCAAACCCTCCTCCCTATATTGTCTTTGCTGAGTTCCATAGTAATATCCAAAATTTCAACTGCCCGGTCAATCTGCTGCTCGCTTGCGGAAGAAAAACAAAGTCGAATATAGCCGCTTCCGCTGTAACCGTAAGGGAAAAAAACGCTGCCCGGCATGTAAAGTACGCCACGCTGCTTACAGAGCGCGAAGAGCTTTTTTTCGTTAACGTCTTCCGGAAGTTTACACCACAGGCACAGACCACCCTCCGGAATTTGAAATTTTAGTCCCTTTTCGACGAGCGGTATCAGTCGCCGGCAAAGATAGTCTCTCTTTTGTCTATAATACCTCTGTAAAAATTGCACACGTCGTTCAAAAGCGCCGCTTTCGATAAAAGAATTGAGCATAGCGTGGCTCATCTTGTATATAGTCATTTGACCGGTCGAGATTAATTTACCAATCATTTCGATTGGCTCGGGAGGTCCTACTACATAGGCAATTTTGTTGCCTGGGAGGAATGTCAAGGTAAAAGTATCAATGTAGAGGACCATTTGGTTGTTATCCAACGCATACAAAGATGGGAGTTCCTTGCCGTCATAGCGAAAATCGCGAACGGAGTTTTCTTCAATAATCGGAACACCCCAATGACCTGCAATAGTTAGAAGCCGCATACGGTGTTCCAACGGCATAACGGTTCCGGTGGGATTGTGCAGATTCGGCATGGTGTAGATGAACTTTGGCTGATACAGCGGAAGTAGTTTTTCAAGGTCATCAAGGTCCATACCGTTTTCGGTCATCCTTACGCAGATTACGTTGATGCCGCGATTTCGAAACACATTGACAGTGCTTGCAACCACAGGTTCTTCGACAATGATGTTGTCCCCCTCCTTCAAATAAAGTTGAGAGATGTATTCAAGTACTTGAGTGGTTTCCGCAGCAAGCTGAATATTTTTTTCTCCGACAAAGATGTCATGCTTGCTTAAAATGCGACGGATATTTGTTTTTAAACGAAATGATTCCTTGTCGTCAAGACTGACAAAATCATTATAGTGGTAGGTAATATCTTCTTCTTCAGCCACATTGACATTGATCCCCGCGAGAGAAATTAAATCTAAGGTGCCGGATTTGCTGAAAAGGTCGTCAAAAAGGTTTTCTTTGTCAGTATAAGTGTAGCGTATCATCTTGGCAAGCGGATGAAAAATACGCATCGGTGTCTTTTTTGCCGCTTCTCGGACAAAATAACCCTTCGGTTTTGCAGAAACAATAACTAAACCTTCTGCAATCAATTCCTGATAAGCTCTCACCATCGTTGTGCGGGAAACCCCGAGATCGTCCGCTATGCTTCTCTCCGATGGTAGTTTAAAAGAAGCAGGAAGTTGGCCGGAGAGGATCAACTGGGCAATCGCGTTCTTGATTTGTAAATAGATCGGGGTATTATTGTTACGATTCAGTTTGATTTCCATTTTTACGTACTTTCTTGTAAGTGGCTGCGAGGAGCAGACCCATGACGATCATCATAATTGCGCCGAAAGCCTGCAGAAGCCAAATATAGGAATAGCCTGCGTTGCCATTGTTGTCCAACCACGTCCCACAGAGGTTATACAGCCAAATATCCGAGGAATAACCAATTGCAGATGCGACGCCCAAAACAGTTCCGACATATTTGAACGGAACCCTCGCTTCAGTGACCGGTGTGTAAAGCGCAGTTGAGTTAACATAAGAAAACAGCAGCAGGATAATGCAGACGGTAATCAGCAGAATAATCATGTTATGCTGTTGCGGCACCAACATCAGCACGATAGTAAATAGCAGGGTTCCAATGCCTCCGACCATGACAACCTTTGTAGAACTTTTGAGGCGGTCGATAAAGAAACCTCCGACTGGTCCGGCGATGAGGTTCATGCCGCTGCGCAGTGTGTTAGTGACAAGTGCAGCGATGCCAATGGATACCCCAAAGGCATCGGTCATATATGGATTCAGGTAAGGCACAGTAGAACGAACAAGGAAGTAACCGAGCGTAAAGAGACCTAAGTACCAGGTGATCGGCATTTTGAGAACCTTGCCGATGAGCTTCAAGTCAATTTTATCATCAGCCCCTTCTCTGGCTTTTGCCTTTTCTTCATCATATGGAACAAAGATCCATGTTAGAATACCAAAGACAACGGAGATGACGCAGTAAATCATCATACCGCCGCGGAATTCATATTTTGCCAATGCGGTTTCCATCATACCGAGAATCAGGTAGGTACAAGCGATGCCGAACAGACCGTAGGAAAAATTATAAAATCCAAAAAGTTTACCTTGTTCGTCATCTTCTCCAATATTTTTGATTACCTTCAAAAAGGCGCTCCAGTGCATGCAAGTACTGGTGATGCCAAAGAGAAAGTACATGATTTTAAGAATCGTAAAGGAGGTAGAGAACGCCACCACAGTTCCGGCAAGACCGGTTAAAATCGCCGACCACACCACCAGCATTTTGGGATTAAATTTATCGGCAACCCAACCGCCGATAAAATAGCCGATGACAGCGGTGATGCCAAAGAACGTAAGAAGATCTCCGGCCTGGCCGTATGTAATATGATAGGTGTCGATAAAATGGTTGTAGAAATCATTGCATGCATAAGGGATAAAATAAACGACCGTCGTGCAGGTTGCAATGAGGATCATAAGATATTTGTATGCCATGCTGTTTTTGTTCATTTTTTTTCACCCGTCCTTCCTGTTACAGATATTTTTCGAACCAATGAAGCATTTCGAGAATTCTGCGTTCCCGGTTTTTGGGACTTCCGCTGCGGCAAAGTTCATGTGTTTCGCCTTTGACCGCGAAAACTCTAGATATGCCGCCGAAGTAGGTAATCGCGCTGTGCAGCTGAAGAGCATGGTCATAAGTGCAGCGGTAGTCATCCACGCCATGGATAAAGAGAACCGGTGTCTTGATATTCGGAGCGTATTTCAGTCCGGATTGATCCCAAAGATATTCAAGATTTTCCCAAGGGGTTGTTCCATAGGTATCTTTATTGCATGGGAAACCGATATCTGACATGCCATAGTCACTAATCAGGTTAGAAACACAGCGGTCAGAAATGGCTGCTTTATAACGGTTCGTATGGCCGATAATCCAGTTGATGATGATGCCGCCGTAAGAACCACCGGTGATGCCGACCCGGCTTACGTCAATCCAAGGATTACGCGCGAGAACTGTATCGGTAAATTCCATAAGATCCCGATAATCAACAGTACCCCATTTCGTGCGAATATCAGCGAAAGCACCGCCCTTTCCTTCAGAACCTCTTGGGTTACAGTAAAAAACACCATAGCCTTCCGCGCACATCGCAAACATTTCGTGAGTTGCTACCGGGCCATAAGCAGAGCCTGGACCACCATGGATGAAGAGGATCGCCGGATATTTTTTATCTGGAGCGAAATCGACTGGTTTCATCAGCCAACCCTCAATTTCCAGACCGTCGGAATTTGTGAAATTACAGATTTCCATTTGCGGATAGTTGTATTCATTCTCTAAATGGTCGTTATAGTTGCTAACCTGCGTTTCTTTACCGGTGACAAGGTCAAGAATATAGAATTCGCCTCCAGAGAGACCACGTATCGCAGACATGTAAATTTTGTCGCCACAGAGGAAGTAGTCCAGAATTTTGCCATCTGGATGTGTCAGTTCTTGCATACTGTCATCGCCGAATGGACTGAAGTAGAGTTTGGAACTGCCGCCGCGCGTACTGATATAGATGATACCGTTTGGCGTTGTCAAGATCTTGTTTAACCAGCCACTGAGATAGGTAATGTCGGTCAGCACATTATCGTAGTAGTGGATATCTGTAGTTTTGTTGTTTCGTGTAAACTCGCCGGTATTCATATCTAAAATGTCAATGTATTCATTTTGATATTCCCCATGAAAACTTCGGTCATTGCGACCAAGCAAAATATGCGTTTCATCAATCGGTTGAATCTTGGTGTAGATGTAATGGTTTGAGTCATCAATCGGTGTAATCTCCATGTTTTTGTAGTTGATTTTATAGACTTTGCCCTCAGTTCGCTGCATGCCGCCGGATTCTACGCCGTAAAAGAGGCCGTACAGATTTTTGTAGGATTTGATATCATAAACGCTGATATCATCCTGTGTAAGTTGCTTCAACTCGCCGCTGTCGTAAAGATAGACTCGGCCACGCTCCTGATTACAGTATCCTCCGTCATTCGTCCAAAACGGAACTTCATCGGCGATAAAGTATTTGCTTTCCTTTTCTTGAATCTTGATATACTCATCCCAGTCGCCGCCGGCGGCTTCCAGGTAACGATCACGCATTTTATTTTCGCTGGCCAGCAGAAGATAGCGATCATCATCGATACGTTCAAATTTGTAGACATTCTTGTATACTTCAAACAGCTTGGTATATTCCTTGCTCAGAATATTAAACTTATAAAAAATTACTAAAGGGATTCCTTTTTCCTGTGCGGCTTTTTCTGCTTCGGTTCTAGCTGTTGCGATGATAATGTTTTCTTCATCGAGCCACTGGTGCATGCCGACAGAATCGTCGAAAGTCAGCTGTTCTTTGACAGTGTTGGTGTTCATGTCAAAAAGCCATAGATTGGAAACATATTTGTCCTCTTCAAAAACAGTGTCATAGCGAACAAACGAAAACAGGTCGTTGCCGTTATACTGCATATCTGTTGTATTAACGTATTCCTTAAAGAAGTCAGGGGTAATCTTTTTCATTGTATTCTCCTTTAAAAATGTATACGGCGTGTATTCTACCGCCAGCAGGGAACTTCTGAACTTGTACCATTATTATATAACAAAGTCCAAAATAGTGGAAGTATGCATTTTGGACTGGTCTAAAAAAATTTTTTGGCTATTTATTAAAATAATCATATCCTATATAGTAAAATTAGCATAAAAAAAGATCTTGGGAACGCACGAATTGCAAGGTATACCTGATGAAGTTTGAAGGAGAAAAAACATGAAAAAAGAAAAACTGAGTTTTAACACTCTTCTCGCAGTCATATCATTCTCCATTGCCGGGAGCGTTATTTATGAGTTGCCATACATTAAGTATGTCTATTATGATAAACTGCTTCCTGCTTTTGGAATGACAAACGCGCAGGCGGGTTTTTTGCTGTCTGCTTATGCAGTCGGATGCCTGATTTTATACATTCCGGGTGGAATTTTGGCTGATAAGTTTTCGGCGAAGAAGATGTTGGTGTTATCTTTGGTAGGCACCGGTATTTTGGGCTTTGTCATGGCCTTTTCCATGAACTATATCACCGCTATGATTGTATTCTTCCTATTTGCGGTGACCACTAGCTTCGTATTTTGGACCGCGCTGAACAAAGGCTTGCGCCTATTGGGGGGCAAGGATAATTCCGGAAGTACCTATGGTTGGTATTACGCCCTTGGCTCAGTTATTAGTCTGGTATGCAGTTTCATCTTTTGGGGTTTGTATGCCTCTACCGATGATAATCATGATGCGATGTTTCGCACCATCATTGGAATGTCTGTCGCGGTTATAATTGCCGCGGTTTTCGTACAGATTACGTTTAAAGAAAGCGAAACAGAAGAAGGGCAACTCGCAGAAGAAGATCGTTTTAAAATCAGCGATATCGGGAAAGCCGTTCGTAATCCGTATTTATGGTGGGCATCTATCATCATGTTTATCATGTACACGATTTACAGTAATGTATCTTATTTCACACCGTATCTAACTTCCCAAGTCGGAATGGATGTATCTGATTCCGCGTTTTTAGGAATCATCAGGGGCTATGTGTTCTACTTCTTATCGCCGCTAGGTGGCTACATTGCGGATAAGCTTTTAAAATCTACCCTTAAACTTTATGGATATGGGTTCATCGTGCTTGCGATTCTGTTTTTTATCACGACGCAGATTCCGGCAGGAAAAGAAAGTGTCATTCCGGCCATTGTAATTTCTCTTTTAGCTTCTGCTTTTGCCATGATGCTCTATGGCGTTATGTGGTCTATCCTCAATGAAATCGATATCCCGATTACTTATGCAGCAACTGCAATCGGACTATCTTCCATGGTTATCTATCTTCCGGACCTTTTCGTACCCGCAATGATTGGAAGCTGGCTTGACAACTATGGTGAAGAAGCAGGCTATTTCAGAATGTTTATATTCTTTGGCATATGCTGTGTTGTTGCGGTTGTTCTTTCCTTGACACTCGCAAAAAAAGTAAAATCCTTAAATGCCGCAAAGCAAGCGGAAACGGTAAAAGAAGCGGAAGAATAACTTCATTTTGCGCAAACCGCAAAACAAATCTGAAATAAAATCGACAGCTGCAAAAACGAAAGCTTATCAGTCCCTTGCGCTGTCGATTTTTTATTTAGGAAATATCGCTGGACGATATTTTCGGAATCACGACAAAAGCACCTTGCGAAAGAGAGTTATGCGTACATGAAAATCTAGACTTTTGTTATGGGAGTCTTTATCCTAAAAGAAAAGTGAGGGTTTTTCTCTTTCCCTGCGACTAAGCTTATGGTACAATTATTTTTGAGATTACGGAGGAAAATACAAATGAAAAAGTTTTTATGTTTATTGCTTGCCGTATGCCTGGTTTTTAGCTTTGCGGCATGTACTGCAAACGATCAACCACAGAATCCGGATACGGACAATCCGGCAGCGGGAGACAACGCCGCGGGAAGTGAGAACGCAGGGAACACTGCCGGTGCTGATACGGGCAAAGAAGATCAAGATGCGGATCCGTCGGGGGAGGACAGCGCGCAGAAACCTGATGATCATCAGAAAGACGATATCACGAAGGAGGATGAGGCTTCTAAGCCGGAACAAAAACCGTCCGCGAGTACGGATAAGCCGGCTGCTTCAAAACCTTCCGCAAGCAAGCCATCGACTTCAAAACCGTCCGCAGATAAGCATGACACTGACAAAGCAAACAAGCCAAGCTCGCCGCTGAATCTTCTGAACACTGTTTGGAAGAGCTACAGTGAGGATGATAAATTCCCTGCTTCCGGCGGAGACTATTCCGAGGAAAACGCGAAAGATGACGCGCCGGGCAAGTTTGACGTCAGTGACAGCGCCGTACTGGAATCGACCCTTGCAGTTCCGGAGGATTCCGCGGATCTGCTCAAAAAGGCGGCATCGTTGACGCACATGATGAATCTCAACACGTTTACAGCGGGCGCGTTCCAGCTTAAGGACAGCAAGAATGCGGACAAGTTCGCAAAGGCGATGAAAGAGAGCATTGAGAACAGACGCTGGGTCTGCGGATTTCCGGACAAATTTGTTATCATCAAGGTAAACGGCTATGTGGTTTCGGCCTTCGGAGCGGAAGATTTGATCGATACCTTCAAGAGCAAAACCCTAAAGGCTTATCAGGACGCGAAGGTTTACTGTGAAGAAAATATCGAATAGCGCCGGAGAAACTGCTTTCGGTATCCGCCTTTGAGAATCCGGCTGTAACGGCGGAATCTTGCGATAGCGTGAAAGACACGCGAAAGATTGAATATTTTGTCGAAACAGGGAGAAAACCGATGAAAAAAGAAAAAAGAATCAAACCGGACGTGAAACGAGCCGCAAAACGGATCGCAACGCTGTGCCTTGCAGTGCTGCTGGCAGCTTCACTTTTGACGAGCTGCCGTTCGTCCGGCGTTAAGGTCAAGGCAGATGATAAGGGCTTCTATGATTACAACGGCTATATCATCAAGTCAGAATATCCGATGGATGCGCAGTCGCTGGACAAAGCAGGCGAAAAGCTGCGGAAGATTTACGAGCTTTATCTGAAGGATCAGGACGTAAAAACGTATTTCGCGATCGTACCGGACAAGAACGCCTGGGCATTTGAGGCAGAGGGGCAGGATGTCATCAATTACAGCGAGTTATACGCGCGCATGCAGGCGGATACGGAGGACTTTGCTTCCTATATCGAGCTTGACGACCTTTTGGATATGGAAAGCTATTACAAGACTGACGCGCACTGGCGGCAGGAAAAGATCTATCCGGTGGCACAGCGAATCGCGGAAGCGATGGGCTGTGAGCTGACGGCGGAGTACGACAAGGTTGTAGCAAATGACAGCTTTATTGGGGCTTACGGACGCCAAAGCGATCTTGCGATGGAGCCGGAGGAACTGATCTATCTGACAAATGAAGCCTTGGCTGGCTGTATCGTGACCGATTACGCGAGCGAGGATGAGCGGTATGTCACAACAGGAGTCTATACCATCGCAAGCGCCGCGAGCGAGGATGGCGAAGGCTACGATATGTTCCTCGACGGCGCGAAGTCACTGCTGACCATCGAAAATCCGGCGAGCACGACGGACAAGGAGCTCATCATTTTCCGGGATTCCTTTGGCAGCAGCATCGCGCCGTTCTTCACAGAATGTTATCGCAAGGTGACCCTAGTCGATACGCGTTATCTGCCGAGCGAAAGAGTTGGGAAATTTGTTGAATTTGACCGACAGGACATATTATTCCTGTACAGTGTGCCGGTGCTTAACAACAGTGTGATGCTGAAATAGGGCAATGCGCTGCGTCAAAACGCTTAATTTGGCGAGGAATTTGTAAAAAGAAGTGAAAAACTTTGATTTTACGAAATTTTATCATTGCATTTCAGGCAGAGATAGTGTATAATAATGATTGTTCCGCGAAAGCGGAGCAATCTGATATGCGGTTGTGGCGGAATTGGCAGACGCGCAAGACTAAGGATCTTGTGTTCCCAAGACATGCAGGTTCGAGTCCTGTCAACCGCACCAGCGAAACCCTGCGATTACTACAATCACAGGGTTTTTTCGTACCATTTCGCAGGTATAAAAACGGAGCGGCAAATAAGAAAACATAGAAAACAGAGCAAAAATTTGAAAATATAAAAACCCTTGTTGCACTTTGCCGGCTTTTCCGTCTTTACATATAGAAGGGGAAAAAGAGGAAAACGCAGCATCGCCCGCAGGGGGGCGGGCGGTGCAGGGCAGCGAATCAGACGAAGTATAGGGGCAATGCACTGGAGGAACAGGAAATGAGACCGATGTGGAAGTGAAAAAGCGAAAGCTTTAAGTAATACAGATGAAAAGTGAAATTTTGAAAAGCGAGGAAAGAAAAATGAAGAAGATTTTATCTATCATACTAGTGCTTGTATTGGTTACGGCAAGCACAACATTACCTGCGGCAGCAGAAGAAAAAATGGATGAAGTACACACGGTATCTTTTGAGTATGCTCCATTAACTGATAGTGAACGGAATGAATTCATTCGAGAAGAAATGGAAAAATTATTAGGATCGGATGCGGATTATCGTATGTATTTTGGCAACGAGGAAGAAAATCTGATAGTTCCGTTAAATGATATAGACGAGTACAAAACAGAGTGGTCACCCAAAAAATCTGTAGATGTTTCCGGAACACCGGGGGGGAGGTGTATTGGAGGCTTCATTGAGTGTGAGCGGTTCTGGTAATCAAACATATTATCTAGGCTGGACATATACAGATGAGGGAGGTCCTTCAGTTGAAAAAGGGATTTCGTTTTCTTCTCCTTTTAAGTATGTAAATGTTTCTTTCTCACTCGGAATGGTTAGTAATTCTGATAAGTGTGGAATTGAATTTGGAGTTTATGATGCAAAACCAGGTGTCAAGTATAAAGTAACTAAAGTTACAAAGACATATGATGTCCAGCAATATATTATATATAAAAAGAAATATAATGATGCAGGTACTTATACTTGGGAAGAATGGAGTGGTGGGAACTCAACAAAACTTACAAATAGGGATTTTACTATTAAACGGGTGTAATTATGATGAAAAGGGTTGCATTGGTAATCGTTATTGTATTAATGTTGGTTTTGATATTAAGCATCATTTTTTACAATGACCAACAGGAAGTTGTATATGATATTGTAGGTACCTATACCGGTGAGTTTCGTGATGTTTTTGTGTATTATGTCTTCGAATCGTCCGGACAATATTATATCTACATATCCAAAGTACCGGCAAGCACAATCTTGGATGAAGGCACTTATGAGGCGCAAGGAAATGGAATCTTTTCTTTAGCAAGCGCAAGGAATCTTGAACATATGGTCGTGTGCGGTGACGGTATCCTATACGACTTTGATGCGGAAAATGCAGATGTCTATTTTGCAAAGAAAACATCGAAAGAAATTTTTTATATTAACTTGCATGAAAATCGTGTGGCGAGCGCAACTTGTGCCTTGACAGATAACAGATAGAAGGGGACAAAGAGATAAAAAGTCTAGCCTGCATCGCCCGCAGGGGGCGCGGGCGGTGCTAGTCAATGAATCAGACGGAAAGTAGGGGCAATGCACCGGCGGAACAGGGAGTGAGACCGATTTGCTATACCCACTTTCAACGGATCAACGCAAGATGTGCAATGATAATTCTGCACCTTTAGCTCTTGTCTTGAGGTAACTATTTAAAGAAAAACCCATAAAATCAACAATTTAGGGCTAGACATTGTAGGAAGGGTAAAAGGAATTGAGAAGCAGTGTATTAGACTTCTTTGTAAAGACCTTCAAGAAGAAATGAACATCTGATGCTTGCACAGCAAGCGCTGATTTGCTAAAATCTTCTTACACAGTAAGTGATGTGTAAGAGGTATGGGGAATGAGTAAAAAACAAAGCATGAAAGAAATTTACCTTGAAAACAGGCATTGGGTATATGGCAGTTTTCTTAGAAAGACGGGAGAGATAGAGACGGCAGAGGATTTATCGCAGACGCTTTGGCTGCGCTTCTTTCAGAATTACGAGAATTTGAATCTGCCAAATGAAAAAGTGGTGCGGGTCTACCTTCGCAGCATGATTCTGCATGCGGCAGCCGATTATTGGCGGAGCACGCAGAAGGCGGAAGATTTAATGAAGGAGCTTGAAAATCTTTTGGAGGCAGACAATATCGGGCAGGATGCTGTTCACGCGGAAGCGTTTCCTGAAAATACGATAGATGATATTGAAGCTGCTTACAGAGAGCTCAGCGAGGAAGAGCGACTTTTGCTTTCGCTCAAGTACGAAGGCCGTTGTAACAGCAAGGAAATCGGAGCAGTCATCGACCGGATCGACCAAAAAGAAACCGAAACATAAAAACACAAAACGGTACCCCCACGCGCTAAAAGTGCGCGAGCGTACCGTTTTTTAGTGCTGAGATGATTTAAGGAAATATCATTTTTTTCTCCTCATCACTCTATTTCTGTGACTTCACGGGTTATATAGTATTGTTCACTTTCGTTGACAATATGCAGCAAAGCGATAGTGCGAACTGCAAGCGCGGCTAAAATGCCAATGAGCAGAGTGAGCAAAATCTTTTTGACAAAGCGCCTAAACTGAATTTTTTGGCATAGATTTTCTGTTGCTAAAGCCTCTGAGATGTAGTCATGGACAACTTCTTCCGGTTCGGAGAAACGCTCAATGACATCGTCCATGGTGCAGAGCGGATTTTTTTCAATGAAAACAAAAACAGAGTCTTTAAAGTCTTTCAAGAATTGCTTTTCTGCTTTTGAATAAATCGGAAGCAACAGTCTGATTTTCCTGAAGTAAATGTTGAGTTCCTTTTGGTTCATGATTCTTCACCTTCGCACAATACATCTTCATACATGAGCATAGTATCAATGCCTGCTCTTAGATTTGCGTATTCCTCTTTCAAGGCGGCAAGCCGTGCAGATCCGGCATCTTCCAGATGATAATAAACTCGAATCCTGCGTTTGCCGGCTCGTTCCTCTCTGTCGGAGATATAGTGGCTGTCTAGCAATTTGTATAATGTGGGGTACAGCGTGCTTTCTGTCACGACAAGTCTGCCCCCAGAAGCTTTTTCCAACAGCGGGACAAACTCATACCCATAGATGTCTTTCTTTTCCAATAAAGATAGAATAATCAGTTCAGCAAAGCTGAACCTAAAATTTGTTTTTGTGCGCACTGGGAGACCTCCTTTCAAATACATTATTACATAGCGTATTAAAAATGTAAATACTATATTAAACAAAATATTATTGACGAAATAA